>Ga0209777_10000763_pt1 | contig 50153 bp, 37 predicted proteins | sample FrelakmetHBP12HB_FD_187147 | JGI IMG/M metagenome (GOLD analysis project Ga0209777, IMG submission 187147) | Freshwater lake sediment microbial communities from the University of Notre Dame, USA, for methane emissions studies -HBP12 HB (SPAdes)... | ecosystem: Environmental > Aquatic >... | reverse complement strand
AGCCCGAGGTGTCCCTGAGCGTAAACGGCCAGCCGCAGCCGATCCAACTTGAGCAGGGCTATGTGGCGGTGACCCGGCGCTGGCAGTCCGGCGATGTGCTGACGCTCAACCTCGCCATGCCGGTGCGGCGTGTAGTGGCCCATGCACGGGTGGCCGACGACGTTGGGCGCGTGGCGCTCGAACGCGGCCCGGTCGTCTATTGTTTTGAAGGCGTGGATAATCAGGATAAGGTGTTTCAGCTCGTGGTTCCCGATGACATCGCGTTCGCGTCGCAAGTCCGCCCTGACCTGCTGGGCGGCGTCACCGTCCTCTGCGGCGCGGGCCAGGCGGCTGTCCGCCGCCCCGATGGTTCGGTCGCCACCGAACCGGCGGCCCTGACCGCCATTCCGTATTATGCCTGGTGCAACCGCGGCGCCGGCCAGATGCAGGTGTGGATGCCGTGTACGGTTGATAAAACATCGCCGAAAGACGCACCCAAGTGACCCATCATAAAAAGGGAGCATAAACATGAACACACTATCGTCCTTCATCTTCACCGCCGTGCTGGCCGGGTTCCTCGGTGGGGCTGCGGTACAAGCAGAACCCTTGTGGCAAATCGGCAAAGCCGATCACAGCGCCGCCGAATTCGCGTTGGCGCAGAACGGCTACACGCAGTTTTTGCAACGGTTCGGCAGTCCCGACCATGCCTTTTATGTCGGCCTGTCGGAATCGGCCCGCGATTGGCCCTGCGTATTGCCCGGGCCGAATGATGAATGGGCCGGCAGCGGTCAGGGTGGACGCTGGGATCAAATGAATACCTTGCCCATCGGCTTTGTGCTGGAGGCTTGCCCGTCGGAGGGCACGTGCACGCTGGTGGTGGATATTTGCGACGCGTCCGCTCAGCAGGCGCCCAGCCTGCGGGTGACGGTCAACGGGGCCATCCGGGAGGTCGGTATCCCGGCCGGCGGCGGCGAAGACAGCCTGCGCGGGGATTACTCGAAGGCGAAGGCCTCCATGGCGCGCATCGAGTTCCCCGCGTCGCGCTTGCGCGTCGGCTACAACGAAATCGCTCTGCGGAGCACGCGCGGCAGTTGGCTGCTCTTTGACGCGTTGCGCCTCGAAACCCCGGCCGGGGCGCGGCTCGTACCGGCGTCGCCCACGGTGGTCCGTTCCGTCACCGCCGCGCCGTACGCCGTAAGCGATCGCCGCCGGGAGCCGGCCACCGTGCGGGTCGAGGTCTATCAGCATGAACAGCCAGGCTCGCTTGCGGTCAGCCTGGACGGCGATCGGGCGCGCGCGTGGCCGCTGGAGCCGGGCCTGCAGGTGCTGGAAATCCCCGCGCCGGCGTCGGCGCCGGGGCAGGGGACCTTCGTCCAACTGAGCGCCGGCGGGCGGCTGCTGGCGGAGACGTCCCTGAAACTGTCGGCGTGTCTGCCGGTGACGCCGGCGGATTACGTGGACGTCTTCAAGGGCACGGCGCATTCGCGCTGGATGATCGCGCCGGGGCCATGGATGCCGTTCGGCATGGTCAAGCTGGCGCCGGACAACCAGACGCAAGGATGGATTGCCGGCTACGAATATTCAATCGAGCAGATTGATTGTTTCAGTCATATCCACGAATGGACGATGGCCGGGTTGGGCATGATGCCGACGCTCGGTCCCCTGCGTACCCAGCCGGGGTTGGACGGTACCGGTTACAGTTCGCGGTTCGACAAAGCCACCGAGCGCGGTGGCATAGGCTTCTACGAGGTGTTCCTGAAGGATACCGGCATCAAGGCCGAACTGACGGCGACGACACGCGCCTCGCTGCAGCGCTATACCTTCCCGGCCAGCGACCAGGCACGGGTGCTTTTGGATTTCCTCCTGCCTACCGAATACGAGATGCGGGTGCTGGGCGCGAAGGTGCGCCGCACCGGTCCAGCCGAACTGGAAGGCACCATTCAAACCGATGTCCCTGAAGGAGCAACATACGGCGATGGTCACCAGCACTTTGATCTGCACTTTATCGCGCAGTTCAGCCGGCCGTTTGACACGCTGGGCGGCTGGCAGGGTGGCACGGTGGTCGCCGATGCCAAGGAACTCAACGAGGCCGGAGATTGCGGCGCCTTTGTCGAGTTCAAGACAACGGCCGGCGAGCAGGTGTCGGTGCGCACCGGGATTTCGCTGGTCAGCCCGGCCAACGCCAGGCTGAACCTGCAGCAGGAACTGGCCGGACCGTTCGGCTGGGATTTTGCCGCCGTGGTGCAGAATCAGCGCCGCGCCTGGAACGAGCTGCTGGGGCGCGTGACGATCGAGGCGCCCGACGCGCGCGAGAAGGTGCGCTTCTATACCAACCTCTACCGCGCCCTGGCCGGACGCAACACCTTCAGCGATGTCAATGGTGCATGGATGGACACCGCCAAGCGCGTACAGCAGCTCAAAGATCTGGACGCGGTGATGCTCGGCTGCGATGCGTTCTGGTGCACTTTCTGGAACCTGAACCAGGTGATGAACCTTCTGGCGCCGGAGTGGTCCGCGCGCTGGGTAAAGTCGCAGATGGCGCTATATGAAACGTGTGGCTGGCTGGCCAAGGGCCCGGCCGGCTTGAAGTACATCAGCATCATGGTGGCCGAACACGAGATCGCCCTGCTGGTCGCCGCGTCCCAGCACGGCGTCAAGGGTCTCGATCGGGCGAAGATCCTCGAGGCCATCGTCAAGATGCAGACTGCCACCCCCCAGCAACTGCCCGGCGGCGGTCGGGCCGGCAACGAAAACCTCGGCAACTATCTGAAGCACGGCTACGTGGCCCCGGATGGCGCCCAGCCCGGCGATTGGAAGGGTCCCTGGTGCTCCAACACGCACGAATATTCCTACGACGACTGGTGCGTGGCCCAGCTCGCGCTGGCGCTCGGACGCAAGGATTTGGCTGAAACCTTCCTCAAACGGTCGCAGAGCTGGCGCAAAATCTTCGATGCCGAGACCGGCTTCGCCCGCCCGCGCAAGGCCAACGGCGAATGGCAGACGCCCTTCGATCCGTACCACACGCCCGGCTACGTCGAGGGCAATGCGTGGCAGTACACCTGGTTCGTGCCGCAGGATGTGCCGGGCCTGGTGCAGGCGATGGGCCGCGACCGCTTCGTCAGCCGGCTGAACGAGGCCTTCGAGAAGTCCGCGCCCACGCGTTTCAACGCTGCGGGCGAGCGGGTCGAGGAATTCCCCATGAACCACGGGAACCAGCCCACGATGCACGTCGCCTGGCTGTTCAACTGGGCCGGGAAGCCGTGGCTGACCCAGAAGTGGGCGCGCGCCATCCTCGACGCCTACTACGGCCACACCCCCGCCGATGCCTACCTGGGCGACGAAGACCAGGGGCAGATGAGCGCGTGGTTTGTCATGGCGGCGCTGGGCCTGTTCCAGACCGACGGCGGCTGCCGCATGGACCCGGTTTACGAATTGGGCAGCCCGCTGTACCCGAAGGCAACCATTCAGCTCTCGAAAGAACACTACAGCGGCAAGACCTTTACCGTGGTGGCGCACAACGCCTCGCGGGCCAACCGTTATATTCAATCCGCCAAGCTCAACGGCAAGCGTTTGGACACCTGGTGGATCCGGCAGCGCGACGTCGTGCGCGGCGGCACGCTCGAACTGGAACTCGGCCCGCAGCCCAACGAGGCTTGGGCGGCCAATGCCCCTCTGCCGCTGCCGGAAAGTGGCCGGCCATGGGAAGCACGCAACGTAAGGCCAAGGCCCCGCAGTGATACTATGAAACGATTGGCTCGCGAGGACGCTCGCCCTCCAAACCCAACGCGATGCTGATAATTGGCTGCCTACGAAATACATTACTGGGGATGTTTGGCAAGGCGGCTGACAACCGAAATGAAAGGTTTCTCATGCATTCACTGATGATCGCAACAATGGCTGTTTTGTTCTGTATCGAACTTCTTGGAATTTCGGCGGAAACCGCGGAATTCCGGGCAGGTTCCTCCATGATCACCATGGATTATGCCCGGTACCTGGCGCCCATCGATCTGCACTTCACGAAGCCGACCAAACCGATCGAAGGCATTCCGCTGGGCAACGGGAAAATGGGAACATTGGTCTGGATTGACGGGTCGGGTTCGAAGCTGGAGTTCAATTTCGGCCGGCCGGATGTCTTCTACAGGGGTAGCGCAACGACCACTTTCAGCTACACCAGCCACACTGACGGCAACTCCAAGATCGGGCATGTCGCCATCGGTTTCTCGGGAAGTCCCTTTGTCAGCACCTGCGATCAGGACCTGCACGTCTATGACGGCTATGAGAGCGTGCAAGGCACCGATGTCAGCGCGCGGATCGTCGCCTGGCGGGATCGCGACGTGTTTGCTATCGAGATCACCGACAACCGGGCCGAACCTTCCGTCATCACCGTCGATCTGAAATGGATGCAACCGGATTTGACGACGAACCTATACCACCGTGCTTCCACGCAATCGCAGCAGAACAACATGCTGGTGCTCAAGCAGGTCTTCACCGAAAAATGCGATACCGGAATGACGGTCAATGACTTTTATTGCGCATCGGCCTGTGTCATTGCCGTGCAAGGCCGCAAGGTGACCGCGACCGACAGCCAGTTGACCATTGCCGCCGGCCGGGGCGCGTTCACCATCTACATCGGAAGCGCAGCGGCGATGACGCCCAACGAGGATGTTGTGGCGCTGGCGAGCGCGGAGGTGAAAGCGGCCCTGGCAACCACCTTCGATGCCATCTTTGATTCCACCACGGCCCAATGGCATGACTTCTGGAAGCGGTCATTCATCTATCTGCCGGCCACGCACGACCGGCCGTTCGATGAGAGCTTCGACCAGCACTGGCTCTATTATCTTTACGGCATGAACACCTGCAACCGCGGCAAGTATCCGATCCATGCCAACGGCGGAATATTTAATGTTCAGGACGGCTGGCAGTATTGGGGCTCGATGTACTGGTGGTTCAACAGTTCGCGCCAGACCCTGACGCCGGTGTTCGAACAGGCGAACCACCCGGAACTGGCCGATCCCTATTTCAGCATGCTCAGCCGGATATTCCCGCGTATCAATAAGGTTGCCGCTCAGCATCTTGGCGCCGGCAGGGATGCCATCTGGATCGGCGAGACCTTTACGTTCGACGGACCGGAGGTCTTGCCCGAGACCGGGCCACGGCCGACACGGAAAACGCGCAGCGATTGGGAGACCCGCTGGTCCGGCGGAACATGTTCCCGGCTCTTGTATAACACCGCCGAGGCGGCGCAGTGGTACTGGGAACGCTACGAGTACACGCATGACTTCGCGTGGCTGAAAGAGAGGGCCTATCCGATGCTCAAAGGTGCCGCCGAATTGTACCGCACGTATCCAGAGACAAAACTGGAATTAGACGGCAAATATCACATCAATAACGCGTCCTGGGCGGAGACGTACAGTGACGGTGTGCGGGATGGCATCAATGATCTGGCCTCCATCCGCGGAACTTTTCCGGTCGCAATCAAGGCCGCGAAACTGCTCAATGTCGATGCCGAGCTTGTGCCGTTGTGGCAGGAGATGCTCGACAAGCTGGCTCCCTATCCGACCCATGCGACTCCGCAGGCTATTGGTGTGCTGCAACAGGCCGGGGAACCGGTGTTCGCCACTGGCATTGCGCGGGACTCCCGGGTTGGGTCGGACCACGACCCGCGCCTGATGCTGGTCAACGTATTCGACCTGGTAAATACCGAATCGAAACTAACAAATCCCGACGAATGGCAGATGGCGATGAACACGCTGGCCAGTCTGAGGCAGGCCAAATGGATTGAGATGAACAAGAACGAAGGCGCGAACGGCGGCGGAGCGTCGCCGCTGGCGAGGTTCTGTGGCGAAGCGGCGAGGCTCGGCAGCACCGAGTGGGTGAAGAATTGCTTTGTTTACCAGCAATCCTATTGGAAGACGTGTCAAGATGCCCCCACACGCTGGATCAACCGCATCCGCGAATACAATCCTGAAGGCGGCTTTGCCCTCGACTGGCAGCAGGAGGCCACGTTCAGCGAGGGGATGTCCGCCGCCTTGTTGCAATCGGGCGCGGCCACGCCCGGCGGCACGCCCGTGATCCGCGTCTTTCCCGCCTGGCCCAAGGACATGGACGCCAGCTTCACCCTGCGCGCCAAGGGCGATTTCCTGGTGACCTCAATGATGAAATCGGGGAATGTTGATTTCGTCGAAGTGACCTCGCAGCGCGGCGGATCCTGCACTCTGCGCAACTACTGGGGCAAGCAAAGCGTCGATCTCTATCGGAATATCAAGAAGCGCGAAACCCTGTCAGCCGAACTGCTGACCTTTGACACCAGGAAGGGCGAGAACATCGTTATCGTCAAGAGCGGCACCAAGCCGGCGAACTTCCGCGTGACTCTTCCTCAACCTTAAGCAGCCATGATGTCTCCACACATAATAAGAATTGCCGCAGCTTCAGCCCTGCTGATGGTGCTTCACGCAACAGCGGCTGAAGCCGCACGTAATCTGGTTCCAACCGAGCTGGGCAAATCGCCGAATTACTGGTGCACGTGGTCGGCCCAAAGTTATATGCAGGGCCAGGGCGCCAAGAACAATGACCCCATCCTGTATCAGGTGGCGTCGATTGACAAATACGCGGCCGTTCAACTCAACGAGGAGACCTTGTTCGGTGCCAACGGCTGGCTGAAGAATTTCTATCCGAAGGTCAAAGGGGATCTGTGGGTGGTGTTAGACGACGGCTGGGACATTCCGAAGATCAAGGATCTCGGCTACCGGAATTTCTCCAAGCTCGATCCCAGGAAATTCCCTTCGTTCAAAGGCTCGATTCCAGAGAATCTCGTCACGCTCAACCAGCGGGTGAAGGAGTGCGGCTGGCGGGGTGTCGGCCTTTGGTATCGCGCCTATGAACCGGCCGTCGATGCGGCGCGAAAGAAGACCTTCGGCTCGGAAGCTGAGTACAGGAAAGTTTTCTGGAGTGAGCGTCTTGCGTGGTCAAAGGCGGCGGGCATCGGGTATTGGAAGATGGACGGGGGCGGCGACGAGGCGGCCTGGAGGATGATTACCGACCTCGCCGGCCAGATCGCCCCCGTACTGGTCATGGAACACGGCAATGCCTCGAAGGACGGCCCCTTCAACTCCTATCCCGGATGCGGCCGGGTGTATCCCGGTTATGTCGAAGCGGGCAAGAGGGTGATCCAATACTCCGAGGTCATGCGGCTGCATGATATTTCGCCGCAGCTTGGCATCCCGACCATGCTCGACCGCTTGGCCTGCATCCTTGACGCCGTCAAGACCAAGCCGGCCAAGAGCGGCTATCTCAACTGTGAGGATGAAGTCGCCATGGCCGCGGTGCTCGGCGGCACTATGGGCGTTATGCGCAGCCCGATGGTCGGACTGAGGCCCGGCGACGATCCGGACATTTTTCTCAAAGGCCCGCGCAACCTCAAGAAGCGCATGGATGAAGTGGTCAGGGCCGTCAGGTGGGAGCGCGTCGCGCCCGCCTTTGGCACCGGAGTGATGGAGACGCATGTCGACACCAAGGTGCTGGTTGATTCATACAAATTTCCGGCCGGCGAGTTCTGGACAAGCGCGGAGGACTGGGCCACAAAGTATAAATCATCCTATGCGTGCGTGAACAAGGTGGTTTCGCAGGGTGCGCCGGCCAGGGTTACGCGCGGGCTTCTTCTGCCGGAAGTCAAATGTGATGGTGAACCTCCGTACGCAGTGGCGGCGTTAAATCCAAATGGCGCGATTTGCATTGGCACTCTTGGCCGGATAAATGACGAGCAGGGATGTTATTTCCCCGAGGCGGATATTTCGCTGCAGGTCGTAAAAGGTAACAGGGAAAATAGGCATATTCGGTTATTACAAGAGCCTGACGCTGGCGTTCGAAAAACCGCTTGGCGATGTTACGATCTGGGCTCAGGATCTTGCCGGCGACAGTGCTGTTGATATTACATCGAAGGTGACGGAGGATGGGAATAAACTGGTATTTCCCGGAGACTTGATCAAGACCATTGGGCTTTCTGCCGCGACGCCAGGCGATCTTTCCGATCCGGGGATGGTGGTGGAAATTGTCAGAAAGTAAATAATAAGAGAGTGAACTACTGATTACACTGATGACACGGATGAAGAGTTTGAAATATCATTTCACATCAGTGATATCCGTGTAATCAGTGGTAAATCTTTTCTGATCAGTATGAGTGAACGAAATGGGAAATGTTATGAAATGGAAACATATTGTTGCGGCAGTTCTGGTTTGTGTTCCGTTGTTTAGCGAGGGTGCGATTCTTGAGCGGCTAAAAAATGGCGAGAATCTTACTATTGGGGCAATTGGAACCAGTCTGACCGATAAGAGCTGGAATCAAAATAACGGCTGGTTTGAACAGACCGGCGCCTGGCTCAGTGGGTTGGGATATCCGGGCAAGGTGACGCTGGCCAACCGGGCCGTGTGCGGCTCGGCCTCCAAACCCGAAGCAGGCACGACCGATTCCAAAGATGGAATGCATCAGCTCAGCGAGTTGCTGGAAAAAGACAATCCCGACGCCGTGTTCATTGAGTTCGGGATGAACGATGCGTACCTGCCGTATAAGATTTCCCAGCAGGCGTCTCGCGACAATCTGCAGGCGATGATCAACCAGATCCGCGACTGGGCCGGCAAGCAGAACCAGGGCAAGGGCAAGAATGTCGAGATTGTCGTGCAGACTATGAACAACTGCACTAGCGCGCATGCCGGCCAGCGGCCGGAGCTGGCGAAATACTACCAGGGCTATCGCGAAGTCGCGCAGACCAATAAGGGCGTGCTGTTCATAGATACCTATACCAGCTGGCTTTCTCTCTATAACAGTCAGTCAGATCACTCAACGTGGAACACTTACGTGCCCGATGGCATTCATCCCAATTCCGCGGGTGCGAAGGAAGTCATTCTGCCATCGGTTCAAAAAGCGCTGAAGAGTCAATTGGCGGGGCAGGTTGTCGCTGATACGCCGTTGTTCAAGGAGAATGCCAGGGTGTTGTTTCAGGGTGACTCGATCACCGACGGGGAACGCCATCGTAATGACTGTCCCCATCTGCTTCTCGGGCAAGGCTACCAGTTCATCATTGCGGCCAGATTCAGTGCGCAGTACCCGGAAAGAAAGGTTACGTTCATCAACCGCGCTGTCAGCGGGAACAACGTCAAGATGATGGCGGCACGCTGGCAGAACGATACACTCGACTTGAAGCCGGATCTGCTGAGCATTTTGATAGGTATCAACGACAGCGGGATTGGCGGCGGGGACGAAAGGAAAGTGCCGTTAGATCAATATGAGCAAGTCTATGACAAGCTTCTTGCCAACGCCAGGGCGGCCAATCCGAACATCCGACTTGTTCTTGGCGAGCCGTTCTATCTGCCCAAGGAGGGGCACCAGGAAGGAGACGCGCGGGACCAGGATATCAGGCAACGACAGGCGATTATCGCGAAACTGGCCGCCAAGTATCAGGCCGCCCTTGTGAAGTATCAGAAGGTTTTTGACGATGCCTGTAAGCGCGCACCTGCTGAATACTGGGCCGCTGACGGGGTGCATCCCACGTATTCCGGTCACCAGCTCATGGCGGATGAGTGGGTCAGGACGGTGACACAATTCTACAAGTGAAAATCAAGATATGAACAAATCAGCAATGATGATTGGCAAGGCAGCCGTACTGGCCTTGATCGCGTGCCAGACTGTTAGAGCGGCGGCCCCGGGCCCGGAAGCGAAACCTGCTGACCCGCTGGATGCCTGCAACGTGGTGTGGGACAGCCCGAGCAAGGATTCCTTCGGCTCGATGCCGCTGGGCAACGGAGACATAGGCGTCAATGCCTGGGTCGAGCCGACCGGCGACTTGGTGTTTTACGTCAGCAAGGTGGATGCTTTTGATGCGGGTCATGCGCTTCGAAAACTTGGACGTGTGCGGCTGCACCTGACACCGACACTGGCGAACAGCAACTTTCGGCAAACTCTTGTGCTGCGCGATGGCGCCATGACGATCAGTGTCGGTGACGTGCATCTCCGCCTTTGGGTGGATGCCAACCATCCGGTCATCCGCGTTACCGGCACGAGCCGGATGCCATTAGACGTTGTTGCAAGTTTTGAGACCTTGCGCGATTGTTCGGAACTGGACGACAAAGCTGACCGGCTGGCGTGGGGGTATAGAAATACATCGTCGGTCTGGATGGATCGTGTCCGTTCTCAAAACACACCGGAGTTCGCCGCGAAGGTGGCTGATCCGATCATGAACCGTACGTCCGGCTGCCGGTTGAGCGGTAATGGTTTTGTGCGAGCTGGGAAACGCGCCTTGCAATTGCGCGGTTCGAAAACCCTTGATCTGTCGGTGCGGGTATTGTCGATTCAGACCGCAACGCTGCTTGAATGGTTTGAGGAATTAGAAAAGCCAGTGACTTTCGATTGGGTGGCGCATCAGCGCTGGTGGCAGGGATTCTGGGAGCGCAGCCACATTTTGGTGGAGAAGTGCGGCGCGGGGAAGATCAACTTAGACCAGTGCCGTTTCACGCAATTTGCACAGGGTTCAAAGGCGTATGAAGGGCACAAGGAGATTGATGCCGCGCAGAACGCGTTACAAATCTCGCAGCGGTATGCGCTGGAGCGTTTTGCCGAGGCGTGTGCCGGCCGCGGTACCGTGCCGCAGCCGTTCAACGGATCGATCTTTACCATGGACCTGCCGGAAGGGGTGCCGTCGCTTACGGGTGGCGGCGCGAAGTCCGCCGATCACCGCGACTGGGAGGGGCTGCCGTTCATGTGGCAGAACACGCGGCATCCCTATTGGGCGATGGCCACGCGGGGCGATTACGACACGATGCTGCCCGGGATGCAGTTCGTACGTAATGGACTCCAGGTCTGCCGGGATCGTTGTCGGAAGATTTTCGGGCATGACGGGGCGTTCATCATGGAAGCCAGCTTGTGGCACAACGTTGGCGTGTTCAATGGGGACGGCCTGCCGGGACACCTGCGCTATCATTTCCTGGCCACCATCGAAATGCCGGCCATCATGTGCGATTACTACGAACATACCGGCGACCGCAGCTTTCTCGATGAAATCCTGTTGCCCTGCGCTGACGAGTTTATCAAGTTCTACGAACTGCAGTTCCCGCAGCGCGATGCCCGCGGCAAGCTGCTGATGGAGTCTGCCGCAACGGTGGAAACTTACCTGCCGGTGACCAATCCCAACACCGAAATCACGGGCCTCCGCCACGTTCTTACAAAGTTGTTGAGCTATGACATTGGCTCCGAGCGTAAGGCGCATTGGATGCGGCTGCTTGCGGCCATGCCCGACGTGCCGACGCGTCGGATCAAGGGCCTAGACCTTCTGGCCGTCGGTGAAAAGTATGCCTCGGGCCGCGAGATCTGTGAGACGCCGGAGATGTATTCGGTATACCCGTTCCGGCAGGCCTGGCTTGGAAATGAAGCCCGGCTCGCGATGGGCCGCCAGTCATATCATGTGCGCACGATCAGCCTGGATGGCACGGATGATAAGCAGGCCGTGGAGACCGGCGGTTGGCAATCGGCCCCCGTGCAAGCCGCCTATCTTGGTCTGCCGCGCGAGGCCGCGCGGTTAACGAGCATTAATTATAATGACCAGTTTGTTGACTGGACGGATAACGTCGATCCGAACATGGCATGGCCCAGCCATCCGCGCGCCCGGTTCCCGGCGTTCTGGGAAACGAAGATGGACTATACCCCGGATAGCGATCACGGAGCGGTTTCGGCTAATGCGCTGCAAAGCATGTTGTTGCAAAGTGACGGCGAGAGGATCTTCCTCCTCCCGGCCTGGCCGGAGGACTGGGATGTGTCGTTCAAACTGCATGCCGCCGGTAACACCACGGTCGAATGCGTATATCGGGATGGGGTGGTAAGGTCGCTGGTGGTGACGCCGGAATTGCGGAAGGCGCAGCTTGTTGACATGTCGTCGCTGGAACAGCGCGTGCGCACCATGGTCAGCGTCGCCTGCGCCGACCGGAACTACCTGTTTGGGCTTCCGCCGATGCTCGATGGTCTGCCGATCCCGGGGAAGACGACGGGTCCGTGGCTGGCGAAATATGCCGAAAGCCTCAACGGCGTGCGCGCCGGTCCCTGGCCGGGTTGTGTGTTCCGGGACAACATCGTCTATGTTCACGCGCTGGATGGTGCGCCGCAAATTCCTGCGCTCCCCTGCAAGCTGCTCGCAAAGACCTTCCTGACCGGTAAGAACGCAAAGCCCGACACCATTCTCAAGCTCGAGTATGATCGGCCCGTGGAGGAATTCGCACTGGCCGCGCCGTCGCAGAGCTCGCTTGCCGCGGGAAAGAAGATGACGAACGGCGAAATAGACTTCGGGATGACAGCAACGTTTGACCGGGTTGAGTTCACCATTGACAATCCGGGCCATCGTCGCGGCCAGGGACGCGTCTTTGAACTTCAAATCCAGGAAACAGACGGTTCCTGGCAAACCATCTGCAGCGGTGCGGTCTACGGCAACATCTTCAGCAAACAAATCGATTCTATCACGGCCCAACGAGTCAGGCTCAAAATCCAGGCATCAATTAGAAATCTCGACTTGTTTCCACCCAAGAGGACGAACTGATGAATAGGAATAGCGCTTGTGTCATAGTCACAGCGGCGGCCCTGCTGCTCTTGATGGCGTGTCCGGTTTTGAATGTGGCGACAGCAGCTCTGGCTTCGAAAACCGCCGATCCGTTGGACGCCTGCAATGTAGTCTGGGATTCGCCGAGCACGAACGCGCTGGGCTCCATGCCGCTGGGCAACGGCGACATCGGCCTGAATGCTTGGGTTGAGCCGAACGGCGACCTGGTGTTCTTCATTTCCAAGACCGATGCGTGGACGGATAGCGGACGGTTGGTCAAGCTGGGGCAGGTGCGCGTGCGGTTCGATCCGCCGCTGGACAAAACCAATGGCTTCCGGCAGGAACTGAAGTTGAGGGAAGGGTGCATTGAAATTAGAATTCAAAAGTCAAAAGTCAGAGGTCAGAAGGCAGCGGGCAGATCGAACCTGAACCCTGACACCCTGAACCCTGCGGCTGCAACCTCGAACCCTGCTTCCTCCTCTGACGAGCTTCTCGTCAGAGTCTGGGTGGACGCCAACCGTCCGGTGATTCACATCGAGAGTGAATCAAAGCAGGATATGCAGGCGCAGGTCGGCTTATACGTCTGGCGCACGAAGGATCGTGACATGCAGCGGGATGACAATATCGGCTACCTGAGCGGACAGAACACAGGACCGGTCATGGAGAAGGCCGACACGGTGCTTCCCCAAAAGGACAACCGCATCGTTTGGTATCACCGCAATGAGAATACCATCGTTCCGCTATCAATGAAGCTGCAGGGCGTGGAAAGCCTGTTGCCTCTGGTGCATGATCCGATCCTGCACAACACCTTTGGCGGCGCTATCAGCGGCAAGAGCATGGTCCCCGCCGCTGCCGGCGAGGCGACGCAGGCGTTGAAGACCGCGGCGCCGACCCGTCGGCTGGATATCGCCATCCATGTGCTGACAGCACAAATGGACACTGCGCAGCAATGGGTGGAAAAGCTCGATGGCATCGTCGCCGAGGAACGCAAGACCGGTTTGGACAAAGCATGGAAGGCGCATTGCACGTGGTGGCAGGATTTCTGGAACCGCAGTTGGATTTACGTTCGGACGCCGGATGATGGTGTGCCGACAACCGCGGAACAAGCGGCTGCGCGCCAGAAGGAACGGAGTGAATTGCAGTTGACTGGGGATCGCGGGCTGGAGAATCACAAGCGGCCCGCCATAAGTGTGGAGCCGGCCGGGGCGGTGGTATCCCAGGGTTACGCCCTACAGCGGTTTATATTGGCAGGCGGCGGACGCGGGGCTTTCCCGGCCAAGCACAACGGGACCATCTTCACGGTCAACAGCAGGAAGCCGGACAGCCTGGATGATGCCGATAACCGGGCGCTTGGCGCCAACTACTGGTTCCTGGACCAGGCGACGACCGCCTACGGGCCGCTGCTCCTGGGCGGGGACTACGACTTGTTGATGCCGCTGTTCAAAATGTATGGCGCGATGGTGCCGATGGCCAGGGAGCGCACCAAGCTGCAATACCATCATGAAGGCATCTACATTCCCGCGACCGTGTATCCGTGGGGGACCTATCAGGAGAATGAATATGTCCGCTGGCTCTGGCACGGCGGTCTGGAACTCACGGCGAAAATGCTCGATTATTACGAAGCCACCGGTGATGAGGCGTTCCTGCGTGACATGCTCATGCCGATAGCGGATGGAGTCACAACATTCTATGACCAGCATTGGAAGCGCGATGAGAAAGGCAAGATCCACATGGATCCGGCCTGTGCGCTTGAATCAGGTCATGAAGTGGTTAACCCGTTGCCCGAAATAGCCGGTTTGCGTTACGTCCTGCCGCGCCTGCTGGCACTGCCGGAAGACAAGACCACGGTCGCCCAGCGGGCCGCGTGGAAGAAGACCCTGGACGATGTGCCGGACATACCGATGGCGACGCTGAAGGATGCTGCCGTGCCGGTTCAACTCGCCGACTGGAAGTTGCCACCTTCCGAACGGCCAGAGGTGCGGATGAAGGACGATGCGGACAAGAAGATCCTTGTCGCGGCGGAGGTGATCAAGACGTGGCAGGGTGATGAGATTCCGGACCTTTACGCGGTGTTTCCCTACCGTCTCTATGCTTTTGACAGTCCGGAGGCCGACATCGGTCGCCGGACCGTTGAAAGATGGTGTCCGCCTGTTCCGCGGAACGGCGTTCCTTGGGAGGGCCGGGTAGGCGGCTGGCGACTGCAAGCCGTCCAGGTCGCCTTCGTGGGCAAAGCCGAGCAGGCGGCTCGGTTGGTCACGTCGAGCTTCGCGTCGCATGAGCCCTACAGCCGCTTCCCCGCCTTCTGGGGGCCCAACCAGGTCGGGCAATTGGACCAGAGTCACGGCGGCGTCACCATGACCGCCCTGCAGGCGATGCTGATGCAGGTGGTGGGCAAGAAGATCTACCTGTTCCCGGCCTGGCCGAAGGACTGGGATGTGAACTTCAAACTCCATGCACTCTACAACACCACGGTGGAAGGTGAATTGCGCGGCAGCCACGTGGTCTCTCTGAAAGTGACGCCGAAATCGCGCGAGGCGGATGTTGTGAATATGTTGGAGAAGTGAGGGCGGGACGAAGAATTCAGAAGCCAGTAGTCAGAATCCAGAATGGTGCACGAATCGATCTGCTTTTGGTATTCGGATTTCTGACTCCTGAATTCTGTCTTCTGGATAATGAAAGTCTTAACATCATGACTGCACGGAAATTGATGAAACTAATGCTGTTGGCTGGGCTGGCGATTTATGCGCTGGCTGGAATGGCACGGGCTGAATCCGATCTGGCGCAAGCATTTGTGACTCCGCCGGACGAGGCGAAGCCGTGGGTCAACATGTTCTGGATCGGCCGGATCACGACCAACGACATTACCCAGCACATGGAGGAACTGAAAGCGAAAGGCGTCGGCGGCGCGATGCTGATTGATTTGAATGCGACGGCAGATGCGCCCTACATGAGCGACAACTGGCGGGGACTTTTCAGGCATTCTGTTCGTGAGGCTAACAGGCTGGGCTTGAAAATCGGCGTGAATACGTGTCCGGGATGGCCATGCGGCGGACCCTGGATTACCCCTGAGCATGGAGCCTGGATGATGGTTTATTCTGAAACCGTTATCAAGGGACCGCAGAAGTTTTCTGCCAAGCTTGTGGAGCCGAAGTGCAAGGGAACACTCTATACCGATGTGGCGGTCCAGGCTTTTCCTGTTCCTGATGCGGCTGCCAACCCGAAACCCGCAGTTGCGGTGAGCAGCAATCCGGATGATTTGCAGAATCTGCTGGACGGGAATTTCAACACATTTTGGAGACCAGATAAAGCAGACGAGAAGCCATGGATCCTTGTGGATTTCGGCGGGCCACACGTCGTTGACCAGGCTTGGCTTGACCTCGGGGGGAAGGCTACTGTTGAGGCGTCGGAGGACGGCGTCGTTTTCAAGGCGGTGGCCACGCTGCACATGGAGAACAACAACCCGATCTACCAGGCGGTCCCGGCCACCACGGCCCGCTATTTCCGCGTCATGCTGGAGAAGGATGCGACAGTGCGCGACTTTGCGCTGGGAAGCAAAGCCGAGGTCGAGCGGGTGGCGCGCATGGCGGCCAAGCGGGGGATCACCAATCCGCTGGGCGTCACGGCAACACGGCAGATCGATCAAGTCAATCTTGTCAGGGAAGACCTGGTCGCGTTGCCCGACGAGCGTCCGCTTGCGTTGCGTGACCGGATCGACCTAACAGAAAGGGTGGCTGCCGATGGCACCCTGACCTGGGACGTGCCGGCCGGGACTTGGAAAGTCGTGCGGATCGGCCGCACTACGACAGGCATGAAAGTGGCATTCGGCAACGGCCTCATAACCGATTACCTCAACCCGGCGGCGATGGATAAGCATTATGAGCACGGAATCAAGCCCTTGCTTGGTGATGCGGGCGCGCTGGTTAGCAAGACCTGGCAGTATTCCATTGAGGATAATTTCGAGGCCGACCTCATGTATTCCTGGTCGCCGAAGCTGCTCGAGGAATTTCAAACACGGCGCGGTTACGATCCGGTGCCTTACCTTTCCGCGCTGGCAGGTGAGATCGTGGACAGTGTTGAGATCACGGATCGCTTTCTAGCAGACGTGCGGCGGACCATCGCCGATTGTGCAGCGGACAGGCACTACGGGCGCTGGGCGGAACTGGCGCATGCCGATGGACTGAAGGTGCGGGCGGAAGCGGGCGGTCAACATCATCCGCGCTTGTATTTCAATGACGGGCTCATGAACCAGGGACGCATGGATGTGCCGGTCGCGGAGTTCTGGGAAATCGAGCTATGGAAAGAAAACCAGGGCGCTCCGGCTGATCATCATACCGTCACGACTCCCGCGTGGATGGATGGCGCCCAGAACGTCAACGCGAAGCAGGCTGCGAGCGCCGGCCATTTGTACGGCAAACAGATGGTGGCCTCCGAGGCCTTCACCAGCGGGGGACGCCGGGCGCGCTGGGGCACGGCGCCCGTTGATCTACTGCAGCACGCGAACACCGCTTTTTGCGAAGGCATCAATGCGCTGAGCATCCATGGCTCGGCCACGTCCGGCCCGGAGAATGGTCTGCCCGGCAAGTCGGTCTTCGGCGGCATACATTTCAGCCACAACCAGACCTGGTGGAACCAGGGAGCCGAGCAGCTTTTGCGGTACCTGGCGCGGTGCTGTCACATGCTGCGGCAGGGTCTCTTTGTGGCCGACGTGCTGTACTACAGCGGCGACGAGGTGCCGAACTTTGTGCCGCCCAAGAATATCGATCCTGCGCGCGGGTTTGGCTATGACTATGATGTTTGCAATACCGAGGTTCTGCTGACGCGGCTGTCGGTCAAAGATAAGCGGATCGTGCTGCCCGCTTGCCCTGCGAAGCTCGGAGAGCGAAGCGGGGATGGGATGAGCTACCGGGTGTTGGTTTTGCCGGACCGGCCGGTCATGCCGCTGAGCGTGGCGCGGAAGATCCAGGAACTGGTGGCCGCCGGCGCCACGGTGATCGGCCCGAAACCCCAGCGCACACCCGGGTTGACCGGTTATCCCGAGAGCGAAAAAAAGCTCAGAAAAATTGCCGACAAGATGTGGGGAACAAAACCAGCCACGCCGGCGCTGTCGCGTTCCTACGGCAAGGGGCGCGTGATCTGCGGCACGAGTATTCGCGAGGTGTTGGCGAAGGATAAAGTGCCCGTGGATTTCGCATTTCAGAGCAAAGCGGAGAATGCGCTGGTGGATTTCATCCATCGTCGTACCGATGATGCCGACATTTACTTTGTGGCGAACCGGCACGGCAGCGCGCTGAAGGCCGACTGCACATTCCGGCTGATCGGGAATCAGCCGGAAATATGGGACCCGGTGACGGGCGAACAGCGGAAACTGCCGGAATTCAAACAGACGAAGGATGGCAGGATAGAAGTGTCGCTGGAGTTTGAGCCGTATGGGGCGGTGTTTGTTGTTTTCAGGAAGGGGGCAGGGTTCAGGGTTCAGGGATCGGAGGGGAGGGGTTCAGACGGCAGGGTTCAGGGCTCAGCTAAAGCGGTCTCAAGCGACCGCACTCCAAAGAGTTCCGCCGGCGGAACTCAAAGAAATTTCCCGAAATTCACTTCGGTGCAGGAGATAACGGGGCCGTGGACGGTGCAGTTCGATCCGCAGTGGTTTTATCCGATCAATAATCTGAGCGGCGATCAAGCCAGGGGCTTGATGGAATTTGAAAAACTGGAAGATTGGAACAAACGTCCGGAGCCGGCGGTGCATGATTTCAGCGGCGCGGCGATGTACAGGAAAATTTTCAATTTTCCTGTGATTTCAGATGGCAGATTTAAGATGTCAGATGTGAGCAACAGAACGGCAAATCATACATCTGAAATCTTATATCCTACATCGCCACAGGCTCCCCGCCTCTGGCTGGATCTGGGCACGGTCAAAGAAACGGCGCGGGTCAAGCTCAACGGCCGGGATCTGGGCGTGGCCTGGTGTCCGCCCTGGCGGGTGGAGATCACCGGGGCCGTCAAGCCCGGTGAGAACGTGTTGGAAATTTCGGTGGTCAACCTGTGGCCGAACCGGCTGGTGGGCGACAACCAGCTCTCCGGGGAGCAGCGTCGGACACGGCTCGAGGAGTTTTTTTCAGGGCCTGATTATCAGTTTTCTGCCGGCCTGCTCGGCCCCGTGACGATCCAGGCCGTGGAGACAAAATAAGCGTAGGGTGATGCCATGGGTATACGTGATCGCGACTATATGCGCCCTCGCGACGACGATGACGCGGCGTTGAAGAAGTATGAACGCGAAGCGCGGGAACAGGGGTACGGCGATCTCGCCGGCCGCCCGCGGACTAACGGTCGTACCATCGCCCTGCTCGTCGCCGCCGCCGTGGTCATCGCGGTAGTGCTTGCCCTGTTCATCTGATGCGACCGGGCGGGTGTGCGACAATCCGGAAACTGGGTTAAAGCACGCGGGAATTAAATACATCGGCGGCGCCCTTAGCGCCGGCCACCCGGTGGCGGCTTACGCGGCCGCCATGTCGCGCAAGACCAGTTGCACGGCCGCTGCGGGATCGGCCGCTTCCAGGATGGGACGGCCGACAACGAGAAAGCTGGCCCCGGCCCGCACGGCCGCGGCGGGCGTGGCCACGCGCTTCTGGTCGCCGAGGACGTCGGCCGGCAGCCGGATGCCCGGCGTGACCAACAGGGGGTGGGAACCGAATTCTTTGCGCAGGGCGGCGGCCTCCTGCGGGGAACAGACCAAGCCGTCCACGCCGGCGGCCAAGGCCAGCCGGGCCAGCGCCAGCGCCTGGTCGGCGGGTGTCCGCTGCACGCCCACGTCGGCCAGATCCTGTTGATCCAAGCTGGTCAGCACGGTGACGGCCACGATCTTCGGAGCGTGGGGCCCCAGCGCGCGCGCGGCCTCCGCCGCCGCGCGCAACATGGCCGATCCGCCGGCGGCATGCACGGTCAGCATAAACACCCCATGCCGGGCGGCGGCCTGCACCGCGCGCTCCACGGTGCGGGGGATATCGTGCAGCTTGAGATCGAGAAAGACCTGCTTGTGCCGCGCCTGGAACGGCGCCAGCACACCGGGACCCGCGGCGCAGAACAGCTCCAGCCCGACCTTGAACAGCGACACCTCCGCGGGCAGCCGATCCAGCATGGCCACCGCCTCGGCCCCGTCCGGCACATCCAGCGCGACGATCAACTGCGGCTTCATGGGCTATTATTTCACGCCGAGTCTGGCATTCACCTCTTGTTCAGCCTGCAACCAATACTGCGCGGGATCGCCGGAAAACCCGTTCTTTTCCGCCAGATAATACGCCGCCGATTCAATCATGCGCTGGCGTTGGACGGGGGTGACGCTGGGCGGCGCGGGTGGCGTCGGCAACGGTCGGGCGGCGGGTTTGGCCGCGCGCGGGCGCGACGTCTTAGGGGCAACTTTCTTCTGGCTCTTCATATGGATCTAACTCCTGCATTTATGGATATGGCCGCGGGTAAATTCGTTTTTACTGGCGCGTCTCACGGGGGTATGTTAACACCCACCGCGCGCAAGTAAAGTTAATCCACCATCAGTTTTTAGTACGGCCCATGTTCAAGCAGCACACGATCGAACAGGAATTGTCCGCCGGGCTGCAGCAGGCCCGGCAGCAGGCTTTCCCCGACCTGGCACCGGTGGAAGCTGCTGCTACGGCGGTGGCCACCGGCGACGAGCGCCATGGCGATTACCAGTGCAATGCCGCCCTGGCGCTGGCCAAGCCGCTTCGCCGGCCGCCACGCGAGATCGCCCAGGCCCTCGCCGATCAGCTCCATGATCCGGAGCGTCTGGAACGTGTGACCGTGGCCGGCCCCGGTTTTCTGAACCTCCGCCTCCGGGCGGAGTGGCTGGCGCGGCGGCTGGAACTGGTGCAGGACGACGACCGGCTGGGTGTGCCGGCGCCCGGGACGGGGCGGACGGTGCTGCTGGATTATTCCAGTCCGAACGTGGCCAAGCCCATGCATGTCGGCCACATCCGCTCGACGGTCATCGGCAACGCGCTGGACCGGCTGCACCGTTTTCTCGGCTACCGGGTGGTGGCCGACAATCACCTGGGCGATTGGGGCACGCAGTTCGGCCTGCTGCTCCTCGGTTTCCGGCATTTTGCCGACACCGCCGCCTACGAGGCGGAGCCGATCGAAGAACTCGAGCGCATCTATGTCCGGAGCTATAACCGCAGCCAGGAGGATCCGGCGTGGCTCGCGGCTGCGCGCGCGGAACTGGTCAAACTGCAGCAAGGCGACGGGGAGAACCGCCGGCTGTGGGCCTCGTTCGTCGAGCACAGCCTCCGCGAATTCAATGGTCTTTACCGGCGGCTGGACGTGCGCTTCGATCTGATGCGCGGCGAGAGTTTCTACAACGACCGCCTGCCCGTGGTGATTGACTTGTTGCGGCAAAAGGGACTGGCGGAGGAAAGCGAAGGCGCCCTGGTCGTCCGACTCGAGGCGGAAAAATTGCCCGTATGCCTGGTTCAAAAAAGCGATAGCGGCTACAACTACGCCACGACGGATCTGGCCACCGTGCTCAGCCGTGTGGAGGAGTTCAACCCCGCGGCGATCATTTACGTCACCGACGAGCGCCAACAACTGCATTTCCGCCAGGTGTTCGCTGTCAGCCGCCGGCTGGGCGTGACCACCCGCCTGGAGCATGTTTGGTTCGGACTGATGCGCCTGCCGGAGGGCACGTTCTCCACACGGCAGGGCAATGTGATCAAGCTGGAGCGCTTACTGGACGAGGCCGAGCGCCGCGCGCTGGAGGTGGTCCATCAGACCAGTCCGGCCATGCCGCCGGCGCAGCAGCGCGAGGTCGCGCGCGCGGTGGGTCTGGGGGCGGTGAAGTACGCCGATCTCAGCCAGCATCCGCAGAGCCTGGTCACCTTCACCTGGGACAAGGCCCTGGCGCTGGAGGGCAACAGCGCGCCGTATCTCCAGTATGCCTGCGCCCGTATCGCCAGCGTGCAGGACAAGTACCGCGAGCAATTCCCCGGCGGCGAACCACGGACGGTTCCGATCCGGCTGGGTGCCCCGATTGAGCGCACCTTGGCCATCAAGCTGCTGCGCTTCCCCGAGGCGGTGCTCCGCGCGGCGGAGCACTATCGGCCCAACCTGCTGGCCGACTATCTATTCGACCTGGCCCAGGCCTACAGCACGTTTTATCAGAACGTGCCCTTCCTCAAAGCAGAGACCGGCGTGCGCGAGAGCCGCGTGCGGCTATGCGACATCACCGCCCGCACCCTGCGTTGCGGTTTGCACCTGCTCGGGATTGAAACACCGGAGCGCATCTGAGATGCGCGGCGCCGGGTCGCATCGGCGCGGCCCGGTCGTTAGGACGACAGCCTGCGCGCAGCCGGGAGAACGGTTCATCACCGCGTTGACTGGCAGCGTCGCGGCAGGTTGCTCAAGAAAAACGTTATCCGCAGGCATGCATAACGGCGCGGCAGCCCAGCAGCCAGTGAATCTCGCGGGCGATCGCGCCGGCCGGCTTGAGAGCTGGATCAAGCGGACTACCGGCCGGCAAGGTGATGATGAGGAAACAGTTGCTGACTTGATAACACAGCAGCGGAGCTTCCGCGGTTGGTATGACCAGACAGCCTGGTGGCGTCGGGTCCAGGGCCGCCAGGTAACGGCGGGCGCGGCGGAACAACTGCGGCACCAGCGCGGCATAACGGGTAGTTCTCTCGTCCGGCAATCCGCTGGCTGCCAGGGCGAGGCCCTCGGTGTTGCTGAGCACGCAGCCGGCGGCAGCGAGCACGTCCCGGATATGGACCATCAGGTGCGACAGGGTGGGGTGTGATCCGAGGGGCAACCCCAGCAAGCCATTCAGCACTTCATGACGATTCGTCCGCCGGAAGCTCAACCCGGTGATTTGCCTGAACAACCTGCGACCGATACCCGGCACGTCCGCCAAGTCGAAAATGGAAGCAAAGGGTCCATGGTCTTGACGATAGCGGAGAATGGCCTGCGCCCGCAGGGGCCCGATGTTCGGCAGGCACAGAAGATCGGCCTCCGTGGCGCGATTGATATCCACCGAGAGCACGCCGATGTCCAGCGCCGGCTCGACGCCGGACCACTCGCCTGGACCGAGCGGCCGCGGTGCCGTAGCCGGCGGTTCCACGGTCGGCATGGCGAGCGGTTGCTCCGCCGCAACGTCCGGCAGTGTGGGCGCGGGTGTGATCGGGACGGTGGCTTCAAGTGCGGGCGCAGCGGCCGCAGCGAATTCGGCGGCCGGCGGTTCCACGGTCGGCATGGCGAGCGGTTGCTCCGCCGCAACGTCCGGCAGCGTGGGCGCGGGTGTGATCGGGGCGGTGGCTTCAAGTGCGGGCGCAGCGGCCGCAGCGAGTTCGGCGGCGCCGACCGCGGGCTTAAAGTAATCCGGGATGTGACGCACGGCCTCGACCTGCTTGGAGGGGATGGTCGCCGGGTGCAGCCATTCCAACGGAATGGCCTGCACCACGGTCGGCAGATCGAAATCCACCATGGCTTCGGGCTGTGCCTGCACCCAGCCTTCAGGCAGCACGGGCAGATAATCGTTCAGGGGAAAGCTGACGCGACCCTTGCGCAACTGTTTCAAGGTCACATCCCGGGGCAGTTCCAGCGCCACGTCCGGAAAGGAGTACGGTTGCCACTTTTCGCCGCGCAAGTTCTCCGGCAAGTTTTGCAGTAAGGCCCGGCAGGGTACCGCCAGTACGCCGTCTTCCTCGTCATGCAGGATTTCCTGAATGGTTTTCAGCATTTCCAAGGCCTTGTCCACGGACTCCGGGGACTGCAGTTCGGATGCCGATGGCGGCAGGTCCGGACGCACCGGTTCCTGCTCACTCAAGGTCTGCACCGGCGTTTCGTTGCGCTCCTGCAGGTCGCTGAAGGATGGCGCGCTACGACTCAAAAAATTCATGAATCTCATAATTTTGCCTTTCTGTTCCTGTGTTGTTAGAAGCAGGATGTATGCCAGCTCGGCCAGCAGGCGGTTTGGGCTTGGTGGCACCGGCCGGGCGCTGGCATGAATACTGCTAGTAAAATGGCGCCGCGCGTTCGCGGTCGGCATCGCAGCGGTGCGGCGCGTAACAGAAAGTAGGGAACATATGTCCTTTGTAAATTTTAAGAAAAAAGAAGTGCAGTTGAAGATCGTCTATTACGGGCCCGGTATGAGCGGCAAGACGACAAACCTGCAGGTCATTCATCGCATGATCAATCCGACCGCCCGGGGGGATCTGACCTCGGTGGCCACGTCGGGGGAACGCACATTGTTTTTCGATTTCATGCCGCTGGTGGCCCAGGCCTTCGAGGGTTACGAAACGCGCTTTCAACTGTACACCGTGCCCGGCCAGGTCATCTACAACTTGACGCGCCGGCTGGTGCTGCGGGGGGTGGACGGGATGGTGTTTGTGGCCGACAGCCAGTGGAGCAAAATGGCGGAGAACGCCGAAAGCCTGGCTAACCTGGCGGATAACCTGGCCCTGCAGCGTGAGCGGCTGGGCGACATTCCCTGCGTGCTGCAATACAACAAGCGCGATGTGCCGGACGCCACGCCCCTCCATTATCTGGAATATCTGTTGAACAACCGCGATGTACAACTGCCCACCTTTAACGCGGTGGCGACGACGGGCGAGGGTGTTTTCGAAACCCTGAACATGATCGCCCGGCTGGTGCTCCATCGCTTTCTGGCTGTCAATAAGCACAAAGAGGATGGGGTGCGCGAGCTGGTGCTGGTTTGATCATTTCAGCGGGGTAGCACATGTCACGAATTTTGAACGAAAACACATCCAACGAATTGCATCGCACGCTGTGCGATTTGTTGGTCCTGTCCGAGGCGGATGATTGTCTGCTCTGCGACACGGGCGGTTATGTGCTGGCCAGGGAAGGCGACGGCGACCACGATCCATACCAGATGGCCGCGCTGGGCGCGGGGGTTTATGGCGCCAGCCGGGAACTCGCGCGGCTGCTGGGTGAACGGGAGTTCAACGTCGTGCTGCACCAGGGCGCGCAAAAAAGCATCTTCATCTGCGCCGTGCACGCGGACGCCCTGCTGGTGATCGTCTTCTCCCAGAACGCCAGCGCGGGGCTGGTGAAATTGTACGCCAAGCCCGCCGCGGTTGCCGTGCGCGCGCTCCTGGAAGACGCACGCCGGCTGGCGATGGAAGCGGAGGATTTGGCCGGCCACCCGCTGGTCTTGAACCGGGCGGGCCCGCTCTTCCGCGCAGGTCCCTGAGCCGCGGCGCGCTTGACGGGCGCCGGGCGATATGGTCCTGTTGCCCGCGCGCGACATGGACGGCGATCGCACATTGCAACTGCGCGGACTGGTCATTGATCCGCCCGTGGCGCTGGCCCCGATGGCGGGTTTCACCAACAGCGCCTTCCGCGCCATCTGCCGGCGTTATCATTGTGGCTGGGTGTCCACCGAACTGGTCAGCGCCGAAGGGCTCGCGCGCCGCGCGCCCCGAACGCTGCATTACCTGGAAGCCACGTCCGCGGAGCGCCCGGTGGCCGCGCATCTCTACGGTCACGACCCGGCCGTCATGGCACGCGCCGCGGCCGTGGCGGAGGAACTCGGCCGGTTCGATCTGATTGACATCAACGCCGGTTGTCCCGTGCCGAAAATCATGTCGCGCGGCGCGGGCGCGGGGTTGCTGCGCGATCCGGAGCGGCTGCGGGCGATGGTGCAAGCCGTACGCGCCACCGTCCGCCTTCCGGTGACTGTCAAGACGCGCCTGGGTCTCTCGCCCCGGCGCATCAACATTTCCGCGGTGGCGCAGGCCGTCGAGGAAGGCGGCGCCGACGCGCTGATCGTGCATGCCCGCGTGGTGTCCAACCGCCACACCGGCCCGGCCGACTGGACTTGGCTGGCGCGGATCAAACGGGAACGCCGGTTGCCGATCATCGGCAACGGCGGGATCGACACGGCGGACGACGCGCTGGCCATGCTGCGGACCACGGGCGTGGATGGCGTCATGATCGGCCGCGCTGCCATCGGCGAACCCTGGCTCTTTGACGAGGTGGCCTGCCGGCTGGCGGGCCGCCCGTACACGCCTCCGCCGCCCGCCGAGCGCTGCGCGGTGCTGCTGGAGCATCTCCGCCGCCTGGTGGAGCTCGTGGCCAGCGAAAGCCGGTTCCGCCGCCGTATGCGCCTGACGCCGGAACAGGCCGCGTGCCTGCAGTTCCGGACGCATCTGGTTCGCGCTTTTCGCGGACGCCCGGGTTTGCGGGAATTGATCCGGCGTTTCGACGCGCTGACCACGCTGACCGCCGTGGAGCACGCGGTACGGGAGATGTTTGAAAGCATTGACGTCGCGGAGCAGAGATGTTAGGGAATTTTTCAGATCGTATGCCTGTTGCTCGTTCCATGCGGGGAGGATGGCTGCCGGTCCTGGCGGCCGGCGCGCTGGCGTTGCTGTCGGCCTGCAGCCGGAATGCCGCCAGCCTGGACCGCGGGGAGGAGCGCGACCCGCTCATCCAGCGGGCCCTGGAACGCCAGCGCGCGCAACAGACCGACGAAGCCATCCAACTGCTCACCGAGGCGTTGGAGCGGAAACCGCGGCTGGCGCGCGCGCACCTGGAACTGGGGTTGCTCTTCGATCACCAGAAGGAGGATTATCTCCGGGCCGTTTATCACTATCAGCGCTATCTGGAACTCCGGCCGCAGACGGAAAAAAGGCAACTGATCAACGACCTGATCCGGCAAGCCCGGCTTTCGTTTGCCGCGAGCCTGCCCCATCCGCCGCCCGGCGCGGCGGAACGCATCGCCCTGATGCAAAAGGAAATTGACGGCCTGCGCCATCACCTCGCGTCCATGATGTCCACGGGTACGGCGGCGGCCGCCGGATCCGCGCCGCCGGTGGCCGCCCCGGCCCCGGTGCTCACTACCGCCGCGCCACCGGTCGCCGTGATCGCGCCGCCTCCGCCGCTATCCGCGCATCCCGCCGCCCGCACCTACGTCGTGCAGCCGCGCGACACCCTGTCCAGCATTGCGGCCAAGGTGTACCGCGATCGCAACCAGTGGAAAAAAATCTACGACGCCAACCGCAATACCCTCGCAACGCCGCAGAGCGCGCGAGCGGGGCAGACCCTGGTCATTCCTTAAGTCCGCAGACGCCCGTGGCGTGGATCGCCTGCGCGGTGCGTTGTTTGAGTCCTATGCCGCTCAAAATCTCGGGGCCCTGCTGGAAGCGCATCGGCCCGATGCGCAGCTCGCCTACTGGCATGAACAGGGGCGCTACGAAGTGGACTTTGTCATCGCCATGGGGCGTCGGGTCGTGGCCATCGAAGTCAAGGCGGCCACACGCTGGAACGCGGGTGATTTGGCGAGTTTACGCGCCTTTCTCGCCCGGACACCCGCCTGCGCCGCCGCGGTGCTGGCGTACAACGGGCGCGAGCCCGTCAAAACTGGAGGACAAGCTCTGGGCTATCCCACTCGGCCATCTGCTGAGATGACACGCTATGCTGTGCGTAAAGCCTTGGCGGAGGATTGGTGTGCGGCAGTTTGTGATTGAACGCCGCCCGCCGAACGCGTAAAAGTATCCCGAAGCCCGTGCAGCGGCGGGCGGGGAGAATACCAATGGCAAACACAGATTTTTTTGACGACGATCTGGAGCGGCAGCGCGACGCGGAACGCCGCGCCAAACTGGCCACCGGCGATGTGATGAAGATCAACAACGAGGATCCCGCCGCCGAGGGCGTGCCGGTGCGGTCCGTGTCCGACTTCAGCATCACCCGCATGGCGAAGCACAAGCAGGAGATGGACGCCAAGGTGGCCAGCGCCATGGAGGAGCTTGAGAAGCTCCGCAAGCGGCAGGAGGATCTGGACCGCCAGCGCAAGGATCTGGAAGATCTCCGCAAGCGGCAGGAGGAATACGAGCGCGGCAAGCAGGAAATGCTCGACCGCCTAAACCAGAGCCTGGTCTCGCTGGAAAAAGAGGAAATCCAAGCCACCCGCCTGACCGAACTGCTCGGCGCCACCCGCCAGAGCTTTAAAGTCATGCTGACGGAACTCCAGGTCATCAACGAGGAAACCTGGCCGGCGGACCAGATCCGTGACGAATTGAACAAGGCGACGACACGCGTGGACGACGTTCGCATGGAATACAACAAGGCCGTGGCCAAAATTGATGCGATCGCCGGCCGCGACGCCCAGGCGCCCGCCGCGCATCCGTCCGTAGTCTTCGAAGAACGCCACACCGGCTTGGAAACGGAGCAGAGCTTCTTGCACTGGGTAAAGATCGGCGTGGCCGTGACCCTGCCGTTGATCCTGGTCCTGCTGGCGTTGATCGCCCTGGTGCTGGTGGTGCGCGGTCGCTTCCTGTGAGCAGATGGGCGCCATGCGCTTTCGATCCGACAAAAGCCCCTTGGACCGGCGCCTGCACCAGGTCGCGCAGGACAGCGCTGAATTGCGCGCCGAGATCAAACGACTGCAGCGGGCGTTGAAAAATCCGGAGCGCCTGCTGACGCGCCAGGAATTCGTGCCGCCCCCGCCCCGCGTCGTGCGGCCTCCGACGCCGGGGGAGCAACCTGCCGAACCCCCGGCACCCCCGCCGCCCGCGCCTGCTGCCCCGGCCGGCGGCGAACCGTTCACGTGGAACCCGGCTACGGCCAGCGCACCACCGCCGGTGGTCAGCCGCAAGCCCGCGCCCGATGATCAGCGCTTTGCCCATTACTTCTCGAGCACGGGTTTCCTCGGCAAGCCGGCGCTGCGCCAGGAACGCAGTGTCCTGCGCAACCGGGCCATCTTTGTGACGGTCATCGTCATCATCCTCGGCGGCATCGTCTTCAAGTTGATCTTCCGATGACCACCGGTTGGCTGCCAGCGGCGGAGTCTTTCCTGGATCTGACCTCCTCGTGGGGTGTCATCCGCATCACCGCGCACGGCGGCAAGGTTTGCGCCTGTACCCTGCCGCATCTCGCCCGGGAGCCGCGCCGCGTTTTCCGGCTCGCGGCCAGTCGTTGCACCGCCGCCGCCGCCGCTGACCGGCGGGCCTTGCGGCAGGCGGAACGTTTCTTGCGCGGCCTGTTTTCCGGCCGGGCCCGACTCGCACCCGCGGTGGAACTGCCCCCGGCCTCGCCGTTTGTCACACGCGTCTGGAACGCGCTGCTGGATATCCCCCGTGGCGCGACCATCTCCTACGGCGAACTGGCCCGGAGCGTCGGCTGCCCGCGCAAAGCGCGCGTGGTCGGTCTGGCTTGCCGCGCCAATGTCCTGCCGCTATTCGTTCCCTGCCATCGCGTGCTCGCCGGGGATGGCACCCCGGGCGGCTTCTCCGCGGGGCTGCCCTGGAAGCGGCTGCTGCTGGAAAAGGAGCAGCATGGCCATGGATGAAACGCCGCACAGCGCCCCGGCCGCCGCGGGTCCCTTGCGCATCGCGTTGGCCTGTGGGGGCACCGGCGGCCACATCTTTCCGGGGCTGGCCACCGCGGAAGTGTTGTCCCGCCAGGGCCATCCGGTGACGCTTTGGCTGGCCGGTAAGGACATCGAGCAAACCGCCATCAACGACTGGTCCGGCGAAGTGATCACCGTGCCGGCCATGGGTTTGCCTCACGGCTTCTCCCTGCGTACGTTCCAAGCGGTGTGGAGCCTGGTGCAAGCCGCCGGCGTCTGCCGGCGGCGCATGCGCGCCGCGCGGCCGGATGTGCTTCTGGCCATGGGCAGCTACGGCTCCGTCGGCCCGGTCAGCGCCGCTTTGCGACTGGGAGTGCCGGTGATTCTGCACGAGGCCAACGTCGTGCCTGGGCGCACCATCCGCCTCTTTGCCCGCCGGGCGCGCGCGGTGGCGGCCAGTTTTGAAGAAACGCGTTTCCATCTGCGGCACATCCCGGTGGTGGTCACCGGCATGCCGATCCGCAAGGAACTGGAAGCCGCCAGCCGCATCGCCCCAAGCACGGCGCGGTCAGCGACGTTCACCATCATGGTGCTGGGCGGCAGCCGCGGGGCGCACCGGCTCAACGAGGTGGCCCTGGAAGCCATCGGCCGGCTCAGCGCGCGCGGCGTGGCCGTCCGCGTCCTGCATGTGGCCGGACGCGACGCCGAGGCCGCCGTCCGGGCGGGCTATGTCCGCGCCGGCGTGCCGCACGAGGTCGTCGGCTTCACCGCCGACATGGCGCGATTGTATGCCGACACGGATCTGGCCATCTGCCGCGCCGGGGCCTCGACCTGCGCGGAACTGCTCGCCTTCGGACTGCCGGCGCTGTTGGTGCCGTACCCCTATGCGGCCGCCGATCACCAGCGGGCCAATGCCCTGGCGCTGTCGAAAATCGGGGCGGCGGACTACGTGGCTGAAAGGGACCTCACGAGCACCTGGCTGGCCGATTATCTGGATGCCTGTATCCGCGCCCCGGAGCGGCTGGCGCGGATGCGCGCGGCCAGTCGTGCCCAGCCGACGCGTCAGGGGGCGGAGAAGCTCGCGGAACTGGTGGCGCACGTGGGGTGGAAGAAGCCCGGGCCGTTGGGCGAAAGCGTGGCGGAGCGGAGCCCAGCATGAACAACGCGGCGGCCGGGACAGCCCAGCGCCGGTGGGACGCGGCGCACCGCCGGGAGATGGCCGTGGTGCTCCGGATTTTATCGCGGCCGCCGGTTGCGGTGCACCTGGTGGGCATCGGGGGCGTGGGCATGGGCGGTCTGGCGCGGTTGCTGGCGGACCGCGGCTTCCGTGTCAGCGGCTGCGACGCCGCCGCGGGGCGCGTGGTGGACTGGCTGCGGCGCGGTGGCATCGCGGTGACGATCGGACACGCGCCGCCTCACGTCGGCCCGCCGGTCGCCTGGGTCATCCGCACGCCGGCGGTGCGGGCGGATGCGCCGGAGCTGCGCGCAGCGCGCCGCCGCGGTTGTCCGGTGCATGCGCGCGGCGTGGTGCTCGCCGCCTTGTCGTCGGCGGTCCCGTCGGTCGCCGTCAGCGGCACCCATGGCAAAACGACCACCGCGGCCATGATTACCCAGGTGCTGCGGGCGGGCGGGTGGGCGCCATCGTTCTGCATCGGCGGCGAAGTCCCGGCGCTGGGCGGCGTGGCGGACACGGGGACGGGGCCGTGGCTGGTGTGCGAGGCGGATGAAAGCGACGGCACCCTGGCGCTGTATGCGCCGGAGGTGGCGGTGGTGACGAACATCGAGTGGGATCATCTGGAACACTTCCGGCGGGAAGCGGACATGGTGGGCTGTTTCCGCCGACTGGTGGCGCAGACCCGGCGGCGGGTGATTTACTGCGCGGACGATCCGCGCGCGGCGGATGTGGGCGGCGCGGCGCCGGGCAGTTGGTCCTACGGTTTCGGCGCGTCCGCGACCTTTCGCGCGGCACAGATGCGGCTGGAACCGCAGGCCGTCGCGTTCGACGTAGTGCGGCGGGGCCGCCGCCTGGGCCGGCTGCGGGTGCCCGTGCCGGGCCGGCACAACGTGTTGAACGCGCTTGCGGCCTGCGCGGCGGGCTGCGCCCTGGGCGTGCCCTTTGCGCGCCTGCGCGCCGGCCTGGCGGCCTTCGGCCCGGCGCGCCGGCGTTTTGAAATGGTGGCGGCCGGCGGCGGGGTGCAGGTGATTTCCGATTACGCGCACCATCCGACGGAGGTTCGCGCGTTGATCAGCGCGGCCCAACATCTGGGGCGCCGGCGGCTGCTGGCGGTGTTCCAGCCGCACCGCTACACCCGGACGCGGGCGTTGGGGCGGGATTTTCCGCCGGCGTTTCTGGGCGTGGATGAGCTGGTGTTGACGCCGGTTTACGCGGCGTCGGAAGCGGCGCTGGCCGGCGGGACCAGCGCGGATCTGCTGCGGCATTTCAAGGCGTTTGGCCGGGTGCGCGTGCGCGGAGCAGCCTCGCTGGCCGCCGCCTGGAACCAGCTACGCGGCCGCCTGCGGCCAGGCGACACGCTGCTGATTATCGGCGCCGGCGACGTGGAGCGGATGGCCGACTGGGCGAAGGAGTTTTATGGCGGACCGGTTTAAACAGGTGGCGGTGTTGATGGGCGGGCCGTCGGACGAACGCGAGGTGTCGCTGCGGTCCGGGACAGCCGTGGCCCGCGGCCTGCGCGCGGCGGGCTACACGGTGGCGGAGGTGGATCCGGCGGACGGGCAGCTCCGGCTGGCGGCGGATATCGAAGCGGTTTTCGTGGCGCTGCACGGCGCCTTCGGCGAGGACGGCACGGTGCAGACGCTGCTGCAGCAGCGGGGCCTGCCGTATACGGGTTCGGGCGCGGCGGCGAGCCGCACCGCGTTCGACAAACGGCTCAGCAAATGTGTCTTTGCCCGGCAGGGCATTCCCTCGCCGGAGTATGAAGTGCTGCGGGCGGGCGGGCGCCGGACCCTGCCGCTGCCGGTGGTGGTCAAGCCGGTGCGGCAGGGCTCCAGCATCGGCCTGCACCGCGTGTTCGCGGAGGCGGACTGGGCGCCGGCGCTGGCCGACGCCGTGCGGTACAACGGGAGCGCGCTGGTGGAGCGGTTCATCGACGGCCGCGAGCTGACCGTGGGCCTGGTGGGCACGGAGGCGCTGCCGGTGCTGGAGATCCGCGCGCCGGGCGGATGCTATGATTTCAAGGCGAAGTACACGCCCGGCCTGACGGACTACCTGGTGCCGGCGCCGCTGGCGGAGGAAACGGCTTGCGCTTGTCAAGATCTGGCGCGTCGTGTATTCGCGGCGCTGGAGGCGCGCGACGTGGGCCGCGTGGACTTGCGGTTGACGCCCGCCGGCGAACTATTCGTGCTGGAACTGAACACGATACCCGGTTTTACGGAGACCAGTTTGCTGCCCAAGGCCGCGCGGGCGGCGGGGTTGGAATTTTCCGAGCTTTGTGATCGCATCATGCGGCGGGCTACGGTACACTAGCCGCCGAGGAGCGGAGAGCGCACAGTTATGTGGTTTCGCGACGACAGCGCCAAAACAAACCGGACGCGGGCCAACCGGCGGACGCGGGTGAGCCGCGATCCACTGCTGATGGTCAACGCGCGCGCGCAGGATCAGAGCCGGGCGCGGGTGCGCCGGATGCGGGCCATCACGGTGCTGCTGGTGGCGCTGACCGGTTGCGCGGCCGCCGGCTACTTTGGCGGTCAGTGGGTGTACGAGCAACTGTTTACGTACAACCCGCTGTTCACTGTGCAGGTGCTGGACATCCGGACGGATGGAGTGCTGCAGCCGGCGGACATCCGCGCGCATTACCATTTGCAGCAGGGCATGAACCTGTTTGCGGTCGAGTTACGGGCGCTACACGGGTACCTGATGAAAACCCCCGAGGTCCGCTCGGTGGACATCCAGCGGCAATTGCCCGGCACCCTGACCATTCGGATTAATGAGCGCCAGGCGATCGCCCGGCTGATGAATCCGCCGCAGGTGCTGGACCGCGAAGGGCATGTCTTCCGCTTCAACTCGACAATGGAGAAGCTGCCGCTGATTATAGGCTGCTCCGTGCCGGGCATGCCGGCCAGCGGGCGCATCACCGACCAGCCGGTGCTGGATGCGTTGACGATGCTGGAGCTGTGCGCCCGGCCGCGCTGGAGCACCGTACGCCCGCAATCCATTGATGTGGCGCACCCGGAGTATCTGGAGTTACGGCTGGCGGGCGGCGAGCGCATCTGGCTCGGCCGGTCCCGTTTAGAGGAGCGGTTGGACAAACTGGCGGCCATCCTGAAAACGCAGGCGGAGCGTGGACAACCCATCACGTTTTTGGATTTGACCGTGGACCGGAACATCCCGGTGCAGGTGTCCCTGCCGGCCGGGGCAGAGGGCTGGCGATGAGCGCGCGGAAATTCATGCGCATTCCGCCGGTCATCGCGCTGGAGATCGGCACAACCAAAGTCTGCGCTCTGGTGGGCGAAGTGGCCGATGACGGCCAGTTGATGATCACCGGGCTGGGGGAATGCCCCTCGCGCGGCATCCGCAAGGGCGAAGTGGTGGATTTCGACAACGCCCTCACTTGCGTCCGCACCGCGCTGCAAGAGGCGGAGGAGAACGGCCAGGTGAGCATCCACCAGGTGCATTTGCTGGTCTCCGGGGGCCACATCCGCAGCGCAGTCAACCGGGGCAGCGTGCCCATCCTGAACGAACAGGGGGAGATCACCGCCGATGAAATGACGCGCGTCGAGGAAATGGCGCGCGCGGTCAACCTCGCGCCGGACCGGGAGATTCTGCACACCGTGAGGCAGCATTATTACGTGGACGACGGCCAACCGGTGATCAACCCCGAGGGCATGGAGGGCTCCAAACTGGCGCTGGACATGCTCATCCTGCACGGCTTGCGGAACCCCATGCGCAACATCGTGAAACTCGTGCGCAGCGCCCAGGTGGACGTGCAGGATGTGGCCTTTGGCGGGCTGTGCTCGGCCTTGGCCGTGCTGTCGCCCGACGAGAAACGCAATGGCGTGCTGATGGTGGACCTGGGCGGCGGGGCGACCAATTACCTGGTGTACGCCGAGGAGCGGATCGCTGATGCCGGTTCTTTTGCCGTGGGCGGCGACCATGTGAGCAACGACATCGCACATGGCCTGCGTATTTCCCAGGCGGACGCCGAACGCCTGAAAATCGAAGCCGGCAGCGCCCTCATCGAGCTGACGGTGCGTGGCCAGACGCTCAACATCACGCCGGGCATCGGGGCGGCCCCGCGCCCCCTGCGCCTGACCGATCTGCATACCATCATCCATCTCCGGGTGGAGGAAACCTTGAACCTGGTGCTGGAGCCGGTGCGGCAGAAAAAGCTGCTGCCCAAACTGGGCGGCGGCGTCGTGCTCACCGGCGGCGGCGCGCGGCTGAAAAACCTGGAGCGGTTGGTCACGAAAGTGTTTGACCTGCCCTGCCGGATCGGCCAACCGCGCGATGTCAACGGCTTGAGCCGGATCACCGAAAAGCCGGAATATGCGGCGGCCGTGGGCATGCTGCGCTACGGCCTGCGGACGGTCCGCCAACGGCGCCCCGGCTTCGGAGGCTGGTTCAAATCACTGTGGGAGAAATGACGCCGCATGACGGCCTCCTTGAAACTTTCGGATACGGATCCCCGGGGCGAGCGGACGATGCCCTACCGCATTCTGGTGGTAGGCGTGGGCACGGGCGGCTGTCATTCGGCGGCGCACATCGCCGCCGAATGGACGGAGGGGCCGCTGGTGGCCGCCGTGGATACGGACGAGCAGGCGCTGGAAGCCACCGCCCTGCCGGAACGCATCTTGCTGGGACGCAATGTGACCCGCGGCTTCGGCGCCGGCGGCGACCTCCAGACCGGCCGGCTGGCCGCCGAGGAGGACAGCGCGCGGTTGCGCGCGCTCATCGGCGCCGCGGACCTGGTGTTCGTGGTCACGGCGCTGGGCGGCGGCACGGGGAGCGGCGCTGCGCCGCTGGTGGCGCGGCTGGCGCGCGAACAGGGCAGCCTGGTGATCGCCTGCGCGGCCCTGCCGTTCGAGTTCGAGGGCGATCAGCGGCGGGAGGCCGCGGTCGAAGCGTTGCGCGCGCTCCGCACCCACGCCGATGCCGTCATCAGCCTGCCCAACCAGCGGTTGCTGGAACTGGTGCCTGACCAGACGAGCCTGGCGGCGGCCTTTGCGGCCTCGGACCGCATGCTGGCCATGGCCGTGCTGGGCTTGTGGAAGCTGTTCGCCCATAGCGGCCTGATCAATCTCAATTTTTCCGACCTGAAAAACTTGATGGAACGCAGCGGCGGCGTGTGCTGCTTCGGGTTCGGCGAAGGGCGGGGCGCGGGGCGCATGGAACAGGCCGTGGAGGCCCTGCTGCGCAGCCCGCTGCTGGATCACGGCAATGTCATCGCGCAGGCCGATGCCTTCCTGCTGAACATCCTGGGCGGTCCTGAGCTGGCACTGATGGAAGTGCAGCAGGTCATGACGCGGCTGCACGCGATCGCCCGGCCCGATGCACGGCTGTTCATGGGGGCCACGGTGGATGAACGCTGGCAGGGCCGCATCATGCTGACGGTGCTGGCCGCCGAAAACTGGATGGCGGGCGCGCGGGTCAAGCCGGAGGACGGAACGCCGGAACCCCTGTCGGAAACCCATGACGCCGATTTGCCGGACGCCGCGGGGGCGCCGGGACAACCACCGCCGTCCGGGCGCACGGTGCAGGGCCAGTTGAATCTGGATCCGCAGGACCGCGGCTGGTTCGGCAATGTGAATCCGACGCTGTACCACGGCGAAGACCTGGACCTGCCCACCTATGTCCGCCGGGGCGTTAAACTCGGCGGCGCGCGCTGAGCCCCCGGCGCGCGGCAGAGCTTGCATTTCACGGCCGCACAGTCCGTGACGGGAGAAGTGGGACGCCGTGGGAACTCATTCGCGTAACGAATGGGTATTATCCGACAGATCCCCTGAATGACGCAGACTAGCGGACCAGTCCGAATTCCGCGCCTCATGTCGCGAATTTCACTTCTACCGGTGCGCGCTCGAAACCTTCGGCGGACATCAGGGTTTGCCGTTTCATGACGCCGAGGCCGGCAATGAAACGGTCGGGGATGACTTGGAGGCGGGTGTTGTAGAAGGTGGCGATGTCGTTGAAGTAGCCTCGGGCGAGGGCAATGCGCTGTTCGGTGTCCACCAGGTTGCGTTGCAGGTTCATGAAGTTGGTGTCGGCTTTGAGTTCGGGGTAATGCTCGATGACGGCGCCGAGCGTGGTCGTGACGGTTTGGGGGTCAGGCCCAGGCTCGCCGGGCGGCGTGACCCGTAGTTGATTGCGCAACTGGGCCAATTCGGTTTGCAGCGTCTGTTCGTAATCCCGGTAGCCTTGGACGGCGGCGACGAGATTGGGGATGAGATCGGCGCGGCGTTTCAACTGCACATCCACATTAGCCCACGCCGAGCGGACGCGCTGGCGCAAGTTGACGAGACTGTTATAAGCCATCAAAATCCAGCCCAGAAGCCACAGGCCGAGAACCAGTGAGCCGACGGCAACATACGTGGCCACGTGCTGCTGAATCACGCGGTTCAACTTTGCATCGCGAATCAAGAATCCGCCCACCGCCACCGCGATGGCGAAAAGCCCGATGAGCCAGAACTGCCAGCTCAGGCCACGGCGAACTTGTTCCTCCGAACGCGTCGAGATCAGGAACATCTCCGCTTTCGGCTCGTAGGCAACTTCTGCCGCCACCATATCGTCGCGCTCGCGGGCGTGGCCGACGACGTAGAGCGGCGCGTGGAGCGGGATGGTCTTCTCGATAAACTGCCGCCGGTGATCGGAATCGGCGACCACACCCACCGGGCCTTTCGCATAGTACAAAGCATCGAGTCGGCCACAAGTTTGGTCAAATGCCGTCACCGGTTCGATCTGGGCTTTCTCTGGTTGGAGCCGGATGACACCACAGTCGTCTTGGAGGTAGAAGGGAATCTGCTCGCCGCCCTGCGCCACGGTCGTCCAGCCGCTCTCGGTGCGGGAGCGCGTCTGGGTCTTACCATCATTGTCGGTGTAGGTTTCGGTGACGGTGCGCGACCAATGTTCGTTCACCTGCCACTGGTAATGGACACACCTTTGCCCGGCGAGATAGCTGGCCAAGGGTTGTTCCGCTTCCGCCATGCCTTTGAGTTCCACCAAGCCGATGAACACGCCGGTGGTCTTGGACGTCGGCAGGTCGCTCACGAGGCGTTGGCAGCGGCCGGCCCGCAGCGAGAGGAACAAGCATAACAGCGCCAGCAACAGGCCGATGGCCGGGATGCCTAAAACGATGAGAGGTTGTTCATTCATATCGATAACCTTATCAGCCGACATTTTCCATTTGATTCTCGGTCCGCGACCGTCACGGACCATTCCGGCTTACGACCGGCATCCTATTCTCTCTAACGCAGCCAATCTCGGGCGGCGAAACCGTACCTGGCCTTTGTTGGTTCGTCTCAGTCTGTCCCTTCTCCGGAGCGCAGTGCATTCAAGGCCGCATGGCGTCGGCGCTGCTCATCTGCGGCGACCAGCACGGCGGCGATGGTTTCAAACCGCCGGCGCGCGGAAGAATATATTGTCCGCTTTTTCCGCGCCAATGGTGGTGGCCGGGCCGTGGCCGGGGTAGACGCGTGTGGCGTCCGGCAAACGGGCCAGTTGTCGCAGGGAGGCCGCCAGCACGTGGCCGTCGCCGCCCGGCAGATCCGTGCGCCCCACCGTGCCTTGAAACAGCGTGTCGCCGGAAAAGAGCGCCGCCGGCTCCGGAAAGTAATAGCAGACACCGCCGGGCGAATGCCCCGGGGTGGCGATGACGCGGCACGTCAGGCCGCCGAGCTCCAGCGTCTGGCCGTCCGTCACCGGCTGCAGCGTGGCCGGCGGCGCCGCCAGCCCCTCGTAATCCGGCGCGATCCGGTTGCGTTCGCTGAAGGCCCACCGGGCATCCAGTGCGTGCAGGTACACCGGCGGCGGGCGCGCGCCCCCCAGCAAACCGCCCAAGCCACAGAGATGATCCGCATGGCCGTGGGTCAGCAGGACAGCCGCAAGATCCCACCCCCGGCTGTGAAGTTGCGCGCGGATTCGTTCCGCCTCGTGGCCGGGGTCAATCGCCAGCGCCGCCCGCTCGCCGCCGTTCAGCAGGTAGCAGTTGACCTCATAGGCGCCGACCACCAGGGTTTCGATGATCATCGGGGATACCGGCTCACGGTTGCCTGCCTGCCAACAGCCCGGCGCCAGCTTTTTCAGAGTGAAAAAAGCCAGCCGCCGGGTTGTACCCGATCCAAAAACGCAGGGCGGTCACTTCTGCATGGGCATCATGCTGCCAAAGCGAGCGAAGATGGCGGCAAACGCGATAACGTACACCACCATGATAATCACGGACATGACGATCATCAGAATATAAGCCCAGCCGGTCAGCTTGAAGGCCTTCCGCAGTTGCTCCAAAAAGGCGGACATGCCGGTATCCACCGAGGTCATGGCCGCGATTATATTCTTGGCGCCAAGCAACGCGGAGCCGCCCATGATCAGGGGGATGCCGTAAATGAGACCAAAGCAGGACAAGCAGGCAAAAACGCCGCCGATGATATTCATCACGCCGACGAAGGTCATCCAACTGGTGAGTCCCTCCGGCGGGGCCGTGCCGCCGGCGGCCGGAGCGGCTGCGACCGACGCCGCCGGCGCGACTGTGGCCATGCGGAGCGAAGACGCCGCGCCGGTCGCCGCCGGTGTGGCGATGCTGCTGAGGGGCGCCCAACTGGCCATGCCCTCGCACCAGACAAGCGTGGCGGGCGGCAGTTGGAGCTGACGGAGCTCGCTGTCCGAGACCGGCCCTTTGCGATCGGTACCATTGTCCGAGTAATACCACATCTTATCCATGGGGCTGCTCCTTGTTGGAATGACGGCAACGCGGATGACCTTACTCGACCCTGCCGCCGGCTGGCAATCTTTTTCCGGGCCGAAAGCTCAAACGGCCGGCTGCAGATCGTCATAGAATTTGGCGAGGCTGGTCTGGATGTAGGGCCCCAGCCAGATGAAGCCGATGCCACACGTCAGGATGCAGAGCAGCGCCCAACCGAAGAAGCGCCACGTCAGGCAGAACAGTTTGCCTTTATTGCCCCGCATCATTTCTTTGCTGCGCCGGATGGCCTCCAGCGCGTCCAGGTCGGGGTGATCAGCCAACAGGAAGAAGGTCATGGCATACCGGTAGGAGGCGATGATGCCGGGGATGATGAACAGCAGCGCCCACAGAAAGACGAATATGCCCATGAGCAGATAGGCGGCCAGGGCCGTGCCGAACTGTTTGAAGCCGCCAAACACCAAATTGATGTCAGAATTCTGCGCGCGCGCTAGCGTGAGAAAGAACATGGCCAAGCCCAGCAGTAGCGAGCCTTCGATCAGCAACGAACCGATGCGTGCCAGGCAACCGACGAACGGCAGGGCGGCGAAAAACTGAAGGAGCAAGCTGATGCCGAAATTTATCAGGACGGCGCCCACCGCGACGCCCCACCGGCCGCGCAAAGCTTCGCGGGCGGCCTGCATCAGATCACGATTGGGTGTGCGGCTGAGGAAGGGCCCTGACAGCAGCGTCCGCGGGGTCCCGCCCGCCGCGGCGGGCGAGACGCCCGGCTGCAGCTCGGTCACACTGGTCGCGGACGTCCAATTCGCGAAGCCTTCGCTCCAAACCATCGTGGAACTCGGGAGTTGTCCGGCGGCCAGCAAGCGTTTGAGTTCGCTCTCAGCCAGCGGGCCTTGGCGTTCCTGCCCATCTTTGGAATAGAACCAGTTCTTCTCCGTCACGGGCGGCGGTATTGGCGGTGGACTTGATTGCAAGGCCGCCACATCTTTCGCCGGCGTCCACTGGGCCATGCCCTCGGTCCAGACGAGCGCGGTGGGCGGCAGTTGGAGTTGGCGGAGTTCGTTGTCGGAGACCGGCCCCTTGCGATCGGTGCCGTTGTCCGAGTAATACCACATCTTGTCCACGGGGTTGCTCAGGGGTTGCTCCTTGTTCGAATGATGACAACGCTGGGGAACTTACCCAAATTGACCGCAAGTCGGCAAATCTTTTCGCAGGGCTTGATTGTGCCACCGCAATCCTTAAGTCGTCGTCGCACGGGGCGACTCACGCGTCGGAAAGAAAACTGACGCCCCGCGGCAACGGCGGCAGGCCGAAGCAAGCGGCCAGCGATTGGGCCACGTCGAAAAAACCCTGCCGGATACCCAGCGGGCGTCCGGGGCGTCCGGCTTGATAGGCCAGCAGCGGCACATATTCGCGGGTGTGATCGGTGCCGCGGAAGGTGGGGTCGTTGCCGTGATCGGCGGTAATGAGCAGCAAGTCGTCCGCCGTCAGCAGGGCCAGAAGCCCGCGCAGGAAGTCGTCGGTTTGCTCCAGCGCCGCCGCAAAGCCCGGCGCGTCGCGGCGATGGCCGTAGAGCATGTCGAAATCAATGAAGTTGGCGATGATCAAGCCGTCCTGCTTGGCGCGGGTGAACGCCAGCACCTGCGCCTGCGAGGTATGGTTGTTGCCGGTGTGGACGGATTCCGTAAGGCCGCGTTGCGCGAAAATGTCCTCGATCTTGCCGACGCCATACACCGGCACGCCGGCCTGCTGCAGCCGTTCCAGCACCGTCGCCTCGCCGGGCTGGTAGGCGTAGTCGCGTCGGTCCTCCGTGCGGATCCAGGCGCCCGGCCGGCCGACGAACGGGCGCGCGATGACGCGGCCGATCCGGAGGGGGTTGCACAGCTCGCGGGCGATTTCGCAGCCGCGGTAGAGTTCGGCCAGCGGAATCACGTCGTTGTGCGCCGCGAGCTGAAAGACCGAATCGCCGCTGGTGTAGGCGATCCACGCGCCGGCGCGCAGGTGTTCCGGCCCCAGTTCCTCCAGGATGGCCGTGCCGCTGGCGGCTTTGTTGCCCAGCAGGCCGCGGCCGGTGCACCGCGTGAAGGCCGCCACCAGGTCGGCGGGGAACGACGGATAGCCCGGCGGAAAGAGATGAAAGCCCGGCCGCATCAGCAAGCCGCCGATTTCCCAGTGTCCCGTGATCGTGTCCTTGCCTTCAGAAACTTCCCGCATGGCTCCATAGCTGGCGGCGGGCTGGGGGACCGGCGGCACGCCGGGGATGGGGGCCTCGCCCGGCAGGAGCGCGGGGATGTTGCCCAGGCCCAGGCGCTGCAGGGTGGGCAGGCGCAGGCCGCCGACGCGCTCCGCGCAATGGCGCAAGGTGGCAGCGCCGGCGTCATGGTAATCGCCGGCATCCGGCGCCGCCCCGATGCCGACGGAATCCAGGATGATCGTGATGGCTTTCATCGGCCTCCCTCAACCTGCGCGGCGGCGTTCATGCTGGCTCCCGGGTGCGCAAAAGAGGGCGCTGCGTGCCAAGGAGGTCGGGGTGAGGAACCCCATAGGTTGCACACAAACGCCCTCACTTGCACTATACATGCAAGTATGCCCTAGTCAAGTCCCCGATAATGGTGTACTGAAGAGCGCCCGCGGTCCGGGCGATTCGCGGGACGGCCGCGGCCAAGCCGCACCAGGCATCATGAAAGCGCATTTTGAGATCACCCATCGCGATGCCGGCTCGCAGGCGCGGTGCGGGCGTCTGCGGACGTCGCATGGCGTGGTGGATACGCCGGTGTTCATGCCGGTGGGCACCCAAGCCACCGTCAAGGCGATGACGCCAGCGGAGCTGCAGGAGTTGGATTTTTCCATGTTACTTAGCAACACCTATCACCTGCAGGCCCGACCGGGTGTGGACCTGATCGCCAAACTGGGCGGATTGCACCGGTTCATGGGCTGGGACCGCGCCCTGCTGACCGACAGCGGGGGCTATCAGGTGCTGAGCCTGGCCAAGCTGCGGCGGGTCACGGACGCCGGGGTGGAATTTCAATCGCATATTGACGGCGCGCGCCATTTTCTCGGCCCTGGCGAGGCCATGGCCATGCAGCGGCAACTGGGGTCGGACATTGCCATGGTGCTGGACGAATGCACGCCGTATCCGTGCGCCTATGATTACGCTTGCCAAGCCACGAACCGGACACTACGATGGGCCGATCTTTGTGTCCGCCAGCCGCGGGCGCCCGGGCAACTGGTCTTTGGCATTGTGCAGGGGAGCGTGTACGCGGACCTGCGCGCGCGCTGCGCCGCGGAGCTGGTGCGGATGGATTTCGACGGCTACGCCATCGGCGGCGTAAGCGTGGGCGAGTCCACCGCGTTGATTTTCAAGGGCGTGGACGACAGCGTGGCGCAGTTGCCGGCGGACCAGCCGCGCTACCTGATGGGCGTGGGCTTGTTCGGGCAGCTCGTCGAGGCGGTGGCGCGCGGCGTGGACATGTTCGACTGCGTGCTGCCGACGCGGCTGGCGCGGCACGGCACGGCGTTCACGCGCACGGGCCGGCTGGCGGTGAAGGCGGCGAGCTGCAAGGACGATGCGCAGCCGATCGAGGCGGAGTGCGCCTGTTATGCCTGCCGGAACTTCAGCCGGGCCTATGTGCGGCATTTACTGCAGGCCAACGAGATTCTTGGACTGCGGCTGCTGACGCTGCACAATTTGTTTCGCTTTCGGGCGTTTATCGGCGACATGCAGGCGGCCATCCGGGCCGGGACGTTTGACCGGTTCCGCGAACAATACCGCGGCGTGGATCGGGAGGCGGATCCGGCGGCGTGGATCTGGAAGGAAGGGGCAGAATGATGAACAGTGGGGCATTGATTTTAGCCATGGGGGCGCCGTCGGGCGGCGGCGGCAGCGGCGGCGGTTCGCCGCTGCAAATGCCGGTGATGCTGCTGATCATGGTGGCCATCTTTTACTTCATGCTGATCCGGCCGCAGCAGCGGCGGGATAAAGAGCGCCGGCGCATGCTGGACAGCGTCAAGAGCGGCGACCGGGTGGTGTTCGGCGGGGGCCTGCTGGGACTGGTGGCCAACGTCAAGGATAAAACGATCCTCATCAAGATTGCCGACAACGTCAAAGTCGAAGTCACGCGGAGCGCGGTGACGCAGGTGCTGGCCAGCGACGAGGAACCGGCGGCGGAGGAGAAGAAGTAGAACTCACGGGGTGGACCACCGGCGGCGGTGGTCGCAGAGAGGTTGCGTTCATGGACAAGAAAATTGCGTGGAAATGGTTGCTGTTTGCGGTGATGACGGTCATCTCGCTGATGCTGGTGACGCCCCAGCACATCCTGCAGTTCCGCAAGCCGCTGCCGGGTGACGTCAAAAAAATCAAACTGGGCCTCGACCTGGTGGGCGGGTTGCGCTATGTGCTGGAGGTGGATACCGCCAAGCTGGGTTCCCTGAACCTCAAGGAGGCCCAGTCCCGCGCCATGGAGGTGGTCCGCAACCGCATTGATGCCATGGGCGTGGCTGAGCCTAACATCCAGTCCGAAGGCGACGGCCGGATCGTGGTCGAATTGCCCGGTCTCAAGGCGGAGGACCGCGAACGCGCGCTGAAGCTCATCAAGGACGTGGCCTATCTCGAATTCCGCATGGTCCATCCCAAGAATGACGATTTGATCCGCCAGCTCACCGAAAAGAACTGGGTCCCCGACGGGTATCGGGCGATCACGCTGGAGGATCCCGGTCCGGGCGGCCGCTGGCGCGGCGGCGAATATTATCAGCGGGACCGTTCCAAGGATCCGCCGGATACAAAGGAGGACGATGTGCGGGCGCGGCTGGCCGTGTTCCACGCGCCGCCGGGCTATGAATTGCTGCTGGAAAAGCACGCCATCAACGGGCAGGATTATTACCAGCCTTTCTTTGTCAACAAACGGGCCGAAGTAACCGGCGAAAATCTCAAGAGCGCCGGCGTGGACTATGACCAGGTCAACCGGCCGCATGTTTCGATCCAACTGGACTCCAAGGGTTCCCGCCGCTTCTGGGATCTGACGAAGCGTTATGCGCAGAACGGCAGCCTCAACGAAAATCCGCAGTTGCCGCGGCTGCTGGGCATCGTGCTGGACGGCACGCTGTATTCCGCTCCGGTGCTGAAGGCCGAAATCCCCGACGGCCGCGCGATCATCGAAGGTAACTTCACCTACAGCGACGCGTCGGAGCTGGCCATCGTGCTCAAGGCCGGCTCGCTGCCGGCGCCGGTGAAAGTGGGGGACGAACGCATCATTGATCCGACGCTGGGCGCCGACGCCATTGCCTCCGGCAAACTAGCCACGATCATCGGCTGCCTGGCGGTCATGGTCTTCATGATCGGCTACTATTTTCTCTCCGGGGTCGTGGCCAACATCGCCCTGTTCTGGAACGTCCTGCTGTTGCCGCTCGCACTCTGGATCGTCGGCGCGCTGCTGAGCATGCTGGACCCGTCCACCATGGGCGGCGCGATCAGCCTGCCGACCTTGACCCTGCCCGGCATCGCCGGCATTGTGTTGACGGTCGGCATGGCGGTGGACGCCAACGTGCTGATCTACGAACGCATGCGCGAGGAACAGCACTTCAACAAGGGCCTCAAGGCCGTGCTGGAGGCCGGCTATCACAAGGCGTTCAGCGCAATCTTCGATTCCCACGTGACCAGCGTCGTGTCGGCCTTGATCCTGTTCTGGCTCGGCTCCGGCGCGGTGCGCGGTTTCGCCGTCACCCTGACCGCCGGCATCGCGCTCAGTCTGTATACCTCGCTGGTGGTCACGCGCATGATCTTCAATCTCATCGCGACGCACACCCGCCTGACCCGGTTCAGCATGCTGGAGCTTTTCAAGAACGTGCCGCACATCAATTTCATCGGCGCCTGGAAAATTTGCGCAGTCGTTTCCACGGTCGTGATCGTCGGGAGTTGGAGCCTCATGCTGGCGCGCGGCAAGGCCAATCTCGGCGTGGACTTCACCGGCGGTGCGGCGCTCACCTTCCAATTCCAGCAGAAAGTGCCGGTGGAAAAGATTGACGCGGCCATCCGCGCGGCCGGGGTGAAGGATGCCGTCCCCCTGTACCAACACGAGAGCGTCGCCAAGCCCGGCGCGGCGGCCAAGGAATTCCTGCAGGTCAATACCGGTTTTGAGGAAAGCGGCAAGGCGTCGGATGTTATTGAGCATACCTTCAAGGACGCCGGGTTCAAGCTGATGCAAAAGGACAGCGTGGGCCCGAAGATGAGCAAGGAACTGGGCGGCAAATCGCTCCTGGCGGTGGGGCTGGCGCTCCTGGCCATGGCCATCTACGTGGGCTACCGCTTCGAGTTTCCCTACGCCATCGGCGCCATGGCCTCGCTGTTCCACGACGTGCTGGTCGCTCTGGGACTCTACTGCGCGCTTGGCCACCAGCTCAGCCTGAACATCGTCGCGGCCATCCTCACGATCATTGGTTACTCGATCAATGACACGATCGTCGTCTTCGACCGCATCCGCGAAAACGTAAAGAGCGCGCGCGGCAAGAGCTACCGCGAGATCGCCAACGAATCCATCAACCAGTGCCTGGGCCGGACGATCCTGACCACCGGCGTCACCATGCTCAGCGTGCTGGCCCTGTTCATCTTCGGCGGCGGCTCGCTGCGCGATCTGACCTTCTGCCTGCTGATCGGCATGACCACCGGCGTCTATTCCACCGTCTATGTCGCCACGCCCTTCGTGCTGCTCTTCCACCGCGAAAAGAAGGTCGAGACGTTCTAGCGCCGCCCGGCATGTCCACCAAACTCTGGCGCGTGGCGGAGGTCCCCGAGCAGCCGGCCCGGGCGCTGGCGGCGTCCCTGGATCTGCCGCTGCCCATCGCCCGCGTGCTGGCGGCGCGGGGCTTTCTGACCACCGCCGCCGCGGAACGCTTTCTCCGCCCGCGCCTCAGCGAGCTGTCGGATCCCGGATTGCTGCCCGGCCTGGCCGCGGGCGCGGCGCGGATCGGGCGCGCCCTCGCGGCGCAGGAGCCGATCGCGGTCTACGGCGATTATGACGCCGATGGACTCACCAGCACCGCCTTGCTGGTGCAAACGCTCCGCCGGCTGGGCGCCCGCGCCGTCCCGTTCATTCCGCATCGCATGGACGACGGATATGGCTTGTCGGTGGAGGCCTTGGCGCGTTGTTGTCAACGGCATCAGCCCCGGCTGCTGATCACTGTGGATTGCGGCACCAGCGCGGTAACGGCGGTGCAACAGGCGCAGGCCGCCGGGGTGGATGTGATCGTCACCGATCATCATGAACCCTCCGGTCCGGTGGCTCCGGCCCTGGCGGTCATCAATCCCAAGCTCGGCGACCATCCCGGCCTGCGGCAGTTGGCCGGCGTCGGCGTCGCGTTCAAACTGTGTCACGCGCTGGTCCGGCAGGCGGGCGCGCGGGCGCAGGTTGACCTGCGTGAAGCGCTCGACCTGGTGGCCGTGGGCACCATTGCCGACGTGGTCCCGCTGCAGGACGAAAACCGCGTGCTGGTCCGCCACGGCCTGGCGCGGCTGCAGCGAACGACCTCACCCGGCCTGCAGGCGTTGTGGGCCGTGACCGGCGTGCAGGACCCGCTTGAGGCCTGGCATGTTGCCTTTCTGCTCGCCCCGCGCCTCAATGCCGTCGGCCGGCTTGGCGACGCCGAGACCGTGCTGGAATTACTGCTGACGCCGGAGGCCGGGCGGGCCGGGGTGCTGGCCCGCCAGCTCGATGCCGCCAACCGGGAGCGGCAGGCGGTGGAGCAGCAGATCGTCGCGGAGGCCGTGCGCGAGGTGGATGACGGTTTTGACCCGGAGCGGCACTTCGGCGTGGTGGTCGCCCGCGCGGGCTGGCATCCCGGCGTCATCGGTATTGTGGCCGCGCGCCTGTGTCAGCGGTACCGCCGGCCCGCCGTGGTCATTGCCATCGCGCCGGACGGCGCCTGCCGCGGATCGTGCCGCAGCATCGAGGAATTCGATCTGGTCGCCCAGCTCGCGCACTGCGCCGACACGCTGGACACGTTCGGCGGCCATGCCCTGGCCGCCGGTCTGACGCTCACCGCCGACCGCCTGCCGGCCTTCAAGAAGCAATTCAACGCCGTGGCCGCGGAGCGGTTGCAGGCCGTGGATTTGCGGCCGGTCCAGCGGGTGGACGCCTGGGTGGCGTTGCGCGAGGTGGATGACCGGCTGTTATCCGCCCTGGACCTGCTCCGGCCGTTCGGCCAGAGCAATGCGGAACCCATCTGGGCGGCCCGCGGTGTCCGCGTCGTGGCGGAGCCGCGCGTGCTGGCCAAGGACACGCTGAAGCTCACGGTGGAGACCGAGGGCACGGTCTTGGACGCCGTCGGTTTTGGGATGGGACAACGTCCTGTACCGGAGGGCCTGCTCGACATCGTCTTCCACGCGCGCAACAATGTCTTCCGCGGCCGGACCACCCTCCAGCTCAATCTGCAGGATTTCCGCCCGACCGGCCCCGCGTAGCGGCGGCAGTTTGAACTTGTCAACATTCTACATTCTTTGCTAGGAGTAGGCCATCATGAGTACAGGTGAAATGAGCTCTCCGTCCCCCTCCGAGCCAGAGGCCGATGACAGCCGTCCGACGGTCCGCCAGCGCCTCACCGGCCACAGCCTGTCCTATGCCGGCCTCCTGGAAAGCCTCTATGACGCCACGCTGATTACGGACCGCGCCGGCCGCATCCTCGATTCCAACCGTCAGGCCCAGAAGATGACGCACTACACCCGGGCCGAGCTGGAGAACATGGTGCTGGGCGACGTGATGGCCGACGCGGATGTGCGGCTGATGACGACGATCGATGCCCACTGGGAAACCGGCTGGTTCACGGTGCTCGAGTGCCGGTGCCGCCGGTGGGACGGATCGGAGTTCCCCGCCGAGATTGCGGCCGGCTGCCTGCGCTGGAACGATGGCCGCGGCTGGTGTTTCACGCTGCGCAACATCACCCGGCGCAAGCAGGCCGAGGAGGCCATCCGCAAGGAAGTCGAGCTGCAGTTGCAGCGCGCGCGGGGGCAGAACGAGTTTGCCGGCCAACTGCACATCGTGTCCGTTGCGGACATTGTACAGATGATCGATTCCTCGGGTAAAAGCGGCCGCCTGGAAATCACGCGGTCGGGCGACGGCGCCACGGCCACCCTGAGCTTCGACACCGGCCGGATCGTGCAGGCGGCCTGCGGAGCATGTCGCGGTGCGGAGGCCTTTTATGCCGCGCTGGCCCTGGGCGGCGACGCGTTCCGGTTTCAGCCGGCCGTTGCGCCGTCACCCGCGGATCCGGACCTTCCCCCGTCCACCATGAATTTGCTGTTGGAAGGCATGCGGCGACTGGACGAGGCTGGCGGAGGACACTGACCCCGGCGGCCCCACGGTGCAACGCAGGCCGGCGACGCTTATGAATTATTTCAACGTGGACGGACACTGGAATGCCCGGGGCCGTGCGTTGGTGGCGAACATCCTGTACGACAAGTTGCTGACCGCAGGTCTGTGACGTTTGGCAAGTTATGTCCCGGCTGGCGGCGCGGCGCACAGCCAGTCGGCGAAGGCCGGCACGCCGGCGCCGGTTTTGGCGGACAGCTCGAAAACCGGCGCGGCCGCGTTGACCTGCCGGAGCGCGGCGCGGCAGCGGTCCAGGCTGAACCGCAGGTGCGGCAGCAAGTCGGTTTTGGAGAGCACGACAGCGCGCGCAACGCGAAAAAGAATGGGATATTTCAGCGGTTTGTCCTCGCCCTCGGTGACGCTCAGTACGGCGATCTTGGCGTCCTCGCCAAGGTCGCAGGACGCCGGGCAGACCAGGTTGCCGACGTTCTCCACGAGCACGAGCGTCCGGGGCGCGAACGGCAGGTCGCACAGCGCCTGGTGGACGGTCGCAGCGGTCAGATGGCAGCCGTCGCCGGTGAGGATCTGGCTGGCGGTCAGGCCCGCGGCGCGGAGGCGTTCGGCGTCGCGCGTCGTGGCGCAGTCGCCTTCGATCACGGCCCACGTCCGCCGGTCCGGCAGCGCGCGCGCCAGCGCCTCCAAGAGCGCCGTCTTGCCGCTGCCGGGTGCGCCGATCATGTTCACCAGGGTCCAGCCGCGCGCCCGCAGCAGAGCGCGGGTCGCCTCCGCCCAGCGGCGGTTTCCGTCCAACAGATCGCGGTATACGCGGATGCTTTCGATGGTCATGGCGGCTGAAACTCCCGAGCTGCGCGGCAGCATAGCGCATGCCCCCCCGTTCCGCCGCTAAAAAAATCGTTTCCCCACCGGCCGGGGATGTGGTAGTGTTCGCTGTTTGTATGGAAGGGAAGTAAGGCTAATAACCATGTCAAAAGATTTCATAACGGTCGCCGGGGCGCGGGAACACAACCTGAAGAACATCACCGTCAACATTCCGCGCAACAGTTTGACGGTCATCACGGGTTTGAGCGGCTCGGGCAAGTCGTCGCTGGCGTTCGATACCCTGTATGCGGAAGGGCAGCGCAAATACGTGGAAAGCCTCTCGGCGTACGCCCGCCAGTTTCTGGAGCAGATGCAGAAGCCAGATGTGGATTACATCGAGGGCCTCTCGCCGGCCATCGCCATCGAGCAGCGGACGGCCGGCGCGAATCCCCGCTCGATTGTGGCGACCACGACGGAGATTCACGATTACCTCCGCCTGCTCTTCGCCAGCGTCGGCCGGGTGCATTGCTACCAGTGCGGCAAACCCATCGTGCAGCAGAGCGCGGAAGAGATTGTGGAGCAGATGCTGAAGCTGCCGGTCCTGACCAAACTGATGCTCCTCGCGCCCGTGGTCAAGGGCCGCAAGGGCCAGCACGAGGAGATTTTCCAGTCGCTGCGCAAGCAGGGCTTCGTCCGCGTGCGGGTGAACGGCGAGCTGCACGACCTCGACGATGTGCCGGATCTGGAGAAGAATCGGAAGCATACCATCGAGGTGGTGGTGGACCGGCTCATGATCACCAACAAGATCCGCACGCGGCTGACGGATTCCGTCGAGCTGGCGTTGAAGCAGGGCGAGGGCCTGCTGCTGGCCGCGGTGCCGGAAGCCACGGACGAGTGGAAGGAAAAGCTGTTTTCCGAAAAAAACGCGTGCCCCGACTGCGGGATCAGCTTTGACACGCTCACCCCGCGGCATTTCTCCTTCAACAGCCCCTACGGCGCCTGCCCGACCTGTCTCGGGTTGGGCACGATGATGGTCTTCGATGAGGATCTGGTGGTGCCGGACAAGAAGCTGTCGCTGGAGGATGGGGCCATCCACCCCTGGAAGCGCGGCGGCCGGCGGATGATCATTTACTTCAAGAACCTGTTGCGCGCCGTGGCCCGGCATTATGGCGCCGCCATGGAAACGCCGTGGGAGGACCTGCCGGAGGCCTTCCGGAAAGCGCTGCTGAACGGCTCGGGCGACGAGACCATGACCTTCGGCTTCTGGCGCGGCGGGTCGTACCACAAGTACACCAAGCCCTAAGCCGAAGGTCAT
>Ga0209777_10000762_pt1 | contig 50155 bp, 40 predicted proteins | sample FrelakmetHBP12HB_FD_187147 | JGI IMG/M metagenome (GOLD analysis project Ga0209777, IMG submission 187147) | Freshwater lake sediment microbial communities from the University of Notre Dame, USA, for methane emissions studies -HBP12 HB (SPAdes)... | ecosystem: Environmental > Aquatic >... | reverse complement strand
GACAATTCCCAGGTCAACTGCCGGCTCGTCCACCTTCATGCCGCCTGCCACATTGATAAAAATATCATGACCGCTGAGACGAAAACCGCAAACTTTGTCCATGACAGCGGCAAGCAAGGCTACCCGATTGTGGTCCACCCCGATGGTCGTCCTGCGCGGCATGCCGAAATTAGTGGGATTGACAAGGGACTGGATCTCAATAAGGATCGGCCTGGTGCCTTCAATGCTCGGCACAACCACGGAACCCGGCGCCCCTTCCGGCCGTTCCGTCAGGAAAAATGCCGAAGGGTTTGCTACTTCATTTAAACCGTTGTTCCTCATTTCAAAGACGCCGATTTCATTGGTCGGCCCGAATCTGTTCTTCATGGCCCTGATGATGCGGTAAGCATGACTGGAGTCTCCCTCGAAATAGAGCACCGTATCTACCATATGTTCCAGCACCTTCGGGCCTGCTATGGAGCCATCCTTGGTTACATGACCAACCAGAAAAATGGGAATGCCCGTCTTTTTCGCAAAGAGAATGAGACGACCCGATGATTCCCTCACCTGGCCAACGCTTCCCGGCGCGGATGTGAGAACCGGCGAATACATGGTTTGAATGGAATCTACTACTACCGCCCTTGGCGATATCTCCTTGATATGTTTGATAATGCTATCCAGATCAATCTCGACCAAGACAAAAAGATTCTTCGATGAAGCGCCGATCCGTTTACCCCGGAGCTTTATCTGCTTTGCCGATTCCTCACCGGAGATGTAAAGGATTTTCAAATCCTTTTCTGCCAGATTATTGACGACCTGAAGAAGCAGCGTTGATTTGCCGATGCCGGGGTCGCCGCCCACTAGGGTTACAGAGCCGTTTACAATGCCACCGCCCAGAACCCTGTCCATTTCCGCAATCCCGGTCGTCATCCTTTCTTTTTCATCCGCAACGATCTCGTCGATGGGCAAAGGGGCTTCATTGAACTGGATGCCCGCCGGACCCGCAGGATCAATAGCTCTTATTTCTTCCTCGGCAAACCGGTTCCATTCATCACACGAGGGACATTTACCCAGCCATTTGGGTGACTGGTGGCCACAGTTCTGACAAAAAAATGCGGTTTTAATTTTTTTCAATGAAATAACCCTTTTTAATGCGTTAATATAGCATGAACATATGTTTTTTTAACCCAGCAGTCAATATGAAACCAATTCAAAAAATCTTGAGTAATCATTTCAATGCTGATATATTTTAGCGTCTGTCAAAAAAAATCGGGAGATAGTTAAGTATGCATAATCCAAATTTTAGTTCCGGCCCTTGCAGCAAGAGGCCCAATTGGAGCCTTGATTTTCTCAAGAACGCCGCCGTCGGCAGGTCCCATCGCTCGACCCTGGGAAAAGAAAAACTGGTAAAGGCCATAGCCGAAAGCAGAGATATCCTCGGAATCCCAAAGGACTACCTTGTCGGAATAATGCCTGGCTCGGACACAGGCGCTTTTGAAGCGGCCATGTGGACCCTCTTAGGACCCAAGCCTGTTACAGTACTTGTCTGGGAGAGCTTTTCCGGAGGTTGGGCAACGGATATTACCAAACATTTGAAACTGAACCCCACTATCCTGAAAGCAGATTACGGGAAAATACCGGATCTCATGTCAGTCGATTGGTCCAATGATTGCGTCTTTGTTGCGAACGGAACAACAAGCGGCGTAAGAATCCCAGACTGGAACTGGATTCCGAAGGATCGTGAGGGGTTGTCCCTCTGCGACGCCACAAGCGCTGTTTTTGCGATGAATATCGACTGGTCAAAAGTGGACGTACTGACGTACTCCTGGCAGAAATGCCTGGGCGGCGAAGCTGCCCACGGCATGCTCATCTTAAGCCCGAAAGCTATACAGCGCATAGAAACTTACGATCCACCGTGGCCGCTTCCCAAGGTATTCCGGATGAAAAAAGGCGGCAAGGTTGATAAAGCGATCTTTGAAGGTGACACTATCAATACTCCTTCCATGCTCTGTGTGGAGGACTATCTTGATGCCCTCAAATGGGCAAAGGAAATAGGATTGGCCGGTCTCATAGAGAGGAGTGAGAAAAACCTTAAAGCCGTCGAAGAATGGGTTGGAAAAAATGATTGGGTCGATTTCCTTGCGGCCTCAAAGGACACACGGTCGAGCACATCTGTATGTCTCTCTGTAACCGGTGAAAAAGTACGGAAGCTCTCTAAGGACGATCAGGCAAAGTTCCTCAAGAGTATCTCCAGCGAACTCTCCAAGAAGAATATTGCGCACGACATAAATTCTTACAGGGATGCCCCTCCGGGATTCCGTTTCTGGTGTGGCCCGACGATCGAACCGGAAGATATTAAAGATGCCTTGGCAGAGATGGCGAAGGTGTATAATCAAAAGATTAAAGAATTGTGATCTCATTTGGATCATTAGGATATCTCATTAACTAAATTCAGGAGGATGACAAACATGAAGAAAGTTCTCGTAAGCGATACCCTGGCTGCCGAGGGCATTGAAATACTGAAGAACGCACCCGGGATTGAGGTCGATGTGATGACAAACCTCACGCCGGATGAACTGAAAGGCATCATTAAGGATTATGACGGCCTGGCCATTAGGAGCGCCACGAAGGTCACTAAGGAGATCATCGACCACGCAGAGAAACTCTCCGTAATCGGTCGGGCAGGAATAGGCCTGGATAATGTGGATATTGCGACAGCGAGCAAGAGGGGTATCGTTTGCATGAATACCCCCGGGGGCAATACCATCACCACCGGTGAACATACCATCGCCATGATGTTTTCCCTGGCGAGAAAAGTGCCTCAGGCGACGGCGTCTATGAAAGAGGGAAAATGGGAAAAAAATAAATTCATGGGCGCGGAGCTCTATAACAAGACTCTCGGCATTATCGGCATCGGACGTGTAGGCACCATTGTCGCCGACCGGGCCATGGGCCTGAAGATGAATGTCATCGCCTATGACCCTTTCATTTCTCCGGAAGCAGCGGGCAAGCTGGGCATCACCCTCGTAACTCTGGACGAGCTGCTGCAGAAATCCCACTTTATCTCAGTGCATACCCCCATGACGAAAGAAACAAGGGGCATTATCAATGCCAAGGCTTTTGAGAAGATGAGAAAGGGGGTTTATGTGATAAATTGCGCACGGGGCGGAATAATCAATGAGAAGGACCTTTATGATGCCCTCGTCTCAGGAAAAGTTGCCGGCGCTGCCCTTGACGTTTTCGAAGAAGAGCCGACAAAAAATAAAGAGCTCATTTCTCTCGGCAATGTAATATGCACTCCCCATCTCGGCGCGTCAACTGACGAAGCCCAGATCAATGTGGCCATCGCCATCGCCGAGCAGATAGTGAACTTTCTCACCAGAGGAGAAATTAAAAATGCCGTTAATTTCCCGTCTGTCAGCGCCGAACTGCTGGCTGTTATCCAGCCTTACTTGGACCTCGCGGAAAAAATGGGGACATTCGAGGCTCAATTGGTTAAGGGCGGTATCAAAGAAGTCACGGTGGAGTACAGTGGGGATATCTTGAACTACAATGTCGCTCCTATAACTATTTCCCTGCTGAAGGGGCTCCTGACGCCCATCCTGAATGAGAACGTTAATTACATAAATGCACCTCTCATCGCCAAAGAACGCGGCATCAGGGTTGTCGAGTCAAAGAGCAGCGAGGCAAAGGATTATACGAGCATGATATCGCTGACTGTCAGAACCGCCCAGGAAGCGGGCTATGCGGCGGGCACTATCTTTGGGCGCCAGGATCTCAGAATCGTCAGGGTAAACAAATTCACGGTCGAGGTAATCCCGGAGGGGCATATGCTAGTCGTCTCCAACTATGATAAGCCCGGCGTCATCGGCAATCTCGGCACTACCCTGGGAAACAACAGAGTCAATATTGCGAGACTCCACTTGAGCCGTGAGCAGATCGACGGAGAGGCGCTCGTGGTCCTGACAACGGACACGATGGTGCATGAGGACGTTCTTGATAAACTCCGCAATCTGCCCAACATCATCTCCGTTACGCAGTTGGAGATGTAGACAGGAGAATGATTAATGGCAAATGTCGCTGTAGTTGGAACGCAGTGGGGTGATGAAGGCAAGGGTAAAGTCGTTGACCTGTATGCGAAGAGCGCAGACGTCATAGCGCGGTTCCAGGGTGGAAACAATGCCGGCCATACTCTTGTCGTAAAGGGTGAACAGACAATCCTTCATTTGATACCTTCCGGCATCCTGCATGATAACAAGATTTGCATAATCGGCAACGGGGTAGTGGTAAACCCCAAAGTTCTTCTGGAGGAGATAGACAGTCTCAAGAACCGGGGACTGTTGCCGCCCAATACGACACTGTACGTGAGTGAGAGAGCTCACGTCATTATGCCCTACCACTGGAAGCTTGATGTTGCCCGTGAGTCTCACGGCCTCGGCAAGAAAATTGGGACGACGGGAAGAGGCATCGGACCAGCCTATGAAGACAAGATTGCACGAGTGGGAATACGGATGTGCGATCTTTTGGATGATCAGACATTCAAGGAAAAAGTCGCAAAGAACGTGGAGGAAAAGAATTTTTATCTGACGAGACTTTTCCAGGAAGACCCCTTGGATGCAGAAGCGATCTACACCGAATACAAGGCTTATGCAGAACGCCTCCGGCCGTATGTGACAGATACATCGATGGTCATAAACGACCAACTCAAGAAGGGGAAGAGAATCCTTTTCGAGGGAGCCCAGGGATGTCACTTGGACATCGACCATGGCACATTTCCCTATGTTACGTCATCCAATACCGTCTCCGGCAACGCCAGTTGCGGAACCGGTGTAGGACCGTCGAGCGTCGGCGAAGTCATCGGAATATGCAAAGCCTATACGACGAGGGTGGGGGAAGGTCCTTTTGTGACAGAATTGACCTGCGCAATCGGAGACAGTATACGTGATGTGGGTCATGAATACGGCGCAACTACAGGCAGAAAACGGCGCTGTGGCTGGCTCGATATGGTATTGGTAAGACAATCTTTGCGGCTTTCCGGTATAACGGGAATCGCTCTCACCAAACTCGATGTTCTTACGGGTCTCGAAAAAGTGAAGATATGCATAGGATACCGTACACCACAGGGAGAATTCACAGAGTCAGTTCCTTCAAACCATCGCCTCCTTGAACGGTGTGAGCCCGTTTATGAAGAAATGGAGGGATGGAAAGAGAATATCGGCAAGGCGAAGCAGATCGAAGAGCTGCCCCGAAATACCAGGTCGTATATTGAGAGGCTGGAAAAGCTCTCCGGTACCAAACTGGTGCTGGTGTCCGTGGGTGCGGGCAGGGACGAAACTATAATCCTGAGAAATCCCTTTGATCATTGACACCTTTTTTCTTGACAACTCAAGAGTCTTATTAGTAAGAGGGCAAGCTCAAAAATTATGTTATGGGTGGGCCGTTAGCTCAGGTGGTAGAGCAGCGGACTTTTAATCCGTTGGTCGGGAGTTCGAGTCTCCTACGGCCCACCAAGAATTTCGATCGGTTATCTTCATTGGCAACCGTTTCCCCTGTCTCAAAATTCCCAATTGTAAACGTTTCTGTAACCTTTTGCGCCTGTCTTTATTTGAAGGAAATACATTCTCTGATAAGAAATTACGGCATTGGGGTTTTATATGGATGAAAAGAAAAATAATACAGATGCATTAACGGTAAACATCGGTCCAGCGAACAAGACATTATCTATTTTTTTGATAAGTGTCTTAGGTCTCTTCTTGGAAATGATGCTAATTCGCTGGATCGGGACTGAGATCAGGATATTCGCTTATTTGCAGAATACAATTTTGGTTGTTTGCTTCCTCGGTATCGGTCTTGGTTGCTTCTCATCTAATCAGAAAATCAATATGAATAAGATGATCATTACATTGCTAGTATTAACCTTGCTCTTAGCAATCCCGGTCATCAGAAAAGCACTGGGTCAGATCAGTGAATTATTAGCATTAATCGGAGATATACCTATATTCTATGGAGTTAGTGTCGACGCCTCTCAGACCATTTTTTATATTCTTTTAGGTTTAGCCCTCTCTTATTTTGTTATTTTAATCATACTTGATATCTTCGTTCCCATCGGTCGTATTTTAGGTCGTCTTCTTGACAATCACCCCAATATTATTTGGGCATATTCTATTAATATAGCCGGCAGTCTCTTCGGCACCTGGTTGTTTGTTTTCATGAGTAGTTTATATGCTCCTCCAGTACTTTGGTGCTCTGTAGTTATTATGATCCTGTTATTTTTCTTAAATGAACCAGGGCGAATACGAATCATCAATTTTGTCCTTTGTTTTTGTCTCTTGGTTGCTTCGTGGTTTGCAGGTATCGAAGCAGGCTCCCTCGAAGTTGTATGGTCTCCTTACCAGAAACTTGTTCTAAGAGAAACTAAACCAGAAAAAGGAGAAGCAGGGAAATATCTGGTCAATGTTAACAATGTAAGATATCAGGAAATGGTGGATTTGACTGAGGCCGTGAAAGATATTAATTCAACAGATCTGCGAGGATCGATAAAAGGCTATAGTCAATATGATCTCCAATTATTATTACATCCCAATCCTCAGAAGATGTTAATTGTTGGAGCGGGCACCGGAAATGACGTTGCCGGGGGCCTTCAGCATGGAGCTAAAGAGATAGTAGCAGTAGAAATTGATCCGGCCATCCTTTCGATGGGACAGCGCTATCATCCCTTGAAACCTTATGATTCACCCATAGTCAAAATCGTAAACGACGATGCTCGATCCTATTTTGCGATCAGTAATGATCGTTTTGATGTGATCTCTTTCGCACTCCTGGACTCACATACTACATCTGTGATGACTAATACAAGGCTCGATGAATACGTGTTTACTAAGGAAAGCATCGAAAGAGCCAAGTCCTTATTGGCGGATGGAGGCATAATCTTTCTTCATTTCGGTCCTCAAAGATATTATATTGCAGATCGACTCGCGCACATTTTATTGACGGTATTCAACGAAGAGCCCATGAGTTTTTACATTCCAAAAAGTGAGTTTGGCTTAGGCGGGATGATGTTTGTGGCCGGAAATCTTACCGGAGCGCGATCGCAAATTAATAAAGATCCAACATTAAAAGCTCTCATTGATAATTGGCGCCAACGAAAACCTGTCACTTTCACTTATAAAACAGTTATGTCAACAGATGATTGGCCTTATCTCTATTTGGAAGACCACAGGGTTCCCATATTATATTATCTTCTGGCAGGCACAATGCTCATACTCTTTTTCCGTTCATGCAAGCATTGGGAGATTTCAAATATATTTTCTCAATGGGAGCGCTCACATTGGCATTTCTTTTTTTTAGGTGCAGCATTCATGTTATTGGAGGTACAAAATATCAGCAAAGCAGCCGTCGTCTTGGGCAGTACATGGGAGGTGAATGCTGTTATTGTTTCAGGGGTATTAGTTATGATCTTGTTGGCAAATCTGCTTACCCTAAAATTCCCCAACATACCTTTAATGCCTGTTTATATTATTCTTTGCATCATTTGTTTATCATTATATTACATCGACCTTGCAAGTTTTGCTTTCCTGCCATACTTCCCCAAGGCAGTGCTCATTGGCAGCCTGACAACTCTGCCAATGCTTTTCAGTGGGATAATCTTCATACGTTCTTTTGCTCGTATGGAAAGAAAAAACCAAGCACTTGGTGCAAATCTATTCGGTGCACTAATCGGTGGATTGCTGCAATCCGTCACTTTTATAATTGGCATTAAGGCTCTGCTACTTATCGTTGTTGGTCTGTATGTATTGTCCTTGCTCACGCTGCCTCGCATGATCCCCCTTATGATTAGTAAAACATAGAATCAGCATAACAGAGACTATGGCACTCAGTAATATACTCTTCTGACAGCATGATCGTTGAAAATATTTGTAGGTATACTCAACAACTGTAAATTGCCATCTTTAGTTTTGCTGGCGACCTTAGCTGCCTTAGCAGGACACTCTGTCTCATCCCTCCCTTTATGGGATTTGTTTTTCTCTCATGACTTCCAACCTTGCTAATGATATGCGACAAATTTAACGATAATATTAAATCAAAAATGGTTCATTCGTTGTATAAGATTGTATTAATTTATGTTAATATTCAAAGCTAAGTCGCAATAATTACCGAGAGAATAAACAGGACTACTATCGGGTTATGAATAGAAACGGGGGATCAAGAGCAGTCAATCATTGTAACTCAACAGACGGAACCGATATTCATGAGAAATTTAGCTGGCTTCATGCATTTATTGTTCTTCTGATTATAACTCTCATCATCTTCGGAGATGTCCTCTTCTCCAATGATGACCGCGTGCTCTCAAAAGAAGGCTTAGATCTGTTCTCCGCAGAAATGTATGGCCGGGATTTTGAGTTCCTTGAAATAAAAAAAGGGAATTTCCCTCTATGGAATCCACATGTATTTTCAGGCATCCCCTTCTTTGACGGCATTCAATCTACCATCCTTTATCCGCCAAATTTTTTACATTTTATTTTACCTCTGGCGCGAGCAATAAACATTGGCATTGCCTTGCATGTTTTTCTTATCGGCTTTTTTATGTATTTATGGACGGCGCACCGCCGTCTGCACCCGCTTGCCTGCATTCTATCTTCCGTTCTAATCATGTTCTCCGGCGCATATTTCATGCACATTTATGCGGGGCATCCGGCTAATCTATGCGCCATGACATGGGTGCCCCTGATATTTCTGTCTATCGACGGATTGTTCGATAGTCCTTCGTTGGGCTGGTGCCTGCTGGGAATATTTACCGTCACTATGCAGATCCTCGCAGGCCATCCTCAGTATGTCTATTATACTTGGTTAACAGTTGGGATTTACTGTGCCCTTTGTCTAATAAAGACGACTCGACGAGGTTTTTATATAACAGGATTAATGACTATTTTGGTGGGAAGTTTATTGATATCTTCCGTACAGATATTACCCGCAATTCAAGCAGCTAAAGAAGGTCTCCGCAGCCCGGGCTTAACCTATCACTTTGCCTCAACGTTCTCTTTTCCGCCTGAAAATTTTCTCACATTTTTGTCCCCATTCTTTTTTGGTGATATGACGTTACTGTCATATTGGGGACGCTATTATTTATGGGAGATGTCGCTTTTTATTGGTGTGACGGGGATTTTTCTGGCCGTCTATGGTTCATTCTACGGCAAGAAAAATGTTCGTCGTTATTCTACAACCATGGTGTTCATTCTCTTGCTACTAGCCTTAGGTGTTCATACACCTTTATTTAATCTGCTCTATTATTATTTACCAGAGTTTAATAAGTTCCGCGGCACATCGAAATTTATCTTTCCGGCCTCTCTGTTTCTCACCATGCTTGCGGGTATTGGCTTGGACAGCCTAACAGGGCATGATAAGGTTTCCCGAAGGTTCATTTTAACTCTGCTCGTAACGGGGAGCATAATTGTCTGGGCTGCATCCCTGATCTCAATTTATCCAAATCTGTGGTCGCAACTAATGCAGACCGTAGCAGCCACTGGCGAATCCTATCTATCCCCGCGGGAATACCTGGACTCTTCATTTACTGAAAATGCAGGCCGATTCGCTTCCTTGACACTTCTTATATCAGGCATTACTTGTATTATTCTCGCTATTTTTTTCAGAGATAAGAAAATATATCTTATAGCAACGATTGCATTTATTGAAGTTATTATCTTTGCCGGTATTAACAGGCCGGCGTTTGATGTCCCAAAAACCATGATCAATTATTTTAAAAGCTTCTACTCGGAACATCCCGGCGACTACCGCGTATTGAGTCAATACATACCCAACATGGCCCAATCCACGGGCGCCAAAGACATCTGGGGATATGGTCCCGTTGCTCTGAAGAGGTATGCACAGTTCCTGGCCTATACCCAAGGGAAGAATCCTGATGAAGTAACCCAGTATCTGCAGGTGGATCGTTACCATCGCCTGTTTAGTATGATCCGACTCAGATATATTATCCTATATGGTCAGAATGGGTTCCTCGTTCAGGAGATGAGCGATATTATGCCTCGGCTTAACCTGATTCAAGAATGGAAGGTTATCCCAGATCGGGACAATATATTCAAGGAAATGGATAAAGCCTCCTTCGATCCTCGTCAGCAGGTAATTATTGACAACCCACCTTATCCAGAACCTGTTAAATCAAAAAGTATTGGATATTGCACGATCGTTGACTCTTCTACTGACCATTTAACAATTAAAGCCAACCTTACCAGTTCCTCCATTCTCTTAATTACAGATCCATACAGTGTGGGATGGCATGCAAAGGCATTACCCGGCAGCATACAGAACATTTATCATATACTGCCGGCCAACTACGCACTCATGGCCGTTCCTCTATCCTCCGGTGATCACATCTTCAGAGTAGAATATTTGCCGCTTGCTTTTTCTATAGGAAAGTGGATATCAATAGCATCTATCGCAATTTATTTTGCTCTTCTTGCCTTTTACTGGCATAAATATCGACAAAAACGATTAAGCAGAGAGTAAACATTGAAACCGGAAACGATTAGGATCATTGACATCTGGGGAGGCAGAATAATCTGTTTCATCCTTACCTGTTTCCGCCGACTTGCTGATCTGCTGCGATTCAGGGAGACGACCTCTCAACCTGTACAAAAAATCCTGTTCATTAAGTTAATCGAACAGGGCGCAACTGTTCTAGCTTATAGTGCAATAAGTCGCGCTGTTCAAATGGTTGGACGGGAGAATGTATACTTCTGTGTCTTTGAGGAAAATAGTGAGGTTCTTGATATTCTCGATGTCTTACCACAAGAAAATGTGTATGCGGTACGGCACAAGCATTTTCTAATCTTCCTGGTTGACATTATAGGCATCCTTCACAAAATCCGAAGGATTGGTATCGATGCAGTGGTGGATATGGAATTTTTTGCCCGTGGATCGGCCATTTTAGCCTATTTAACGGGTGCAAAGCGACGAGCAGGTCTGCACAGATATACCAGCGAAGCCCCTTACCGCGGCGACCTGATGACGCATCGTGTTCAGTACAATCCCTACTTACACACATCAAAGACCTATAACCTCTTAGTCGAAGCGCTCAAAATGGAACCGGAAGAAATCCCCCTGGTAAAAATTCCCGCCGATCAGATTGCAGAGGTAGCCCCAATATTCATACGCCTGCATGATGAAACAAAATACGTTGAGAACTTGCTAACGCAGAGTTTAGGTCAAAAAATTGATGGCCCCATCATCTTGCTGAATCCTAACGCCAGTGATATGTTGCCTCTCAGGAAATGGCCGATCGAAAATTTTATCAGGCTTGGTCGGCATATTCTCAATACTATAAGCAATGCCGTTATCGTTATTACTGGTGCCCCCGCTGAAGAAGAAGATGCTAAAAATATCTGCGCTAAAATTGGATCACCCAGGGTAGTAAGCCTCGCAGGAATGACTTCATTAAGGTCATTAATAGTGCTTTATACCGTTGCCGATGTGCTGGTAACTAACGACAGTGGTCCGGCTCACTTCGCATCGATGACTGATATTGATACCGTTATCCTTTATGGACCGGAAACGCCGAAATTATATGGATCTCTCGGAAATCACTTTCATTCTATCAACGCGAAGCTTGCATGCAGCCCCTGCGTAAATGTCTTCAACCACCGCTTCTCCCCCTGTTCAAATAATGTCTGTATGCAGATGATATCTGTTGGGGAGGTTTTTGACAAGGTGCAGCGTTGTATTCAAAAAAGGCGGCACCGCCATGGAGAACATAATAGTACCGGTCAGAATAAATAAAGCAGGATTTATAGCTTTACCGGAATCAATAATAGATGATTTTTCCCTATTGACTTTGTTCACATTTTTTAAGAGAATGGACTAACTTGCGCGAGTATAATGGAAAGTATAGTATGAATTTGCGATTCAGAATGAATTGTGATAATTGATATTAGAAATTAACCTCTTATGTTGGAGAAATTTTATTTCACAAATTATGGGCAGTCTTTGTTAAATATCAAGGGGGGGATTGCTATGCGACACATAGATGTACAGTATCAAAATAATAATTATGACATTGTTCCGGATTTGATGCTGGATGAGTTGATCTCTTCGCTAAAAATAAAACAGTTTTACCGTTTTTCAGAGGAAAGATGGGTTACCGTAGGTTCTGATCGAATCAGAGGTACAGGAGGCTCCTATTCGGGACCGGAAAGAAGAGTGGGAGATAGTTTTTCAGAAAAACGGATGCACGCATAATTTGGCTCTCTGAACAGGCCATAATGCTTTATGGGTTGGCTCTGTTTAAGGGCAGCAATTAATAGAAGGATAATATCATAAATTTCTTCGGGTAAAAATCTATGATTAAGGGAATCATCTTTATTCTATCAGGGATTATTATGTTATATTATTGCTTGGAAGAGCTTTTTTTATTGAATGGTGTTGATTTAACACAATTGATGACCAGATTTCTCATGTGGATTAAGTAAACTGCAACCGACCCTATCACCGGCTTTCAGCAAATGGTTTTTTAAACATAAGTTCACCAACAATGTTGGTTCACCAAATGTGTGGTACCCCTCCTCTATCCCATCCTTCACAATGTCAGTTGTTTTGATCGATAAATAATCTTATTAAGGAAATTAATTTTTTCTCACACCTTCGAATATTAAGCTTGTGTGTCATGAAAAAATGACCGCCAAACTTTATTCTATTTGCCCTTTTAATTCTTAACTAAAGGTATTACTTTTTTATGTTGACACATGATTCGCCTTTTTGCATAGTCTCGTGAAAGGCGGGAGTCATTAAAGGAAATAATGACAGTAACGCTCCCACCATTATAAAAAAGCAGATTATCAGTATTATGAAAAATCACGAAATTCTTCCTTATATTGAAGATTTAAGGAAACGTCTTCTTGCTGAAGGCGGTTTTGCGTCAAGACCGGGAGGAAAATACAGGCCTGATTCAAATGCATGGGCAATAATGGCGCTTTCAATAACAGGAACAGACACAGAATTTTTAAAGCCCGCCCGCATACGTTTATTAAAAGATCAGCTCGATGACGGACGCGTAACAATCTCCCCAGAGCATCAGGATGTGATTTGGCCAACCTCTCTTGCGATAATGGCTTTGCATGGTTCATCTGATTTTGATGTGCCGAAATCAAAGGCTGTAACTTTTTTGTTAAACACAACCGGAGAGCACTGGGCAAAGAGGCCTGATGAGCCCATAGATCATAATACGGCTATCAAGGGATGGCCATGGGTCGTCAATACTCATTCATGGGTTGAACCAACTGCTCTATCAATCATCGCGCTGAGAATATCAGGTTACGAAAGTCATCAACGTACGCAAGAAGCACAACTGATGTTAATGGATCGCCAACTGCCAAAGGGGGGCTGGAACTATGGCAACACCCGCGTTTTTGGCAAAGAACTCCATCCTATGCCCGAAACAACGGGAATCGCTCTGGCGTCTATTGGAGGACAGGCGCCGTACCAAACCATCGAAAGAAGTATTTATTATCTAAAAACTAATATAGATAAAATGCAAACGCCTCTATCATTGGGATGGAGCATACTTGGATTGAGCGCATGCGGAGAGAGACCCGTAAAATTTAATAAATGGGTTATCCATTGCTTAAAAAATCAAAATAGATATGGAATGTACGATACGGCTATGCTCAGCCTGATGATCATCGCCTTTTTTGCCGACAATGGAATCGTGAAACTTCTTAGTGCCACGAGCAAAAAGGATTAAAAATGAGCCAAGTCCACTGGACACGACGCGAATTTCTCCACACGGTTTTTGTAACAGGAGTTGCTGCTACCTATGGAGCTTCCTTGCTTCAGGGTTGTGTTAAACACCAGGAGACGACTAACACATTCATAGCCAAAGTTGCAGATTATGAATCAGACATTGCTTCATCGATTATTGCGGGCATCAGGGAATTGAGCATCACACCCTCGGAGATAAAAGGTAAAAAAATACTGCTTAAGCCAAATCTTATCGAATCCGGAATCGGCGGGATTCATTTAACAACACACCCCCTGGTAATTCGAGGCGCCATAGAGGCATTTCTTAAGTTAGGCGCGAAACAGGTTGTTGTTGGAGAAGCTTCAGGCCATACCCGGGACACGATGCGTATAATAGAGGATGTAGGTTTAATTGACATACTATCTGAAGACGACATCCCATTTGTGGATCTGAATTATGATGATGTTTATACAATTCCTAACTTGCAGCATTTCAGTAAATTAAAAACACTCAGTTTGCCGGAGACACTCCATGAAGTCGACTGGATTGTCTCAATGCCTAAAATGAAAACACACCATTGGGCCGGTTTCACCCTTTCCATGAAGAATTTGTTTGGCATACTGCCTGGAATAATCTATGGTTGGCCCAAGAATGTTCTTCATTATGCCGGAATCGACGAATGTATCCTGGATATTAATGCCGCTGTAAAGCCGCATTTTGCGATTGTTGATGGCATAGTTGGGATGGAGGGAGACGGCCCCATCATGGGAACTCCCCGATCTGCCGGCGTCTTGGTGATGGGACGCAATTTACCGGCGGTGGATGCCACTTGTGTTAGAATCATGGGCTATGACCCCCGTAAAGTCTCCTATCTCCGGAAGGCTTCTGAATTTCTTGGACCCATTGAAGAACCTTACATTAACCAGCATGGTGAAGCCATTAGATCAGTACTCGCCAAGTTTTCATTGGAAGAAAAAATACCTGCTCATCGTAAACTATTATAGGAGAGCTCGGGGAAAGACCTCGGTTTTGTCATTGCGAGGCACGCAGTGCCGAAGCAATCTTTCATGTACGGGTGCTTGAGATTGCTTCGTTGGCCCGGAGCCTCCTCGCAATGACCAGGGTCATGACGGTCTATCAAAGATAAACAAGATAAACGACGGCCTAGGAAAGGTGGGTTACTCCTTGTCACGACATCTCTGTGGCCGGCTGACTCGCTTATTACCGGCCTTGACCGCAGGACGTTACTGCGCAATCACCATTTCGGAGGTGCTGTGCAAGGTATAGACAGAACTGGGCAAGAAAGGCAAAATGAACTGAAAAGTATAATTTAGCTGGACTTGTACCTGGCTGCCCCGCTTGTTATCGGTTGGCCAAGTCGTGGTCACCGTTATCGCATTCGGATCGATAAGGCCCGCGCTCGGCGCTGCGAGGCTCAGCACGTAGTTCTTAACGCAGGTCTGGTCCCCCACTTGGATGGGGCAACAAGCGTTTTCACCCGTCCAGCTCGTGCAGGCCGAGCCTCGGACGATGGCATAGCGAGTTGCTTCCCGCGCCGACTTCGAGAGGAAGTGGTACGCGTAAAGACATCGACTGAAGTCCATGATGCCGAATATCAGGGTCAACAAGAGCACCGCGCAGATGGCAAACTCCACCGCCGTAGCGCCCCGCTCCCTATATAGGATTTTGGCCTTCAGGCTGCGACTCGCACCGTGAAGCCGCCATCCCACTGTCCGATTAAAGGGCTTCATCATTTTATTCCACACTTCCCGCTGATTCGGTAATTACGCATGCTATTGCGCCACCCTTATGCTGGCATGCCCATTTAAACTAGGAGGATACAACGATTGGGGAAACCAACTAACCAAAGGCGTGACTGGCCAACTGGTGCTCACCGAAACGTATTCGATTAACCTCGATGATCCGCTGCAAGAGGTAGACACACAGGCTACAGTAGTTCCTGGAGCGGACGAGCACTCGCAGAGTGGTGGCTGCTGTATGATAACGGTTAGTCCAGATTTGATTGTCAATCCGCCGCAAGTGGTGTCGGTCGCTCCGGTAACGTCCCGAGCATCACAGCGCGCAGCCTGCCGTATGCCCTCATTGCTCGAGGCATAAACTGATGATTGTGCACCATACTGCGCACCGGCATTGGCAGCGTTGGACACCTCGATACTGAAATAGGCCAATCGGCCTAACTCTATTATCGCGAAGACCATGCACAAGAGTACCGGAAGTATGAACGCGAGTTCTATGGCGGCGACCGCTTTAGAATCGAAAAGGATTCGCCTAACTTTACTGCCTCGCGCGGCGTCCCGAAACACGGCAAGCCAACGCTTCTTCCCGCCACCCGTCCTCTCTTTTATTTCGCCCACGGTTTTCATCTTCCTTTTCCACCAGTACGGCAATGCCGCTCATCCCCGCAGGAAGCAACTCATAACGCGACATACGAGGAGCCAGAAAATATGACCTCATATGCAACAATTGTCATCTTCTCAGGGGTCCTGTCGGCTCAGTCTACAGCTTAATTAGAGACTGAGTCATAAGTCTAATTTGCCACCTTCAATAGATTTTATATCTATTATATTTAAGAGCTTGTCAAGTTTTTACTCTAAACTCATAGATCCGCATTGATTTAATTTATCTTAAATGAGCGCAATATCTATACCGATATCTAAAACATGGCATTAAAACGAGAACGACAATGATTTCGATGAGGGTAAGACCCTTCTGATTTCTGATTATCTCTTTTATTTTTATCTAAATAATCTCCTGATATTTGCCTTTTTTAATATGCCTTAAGTATGTTCTTGCAGTCCTTCTCCACGCACGGGTAATAATCAAGGAGGCAACGCCATATGTGCTTTGGAGTTACGCTGGTACAGAACAGCAGCATCAACCCTCTTTAGAAGAGACCAATTTTTCGCTTCGCTAAGATAGCGGTCAAATCGGGAAGCACTTTTCACCAAGGCAAACTCGGAACCATATTCTTCGGCCAGCCGGTTTATCTGGTCAGGGGCGTCTTCTAAATTCATATACATCGACAGTCCTTCGGCTCCATAAAGCTCGCAACGGTCATCAATGAAGATGCGCATACGGGGGGTATAATAAATTAGGAATCCGCCATATAAAAAATCGTTGAAGATCGGCGTTCCTATTGGACGCTGCGATTCGATGCGTTTAAGTTCTCCCAGCAGACCGATAGGCCAATGTGCGGGGTCCGGCTTTGCCCATCCGCTGCCAAATACCGGCAGCCGAACTCCCGCAACCTGGAATGTGATTGTGGTGAGAATCAGTATTATGGGAATAAAAGTCTGGGTGATTGTTATTCCGTTTGAAATTTCCATTTGATGAGCAGTTCGTATTTTGCAAACCTCACTGCCCCGCTGCGAGAGCCATTTCACCCAGCGAACATGGGGCAGCATGTCCGCTATGACAATCGCGAACGCCGTGGCAAATAGCGGTGCATGACGGACCCGTGTCCACGCTAAATACAGCCATACGAGAGGAATAAACCAGGTTACGCGAGGCCGTCTGGGAAATACTCCGATGAGCGCTGCCATGTACAACAAGCCCAATGGCAAAACGGCCAAAGCGGTCTTTGAGGAAGCAAGCGGTGCATGCTCCATGATGATCTGCGGCAGTAGCGGCAAATTCATAATAGATAACCATGCCGTGGGCAGTTCAACACCGTAGGGATTTACAAAAGCAGTAAGTCCGCAAGCTATTACGATGACAACGAGAACTAAAGCCTGCCTGATTCCGGAAATCGGGCTTTCTCCGCCCGCCAACCAAGCGAAAATCCATCCGGCTGTGACCAGAAAAAGTGTACCCATCCCTCCGAGAAAGCCCCCGTGTATGTTGGCCCAGAGCAGGAAAAGCGGCGCCAACCAAAATAGCCTGCCAATAGAAATGTGGCCTGCCTCAAAATCACAAAGCATGGCGAGACTGAACCCAAGAAATACGATGGTGGCCAAGTGCGGGCGAATGTGGAAGTGGTGAGAACTTGCAGCCGCAGCTAATGATATTATGAGAACGGCTAAGAGGGGATGAATCCCGACTCTGACAAGACGGTGCGCCATCCAGGTGTAGAAAAATGCAAGCAGCGTTACCGTGGCCAGGAGAAGGCTATCGAGACCGGCAACCCGATGGATGAGCGCCATAATGCACTCGCCTAGCCATTGATTGGCTATCCAGTACTTGCCGCCGTATGTGAAACTGAAGGGATCAGTGTAGATGAGTTGCCCGGTTGAAAGGATACGCTCACCGACAACGGTATGAGTGAAAGTTCCCGGGTCGCGCAAGAGGCTGCTGCTGGCACATACCATCAGTAAGAGCCATGTTCCAACGAAGATGCCGGTTTCCAGCCGCCAGACTTTCTTTATCATAAGGTACCTGTAAGTCGCTTCCTCGCATCGTTGATGAATTCCGCCTGATTTTTCAAGTCAGGATAATCCTATCTTACAATATCGATAATTCAAAATGTTAGTCTGTGTTGAAGACTTCTTTTTTATTTCTGCTTTCACGAATGACTGTATATACCCAGCCGATAATTACAAGTGTACTAAATTGAACTGCAAACTGCGGGAAGCCCAATAAGCTAAAAAACTTCAGTTGAGCCAAAGTAATATATCCTCCTATAAAGCAAAAAATATAAAGTAATGCACTCCAGAAAAGCAAAGAACCTCCATCGAGTGGTCTTCCACTAGTGCCTTGACTATAGTAGCTCCAGACTATAGCAAATGGTAATAGCAAAAGCATTAAGTCGTAGGTAAATAATTGGGGACTGACTAGCAGCCCGAGTGCAAAAGTTGCCGCCATAGTCAAATCCCATTCTTTTGTTGCTGGGCTCCAGCCTGAGCGACGCCATATGAAATATATCTGAGATATGCCGCAAATAAATAATATAACAAATAAAATATCGGAGCCCCTTCGCCATATATTGTCCAGCAAGAGGATTGAAAAACCATACAAGCTGTGAATACCCCACGAAGGATGACTTAATCCGGAACCGAAACCAAAGACCCTGGTCAAAATATCAACATCATGATGCAAACGATATAGATTCGTTAAGTAAGGTAAAATTTTCAAGTAATCGTGCATAGATTTCGAACAATATAAAAAGCCGACAGCAATCATGATGCCAGCACTAAAGAATCCTCCGATCAGAACACGCCAACGCCCCTTTATTAAGAGCATAAAACTTAATGCAATGGCTAATTGAGGCTTAAAGGATAGAAGTCCTAAAGCAATTCCGGCAGTGAAGTCTTTCCGCCGGCGCAGCTGTACAAACATGGTAGTATACAATATTAAAGAAATCGGTGTAGTTTGACCATAAATGAACCAGGCAAGTGTCGGGAAAAAAAAGAAGCATATACAATAAATTTTCCAGGGCGCGTATTTGCCCAATTCGTTAATTTCCGACCGCAAAAAATAAACTGAAAGAAAAAGTAAGAATAAACCGAAGACCCACCACATGAACAAACCACTTAGATAGTCATTGAACGAGAACAAAGAGAAGAACATCGCATCGTATGGCGGACTTATGTAAGCGTAAAGAACAGTGGGTTCAAAAGTTCCAACAATATTTTTTTGAAACAAATATTGGTAATAAAAATTATACAAATTGTCCATTTGATCATTTAGATAAAAATTTCCGGCTGTAAAAAATGCAAGATAGTCCGATCCGACAATATTGCCGCTCCCATCGATGAGGCCAGCACCTAAAAATTGACTAATGCCCCAAACAACAAAGACTATTACGGGGATATGGGGGGGGTATAGTCTTAGCCGGTCCGGAGTGAGCCACTTGACAACTGCTTTCAAAAAGTAAAAATAATAATTTTGAATGATATTAGGCGGCGATATTCCAAAGTTTTTCATAATGCAGTTTATTTAAACAGAGTTAAATTGCTCAAGAGGAGGATGCGCTCACCCTCTTACCAATAAGGTATGCGAGCTGATTGCCACAAGTCGCGCATGGAATAAAAAGTATTCAGAAGACCCAACAGTAAAATGTTAACATAAATCATTCCCCAGTACATATTGAATGGTTTACCGATAAATAAAAAAATTGATATATATAAGCATATCGTTGCACTGATTCTTAAAAATAAGGGGTCTTTCCATCCTATTAAGCCGAGAATAGCCATGGGGAGTACCATGGCGGTAAACCATATGGGCAAAAGAAGAAGATAAGGATGCATTTGAGCAGTACTTAGCACGAATTGCCAGCCTCCAAGCGTTATCCAGCTTCCGAATTGGATTAGGTTGTTATTCATGGTGATATTTTTTATATATGAGATGTGAATAACCATCATAAGTGTGAAAGCAAAGATACCTGATAACCATATCAGGGCTTCTCGACGGTGCTTTTCATAATAAGATAAAACGAGCATGATGATTATATAAGGTAATGCTATTTCACGCACGAAAAGCGCCATCAGGCCGAATAACGAGGAAGCAAGCCGCCATCCCTTCGCATATGCAGCCAATGACAGAGTAATAAGTGCCCCGGCCCAGAATTCATGAACTAAAAAAACGTCGGGAATAAAACTATAAATTGGCAATCCAAGCAAAAGTAAACCGCCTGCCAACATCTTGTTAAAAGAATCAAATACCTGCAAAACACTAATCCATATAGCTAACGTCACTAGTGATAAAATTATGCCTATTAGCTGACACAATTCAATATTTGAAGACTGACCCATAGTCCAGGCTAATAACGGCATTCGCCAGTTGAAGACACTATTTGTAGGATATCCACGACTTCGAAGTTCGCTATATGTAGCCTGATAATAAGACTCTCCGCTTTGGATTCTTTCTACAATTCGACGATAACAACGTAAATCCTCCCCTCTCTTATTCGTGTCAAAACTGGGAATCATAGATTGGCAAAAGAGAACTCCATAGACAATAATTCCGAGAAAAGCGATTATGATTATACGGGCCGACCATGACTTCATGCCGGCAAAACGGGTTGATCTTTGGAATTTCACAGAAAGGGGGGGTGGGTTTAGATTTTGCTTTTCGTTATTCCCAATGTTATTCTGTTGCACACCATGTTGCATAATAAGAGGGATTGAGCAACAGACGGGCAAGACCTCACGTCCATTGCTATTGTGACTGAGCTTTGAGTGCTGATTCCGCCCGCTTCATGTTCTCATGGGCATTAACGTAATATTTGGGGTTGAGCTCGATTGCCCTCTGGAAGGTCTTGATGGCCTCCTGGTATTTTTTCTCCGTAATATAGATGTATCCCAGGTTATTGTATGCGCTTGCCTCGTTCCCTCCTTTTTTGAATGCCTCAAAGGCGTTGTCATAACTTCCCATTTTGCACAGAGCTAAGGCGAGATTATTATAAACCTTTTTGTTGTCCGGTTCAATTCTCAGTGCCTTGATATAATGTTCTTTGGCCTTCTCATAATCACCCTTCATGTAATAAGATATGCCTGCATTATTATAAAGCGCCGATGATTTGTTGTTTATAACCAGCGCTGCTTCATATTCTTTTATAGCAGCATCGAAATTTTTTTGATGATTATATATGATTCCCAGGTAGGAATGGGCTTGCCACATTTTCGGATCCAGACTCAGAGTCTGAATAAAATTCTCCCTGGCTTTTTTCCAATCACCTCTTGCAAAAAAAACCTGTCCCAGTCCTTCATAGGCTAGCGTGTATTTCGGATCATTCTTGAGTATCTCTTCAAATTCTTTCAAGGCATCTTCTTGAAGACCCTTGTTCAAAAAGAGAATCCCCATTTTATAGTGTACACTGCTCCGCCGGGGATCGAGCCTACGGGACTTTTCATAATTAACAAATGCCAATCCAGCATTATTCTGTCTGATATGGTTATCACCGATTTGTTCGTATCTCTCTGCCGTCATTTCCGGCAGATCTTTAGGAACAACCGTGCCTTGGTCCGCCGCTGCTATCTGTTTCTGCCTTTCCATCACTCTTTTATATTCGCTCTCTAACAGGCTTGGCGGATTACTCTTGTTTGATGCACAGCCGGTTGCGCCTAAGACAAGAGTTAATATGAGGGTATAGACGAGAATTTTTATATGGATGACTTTGTCGGTCAAGTCTTATTCCCTTCATATTTATTTTTGTAAGGGATAAGATTTTTACCTAGGAGAACCTTCACCTTGACATTCGACCGTTCGAGTTCTTTCATCTCCTTGATGTTTTTGATTTCCGGCATCGCCTTGGCGATGCGCCGGGCAACACTGGCATAGTCCTTATTATAATATATACTGGCACTACTATAATTGAAATTATTGGCGTTAGTATAACGGACAACCTCAAACCCTCTCTTTTTCAAAAAGCCGCCTACTTTCTTTGCCATGTTGGTGATACCGTTGCCGTTGGATACTTCGATCCTCGCGTCCTTCAATAATCCAGTGGATTGATTTTCATCTATTTCCTTTATCCTGCGAGATACAGCGGTCTCGGAAACAGGCATTTGGTGGATTGCATCGTGATAATGACCTGCAAGCGACGTAGAATCATTAGTCGCTACTTTTTCATTAGTTGCTGCTTTTTCATCATGACTATCTTGAGATTTTACTCGTGAGAATCTTGCAAGTAGTTCCGACGCCTCAAGACCTTTACGAGCAACGGCCAAATCAGGGTTTATCGCCAGAGCCTGGTTGTAATAATCCATGGCCTTGCTGAACATTCCTTTATTATAATATGCACGGCCCGTATTATAAAGGGCGCGGGCTTTGTCTCCCCCGAGTTCAAACTCGGCCATGGCAAGGTCGTATTTCTCCGTCATCATATAGGCAAATCCGAGATTGTTGTGGATACGCTTGTTTGACCCGTTCGTTGTCAAGGCCTTCTTGAAAGTCTCGATTGCCTTTTCAAAATTTTCCTGCAGCACGTATGAGTATCCCAGGTTATTATAAACGTAGTCGAGCTTGGGATTGATCAGAATTGCTTTTTCGTAACACTCAACTGCCTTTTTATAGTTACCCAGGTTGTCGTAAGAAATTCCCATGCCATTATAGGCTATGACACACTCAGAATCGATCCGGACGACCTTTCTGAACTCCTCCAAAGCCTCCTTGTGCTTCCCCCTTTCCTGGTAATAGGTAGCAAGGAGATAGTGCGAGTATGCGTTGCTGCGGACCGGGCGCACGTGTTCAAGAAACTGGGAGATCTCTTTCTGTGAAACAGCATATTTTTTCTCGCCTTTATCCCAAAATTTGATCGAGCTGTACATGTCCTTAAATGTCGAACATCCAGACAGGGTGAAATAAGTCAATAAACAAAGGATGACTGGGTATATGATTTTTAGTGATCTATTTTTCATACTGTTCCTCCCATTATCAGAAGTTAGACCAATTTTATTAACTTAGATTCTCGAAAAAATATCATCCGGATATCCCTCTTTTCTAAAGAGGGTAAGGAGATTTTCTTGCAATCTCCTTACAAGTTAACGGCTGCTCAGAAGCCTGATAGCTTGAATAATCGACGGTCCCATTATCACAACAAAAAGTGCCGGAAAAATGCAGAAAATTAAAGGTACGACAAGTTTTACGGGCAGTTTGGCGGCCAATTCTTCCGCTTTTTGATACCGCCTTGTCCTCATGCCATCGGAGTGGACTCTTAGCGCCGGACCCACACTTGTTCCAAATTTATCCGTCTGAATCAGGAGTGTAGTTAAACTGCTTATTTCCTCGAGGTCTGTTCTCATGGCAAGATTTTTCAGCGCATCACGGCGTGATTTTCCTGCTCTTAACTCGAGATTCATAAGTCTGAATTCTTCACTTAACGGCTTGTTAGTTAACTTCATTTCTTCCCCAACCCGGCTTACGGCAGAATCCAGTCCAATACCGGCTTCAACGCATACAACCATCAAATCAAGGGCTTCAGGAAAGCCTGCCAGTAAAGTCTCTTTTCTCCTTGCAATCTGGTTATTCAGCAACACATTTGGTAGATAAAAACCGATGATCGCAAGTATGACCAGGATCGCCATAAAATACTGGTAGGGCATGATCTTAAAAATCAGAATCTTAAACAGATAAAAAGCAGCGGGAAGCGCCGCTGCACATGAAACCTTTAGACCGTAATAGATAGTTGTCGCATTTTTGTCCCGGTAACCGGCCCTTGCGAGTTTCTTTTGTATGTAGTTAATATCATCTTCCTTTTTTGGCTTCAGTAAATTTCCTAGATAAGAAGTGATGTCTACCAAATTTCTCTTCAATGACCCAGCAGAAATCCCGGTGCCCGAGGCTTCATTTCTTGATGCCGGCGATTTTTCAGTAGACTTGATTTTTTCTATGAGTCTGCGGCGTTCTCCAAGGTATTGAAAGTAAAAATAAACACCTACCGCAAATAACAGCGTTGCAAAGAAAATCAATACAGTTATAAGAAGCACACTTTCCATCGAATAACCCCTCTAGACTTTTATCTTGATCATCCCCCTGATCATAAAAATGCCAAGGACCAACATGAAAGCGGAAATCACGATAAGTAATTTACCAATAGGATCGGTTATTAATAATCCTATATATTCCGGTCTCAAAATAGACAAGGCTAAAGCCACGAAGAAGGGAATGGCAATAAGTATAGCTGCAGATAATTTCCCTTCCGCTGACAAGGTGCGGATTCTACCCTGAAGTTTAAACCTTTCCCGTATCAGCCGGCTGATATTTTCCATGATTTCGGCGAGATTCCCGCCGCTTTCCCTTTGAATGATGACCGCGATTGCAAAGAATTTCAGATCGGGACAATCCACCCGTAGTAAGAGATTCTTCAAGGCATCCTCAACACTGATCCCAAAATTTATCTCATTGAGGACATTCCCAAATTCGACACCGGCCGGGTCATCGAACTCCTTGGCAGCCATCTGCAATCCGCCGGAAAATGCCTGCCCCCCTCTCATGGCACGAGCTATCAATTCCAAGGCCTCGGGCAACTGTCTTTCAAACTTTTCCATTCTTCTTCTTTTCTTTGCCAATATATAGAAAAAAGGCAAGGTGCCGGCGGCAACCATTGCGATTATGGCGATAAGTTGGGTTCCGGTAATCCACAAGGCTGCCAAAAAACCTGACAAGGCGGCTATCAACGAAAGTAGCAGGAAAACGCCAACGGGGTAGGTTGATCCCGATTGCTGTATGATAATATCTATTTTGCCTATCAGACCGAAACGCACGGAGCTAAGCACTTTATTTAGCCATGGGATCTCACTGAATTTTCTAGTGCGGACGATTTCTAACGCCTCGTCGCCGTAGGCATGCATTGATAGAGTCCTGAGCTGGCTTTTTACTCTTTGAGTCTCCGGATTCCACCTGGTCCTGAAGATGAGTAAAATTCCTTCGAGGAGAAGAACAATTGCGATGAAAGTGCCGACAGAAGCTAGTATTTCCATTTTCTCACCTTTATACAGCTAGCACCCTTGTTACATCAAATATTTCATACGGGATAGGGATGCCATACACCTTAAACCTTTCAACAAATCTAGGGACTAATCCTGTCATTTTAAACCCGCCCTTCACCCTGTTGTTCTTATCAATGCCTGTCTGGTGGAAAGAAAAAATTTCCTGGGTAGTGATGCTGTTTCCTTCCATGCCGGTGATTTCCTGAAAATTTATGATTTTCCGTGTACCATCCACAAGACGGGCAACATGAATGATAACGTCTAAGGCCGAACTCATGTATCTCCTGACTGCCTCGCTTGTCAAGTTAAGACCCGACATGGACACAAGAGTCTCCAGCCTCATCAGGGCATCCCGCGGCGAGTTGGCATGGATCGTCGTAAGAGAGCCATCATGGCCGGTATTCATGGCTTGCAGCATGTCAACGACTTCCCCGCCCCTGACTTCGCCCACGATGATTCGGTCGGGGCGCATTCTGAGGCTATTCCTCACTAGTTCTCTCTGGTTGATCTCTCCCTTGCCTTCAATATTGGCAGGCTTAGTTTCAAGGCGCACCAGGTGCTCCTGCTTGAGCTGAAGCTCTGCAGAATCCTCAATGGTAATAATTCGCTCGTTCTCAGGAATAAATCGTGAAAGCACATTTAGCAAGGTTGTTTTCCCCGAACCGGTCCCGCCGGAGATTATTACATTCAGCCGCGCCTTGACGACACCTTTTAACAGTTCCCCAATCTCCTGGTTCAAGGACTTAAGAGTTAATAAATCGTCGAGTTCCAGGGGGTCTGTGGCAAAGCGCCGGATGGACAGGGCCGGACCGTCCACGGCAAGAGGAGGAATGATGGCGTTCACGCGGGAACCATCAGCAAGGCGTGCATCGACGAGGGGAGTGGATTCGTCGATCCTCCGTCCCACTGCCGAGACAATTCTGTCGATGACCTTTCTTAGGTGTGCATCATCCTTGAACCTCACCTTAGTAGGCTCAAGTTTGCCGAATCTTTCCACATAGATCTTCTTGTATGTATTGACGAGGATGTCCGAAATTGTCGGATCATGCATGAAGGGTTCTATAGGGCCAAGCCCGAGAACCTCATCCTGTATATCCGCGTAAAACTTCTCCCTCTCGTTATAATTTAAAGGAATACTTGCTTTATCTTCCGCCAGAATTCTTTCTGTGATCCTCTTGATTTCCTGTTTCAATAAACCCGGATCAAGTGTGTCAAGAATAGATAAATCCATAATCTCCAGAAGTCGGTTATGGACCCTGGTCTTCATTTCACTGTACTCATCCACTGCAGGAATTTCCTCCTGTGTTCTTTATACTGTCCTATCCGTGTTTCGTCGCGCCCCCACGATGCATGGGAATCGTTCGCAATGACAAATGAGGTATTTTGTTGCTAAGCTCTTATAATCTAATACCCAGCAAAGATGATTTCTTCTTTTCCTCTTTCTTCGAGATTCCCGCAATTGTAGAAGCAAAATGCCTGTAGTCTTTGCTGATTTCAGCATCCGGGTCTGCATTGTGCAAGGATTTCCCCTGATTTATCGCACTCATCGTTGTCTGATAATCGTTTGTAATGTGCCAGAAAATGCTCTTGCCAAGAGAATTCTCAGCATCTTTGAGAGAAATTTCTGATTTCTTGAGAAAACGGTTGATCACAATTTTGAGGCTTTCATCCTTCGGAAATCCGAGGTCTCGAAAAGTTTCAACGAGTCTCTTAACATTGATGAGACAGGGAAGACTTAATACGGAAACCAAAAGAACCAAGTCTGATATCTTCAGGAGGCTCTTGGAGATATTGTCGAGAGACTGGCCACTGTCAATAACAATATAATCAAACATTGTCTTCATCAAGACAAGTAGCAACTCGATATCCTGAGGAGAGACAATATTGTCTTCGATCAATCTGGTGGGAGACGGTAGCACATAAACACCTGATGAGTGCTTATAAAGGATACCCATCAGATAAGTCGGATCAACACGGGAGATATTCTTTGCAATTTCAACCCAGTTAAAAACGTGTTCGATACCGAGGAAGAGTGGTATTTCTCCAAATAAAAGGTTCATATCGATCAAGGCTACCTGCTTGACACCTTCAAGCTGGACTAGGTTGGTTGCCAGGTTAACGGCTACGGTAGTAGTACCTATACCACCTTTACTCCCTAATACATCAATTATTTTCCCTTTTTTCTTGTCTACGGGCTTTACCCTGCTGTTTTCCTGGCGTTTACTGTATCTTAGAAGGGCGTCTTTTACTTCCTCTTTATTGATAGGCTGCTGGAAAAATTCCTTTACCCCGGACCTAAGAGCTTGGATGAGTATATCAGGGTTGATAGACCGGCACGTTAAATAGACATCATTTGCAATACCGACGTTGAGTAGATAGTACACAAATTGAAATTCTTTTTCAGCCTCCCCCTCCATATCCAGGATAAAAATGTCGCATGATCCCGTTTCATCTGGTCTTTGTATAGAAAAGGCGCCCAAACCGGATATTATTCCTTCCAATTCGCTTCTCAGGTCATCTCTGTTTGTTTTTATCCTGATGGAGACACGGTCCTCAGGCATTTTAACCTCCTATTTCACAAGCACAGATATCTTAGCAAGAACGCCATGATTGTTGCCGCCTGTGGTCCCCCTTCATTATTACCCAGCCTCTTCACGGGCGTTACCCTATTATTTTGAAGGCATCACAATACCGACGCCGTAAGAGGGTGCAGGCGTGGCTGCAGCCGAGGATTTTTCAAAACTTTTCACGTACTTATCTACGACTACTTGCGCTGCCTGACCGTTAATTCCTTCCACGGGTGTCAGGTTTTTCTCCGCGTCGGGGTTCAATATCTGGTTCATCTTCGACAGTTTATGAGACGTCCCGTAATCCATTTCCAGCCGTGTGCTTGCACACCCGGATAACCATATCGCGCATGCAATCAAACCCCCAATAACGACATATTTTTTGTACATGCAGTCCTCCTGTAACACTATGGTTTGATATGTCCAAAATCTCCTTCAAGTCCGACGCTCCTTTCCAAAGGCGGATTCTTTTCATCCCCTTTGCCTTCCAATAATCCCAACAGGTAAAATTCAAAATCATTCGGTTCAATATATTGATCAGTGGGCAGTGTCTGTTTCGCCATATCAATTGGCTTTACCAGGTGAGGCGTGACGATGACGATTAGCTCCGTTTCACTTTTTTTGAAAGAGCTGCTTCTGAACAACGCCCCCAGGATTGGAATATCGCCCAGAACAGGGTATTTATCTACGACTTCCCGAACATTATCCTGCAGCAGTCCGGCGATGGCGAAACTCTGACCGTCCGCCAGTTCAATGACTGTCGAGACACGCCGCGTCGTAAGGCCCGGAATAAAATACCCCGAAAGAGTTATGCCATTTGACAAATCAAGCTCGGACACCTCCGGATTGACCTTCATGCTGATCTTATTGCTGCTCAAAACTGTCGGTGTAAAGCTGAGACTGACGCCGAATTGTTTGTATTCGATGGTTATGGTTGGAGTAGTTCCTCCCGATGATTGCGGCACAGGTATTGGATATTCACCGCCGGCAAGAAAAGTGGCTGTTTGCCCGCTTAAAGTGATAAGGGTCGGCTCTGCGAGGACTTTTGTCAAACCATTTTCCTTGAGGGCATCGATAAAAACAGTCCAGGTTGCACCACCGCCCAGAAATCGGAAAATCAGATTGATAGGATCAGTTGGATTACTATTCACAATGTCGGAACTGGTAAGGCTATTAAGCCTAGATATCCCGAAATTGGTCCCGTTAGCGCCCAGATAATTGAAGTTGACACCCAGCCGCTTCATGTTAGTACGCGACATTTCAGAGACTCTTACCTCCAGCATCACCTGCTGGACACCTCCGACCTCGAGGAAATTGTTGATCTGGGATTTTCCATCCTTGTCTCTTGGTGCATATGCCTGCGCTAACCCCATCACCTGGGCGAGATTGGAGGAGCTCGTCACTGTGCCTGTTAGATTGACGGCATAAGGCGACGCAGTAACGCTTATATTTGTTTCTTGAGGAAACATTTGATAAATTTTTTCTTTAAGACCACCAATGTCAGGATAAACCTCAATATCGACAACGGAAGAAACCCTGTTCGCAGCATCCCAAAGGGTTAAATTTGTTGTGCCCGGTTTCCTTCCGGTCAGATATATTTGCCGCGGAGTCAGGACAACCGCCTCGGCAATTTCCGGGGCTGCCAGAGAAACGCGTCTTACGGGATCCTTGGTTTCGATTATTATTGATTTGCCCATCACCATGGAAAGTCTCTGTGGCTCGGTCGTATTGACACTTACCCGCACAGGTCCTGCCGCCCAGGATGAGACTGACATAAAACAAATAGTGAGAATCACCCAGAAAGAAATGACTATCCCTCGATCAATCATTTTGTTAATTTTCATAGTCCTTGCTCCCATAGAAGAATTTCTTTTCACTAACCCTGTTTCCGTTGATCGTTTCCACAGTAAAAGATGCTGGTATTTCCCTGACCGATGATGCTTGCCGGACTGCTTTGACCTTAGATTTGGCGACTTCTTTCTGCTTATAGGGTCCACCCGAATATGACGCCAGAAGATTAGGATTTGTTGACCCTCTTGTATTGACATCCTCAGTATCCGCGAAATTTCTGAGTGCGAGCTGGATCTTTCCCTGGGTAGTAGCTTGTGCCAGCTTTTCGCCCTCCTCCGGGGTCACTTCGAGAGTGATAACATCGGCGGATTGAGGTTTCTCCTGCTTGGAACCCTGTTCAATCTCAGAACCTGTTGCGAGAACAAGCATATTTTCCAGTATGATCTTGGTAATTGTGCTTTCATCCTTACCCGCTCCTGCCTGAGTCAAAGTGACGAGAACATCGACGCGGTTTCCGGGATGCACGAAACCTGACACGCCCACTACCTTATCAACTTTAACTGCCATGGCACGCTTTTTCGGGGTAATAATAGCTGCCACGCCACCCGTTTTTACGCTTGTCGGAGCAAGCCTGGATTCCAAGATCGGCTCGTTTGCCTTCATGGGATAAATAACTGTTCTGCCGACCACAGCAGAGGGGTCTGAAAAGTAGCCGGGGGGCGTACCTTCTTTGAGATAAAGCACGGGCTTAACCATTTCCTTGCTCAATATTGTTCCCCACTGAAGATCGACTTGAGCAACCGCCACAGGCTGGGTTCCTAATGAATATGCGGTCTGCTGTAAGTCTCTGGCTTTTTTAAGCCAGCTATAAACCATCCCGCTGACAACCAGGGCAATCACGATTGCAATACCGATCATTATCAGCGGTTTGTTCTTGCCGATACCACCCAAAATATTTTTCATGCTCCCTGCAGCCTCCTTAAATATAGAATTTTCAAAATAGTTTATATTTTAGAAAAAATATTCACCTGGCATTCCCGCGGAGACACTGTGTCGTAATTCTCTTTCTTGTCATTTCGAGTGACACGAGAAATCTCAATGACTAACAATATTAATATCCCAAAATTCCTCATATTCGTTCGGAATACCTTTTTCCCTACTACGACACCGTCTCAAAGGGCGCGGGGGGCATTTGTCATGCTATGTAAAATCCCCTTTACAAAAAAGGGGTTTTTATTCATATAACACAATGTTGAAGGCTCTGCAATAATAATGCACCGGAGATAGCGTGAAATGTGTACACCTGAAGGATGAATTGATGGCAACACAAAATTTATGTATGTTAAATAAAATTTATGTACCGATATAAAATCATAGTAATACAGGTGCCCACAGCTATTGCCACACCGTAATATAATGCCGGCAACTTTTCTTTATTTTGAGCCGGAACAAAAATTAATTTACGCGTTAAAATTAACGTTTTTATTGTTAAAAAATAATCTTTTAATTTCCCGTAAATCATGAGGATGATAATCGCATAAATACCGCCTGTAAGAGCGGTGAAGACGAAAGCCACAAGTACAATCTTAGGCCCGAGTATGGAGCCGACACCAGCCATCAGCTTCACATCCCCGGCCCCCATGCCCCCCAGGAGGTAGAACACGACAAGAAGGGCGAATCCCAGGGATAACCCCTCCAATCCGAAAAGAAAACCCTGCCACCCATCCGCATAGACATGGTACAACAGCCCCACTCCCATAGTGGGATAGGTGAGCCAATTGGGTATCCTGCGCGTTCTAACGTCTGTTATTGCAGCAATAGCCAATACTATCAGTAATATAAACATGTAGTCCATTACGATTACATGTTATCCATGTGCCTTGGTAACAAAATCATTATCAACCAAACGCACCTGCAGATAGTTTATATCTTTTAAAAATCAATTAGTTTATGTGGCCTCCGGGGATCCATTACCAAATGCCACTGCTAAGGCATCCCCTGCCGTTACTAATTTTCGTTTAGCTTGCCGTACCCAGTGACGTGGCAACTGTGTGGAATACGTTACTCAGGTTTGTACCGACCAATGCGACAGCTACGATAATAAAAACAGCTATCAGCGCTGCGATCAGGCCGTATTCAATCGCTGTAACACCCTCTTCTTCCTTAAAAAATCTTTTAATTCTTTCCATTCCCTTTTACCTCCGTTACTAATTTTCATTTAGCTTGCCGAACCCAGTGATCCCGCAATTGTGTTGAACGTCCCACTCAGGGTTGTACCGATCAATGCAACAGCCGCGATAATTACAAGAGCTATCAGCCCTGCGATCAGGCCGTATTCAATCGCTGTAACACCCTCTTCTTCCTTAAAAAATCTTTTAATTTTTTCCATTCCCCTTTAGCTCCTTAATAAATCCTTTTTTACCTCAAGAGATAAAGTTATTGTTGATTTTTACAGTTTAAGTACTTTCCGTTCATAAAATTATCTACTTACGCCTAATTTTCTTCCTTATTGAATATCACCTTATTTATCCAGCAATGCTGTATAATGCCATAATATCCGAGAGATTGTCAAGTATTTTCGTTAAAATGATAAATCTGAATTTTGCATATAGCAATATCTATACCGATATCTAAAACACGGCCTTAAATAGAATTATTTATATTGAATCAGGACATTTTTCGAGACTAACACATGCGCTTCCTCCTGAATTTGGGTTACTACCACTGCACATTCTATATAATAGAAAGCTTCTGCCCCTGGTAAACAAGTAACCGCTCTCTATTTAGACGGTATTTTTTCATGATTTGAATTATATTTCAAGAATAAAGTATTTTTACGAGTAGAAAAATTTTATGATCAAGTTTCGATTTTGAATTGTAAAGAATATCGACAAGTTAAATAAGGAATTTGAATAAAGAATCAGTGAAGCTGATGAAAAACACCGAAGTAATACAATGTATTATATCCAATTTTATTATCAATTTTAAATCGTAAAGAATATCGACAGATTGAATAAAGAATTAGTGAAAGGGATGAAAAATAATAAAGTAATACAATATATTACACGTGATTCATTTATGTAAATAATTCCGACACTCCTGCCCGCCCGTTTGGTGAAATATTTGACGAATTATGCGCTGTAATTTAAAAGCTTTGCATAATCCAACCAATGATAGCGCCCAAGAGGATCGAAGTATAGAGACTATCGCTTGCTGGCGCCTATTTATTAATTGCACTAATCTTCTGTTTCAGCCCATACGATATATTCTCTGTTGATGATGGTTGCGCGCCTTGGGCTGCCCTCCCCCTCTTCAGAGAATACAGTCACAAATTTATCAGTGGTATGTTTCAGCATATCCGAGAGTCTCGGAAAAGAGGTTATGTTTATTTTTCCAGTCACCGTAGAGCCATCCGATGTTTTTATCGTGGCGTTTCTATAATGTATTTCATATTTATCACCCTCTACCATAGTTCATCTTCCCCCTTTATGCATTTAATTAAGTTGATTCTATTCTCTCCCTTCCTTTATCTCCTTTTTCGTGTCCTTTAAATTCACAACAACTACACTTGATATTAAAGCAGTTATTCCCATACCGACAGCTTGAAGATTTTGAATTGTGAATCCTTGCCTACATAAACTTGTCTTAAGAAATGAGGATATCTTTGTTGAATTTCGGCGACAATCGATATAAATGGTAAATATTCACTAAAGCCAGGCATGGCTGTCTGCACAAGATATTTGGCTCTGTACTCTCTTAAGAATGCAATTAGTTGTTCTGATGTAGCAGCGGGGGCAGAATCTCCATAAAACAACGATGCGGGACGCATCGCAAAAGGTCTAATTGATTTGCGGGCCGTGTAAAGAAAAACCATAGAATCAAGTGGACATGCGATGACATCGGCAGGCTCCGTGTTAGTTCTTATCCAAGAAAAAGTTCCCTCAAAAGAGGGCCACGCTGTAAGATTCTCGCGGGCTTCTGTATAAGGATACTGCATCTCACGGTTAACTTGAATTGCTCTATATGTCTGAAAGATATTCCCTGCGACCATAACCCCAATAAATATAATTGCCAAGGCTTTTACGTACCTGAATCGTCTTAGCATCCGGCTGAGGGTCCCTAAACCATCCAGCCAGTAACAAAGTAAGAATAAGAGAATGGGGACGATAAATCGATGCGGTGGCCACGGCCACATTATCACAATCAAGAGATAAAAACACAGAAAACAGGGTAACGGTTGACGTTTTGCCATACCCTGTGAGATCCCAATGAGAGTTGGAACCCCCAACAAGATAAGGATAGGAATAGCCATGGGTGAGGAAGAAACCAAGCTAAAAAGACCAGTCGTTCCGACGGCAAATAGACCTGTAATAAGGTATGCAAGGTTATAAAAGACTACACGCGCCCAAATGACACTGTTGAAAGACTGTGACCACCAACTAAAATAATCAGTATAATAAGCGTTTAAGGGATTTATACCCTGATTATGGATGGTGCCCCAGACAAACCAGGCAAGGACCACCGAGATGGATCCAACAGCGGTTGCCCATAAAGGACGATGAGAAAGCCAAAGCAGAATCAAGGCAACGGGTATAAGGACTACACCCACTGGTCGTGTTAGAAAAGGGAATGTGAGTACAAAGGCCAGTAATACTTGATAAGATATCCGGTTTGACGTGCCTCTCATGAAACGCTCCAAGACCACCAGCGCTATGACAACAAAAAGTGCGAAAGGCATCTCACTCAACAAAATCGTGCCGAAGTAAAGAAAGTGGCTGGAAGTAGCGCATAGGAGACCCGCCGAAAGAGCAGTCAAAGGTGAAAAGTAGTGGTGCTCGGTAACATAGTAATAAGCGAGGCCCACGGACATTGCCATCATTGATACAGTTAGCCATTGCATCAACAACAGGTTATCTGGGAATGAAGGCCAGAGCCTCCAAATGACGGCAAGCATCCCGGGATAAAGGGGTGTATACTTGGTTTGAACGGGTGCGTCGGGTAGATTAATCAGACGATAACCTTGACCGGATGCCAGAGCCTTTGCGGTACTTACATAAATCCCATCATCGTGGTAAACCCCGCAGACGCCTGGTACCATGAGTAAGGCGCCTGCCAGGATAGTGACGATGGACAGAAAAAAAGCTATGAGCAGATTGAGTTTAGTTGTAGTCATCGCCGCGCATTTTACAGTTCATCGGTGATAAACAACATTTAACCATTACGAACATTATACAAATGCAGGTATAGGGCGGTACCATCAGCCCAACAAGTTATACCTCAAAATGCAGTAAATTGCCCAGAGACCGTCTTTCCAGGTTATCTTTTTACCTTCAGCATAGGTTCTGCCATAATAGGAAATACCAACTTCATAGATTCTAATTCCCGGGATCCGCGCTATCTTTGCGGTAATTTCTGGTTCAAACCCGAAACGTTCCTCCCTCAGGTCAAGGCTCTTTATGACATCAGTCTTAAACAGCTTATAGCATGTTTCCATATCCGTAAGATTCAGGTTCGTAAACATATTCGACAGGAGTGTGAGAAATCTATTGCCAAAAGCGTGCCAGAAAAAAAGCACCCTATGCATATTCCCACCCATGAACCGTGAACCGAACACTACGTCGGCGACACCCTCAAGTACAGGCCTCAGCAATACATTGTACTCGCCGGGGTCGTATTCGAGGTCCGCATCCTGGATTATCAAGTATTCGCCGGTGGCCGCTCGTATACCTGTGTGTAGTGCGGCCCCCTTACCACGATTACGCTCATGTCTGAAATAGTGAATGTTCAATTCAGGGTTATTTTTCACATATTCCAAAATGATTTCTTCGGTATCGTCAGATGAACTGTCGTTTACAACAATAACCTCCTTATTGATACCATTTAAGAGAGTAACGTCCCTGACCCTGTCAAGCAGTTCTTTTATGGTGCTGCCTTCGTTGAAAGCCGGCATGATTATCGATAGTGTTTCCATTGCTTATCCTTTGCTCGCAAGTGTACGAAACTTAATAGATTATGAAAACGGTTTTCTGTCAACGAAAATTTGGGGAAAGTACGGGGTTTTGTCGGAAGGACATTCTTGCAATGTTGAAATAGTAATTCACTGTTTTCTACAAAGGCTCGGTGCTTCTTAAATGATGCTCAGTGGCAGCAAAGCTTTGAATTGTATTGACGAAAACATACCGCTTATGTTAGGGATATTCTCTCTTTTTTGACAGAGCCAAAGCTTGAACAAAACGATATGATTATCAAATCAGGCGGTGTGAAAGATTCTGAAGACTCCCGGATTTAAGACCGACAGCCCCGTTGCGTCGGATTCGCCATCCGTGGCGGTGGGTGCTGGGTTGTGGTTCCAAAGTACGCTGCCTTATGCCGTCGCCATTTTCCTCGGAGCTTTCCTCCTCTTCCAGGTAGAGCTCATAATCGCCAAATACATCCTGCCCTGGTTCGGTGGAGCACCGGCCGTATGGACCACATGCATGCTCGTGTTCCAGGTACTGCTTCTCGCCGGCTATGTCTACGCCCACCTGCTGGCGACGCGGATGCGTCTGTCCGCCCAAGCCGTAACGCACCTATGTTTGATGGGTTTTTCGGTTGTGTTGCTGGCCGGCTTGGCCTTCCTCTGGCCTTCTCCGATCACGCCCGGATCCAATTGGAAGCCAGTGGGCTCCGCCGAGCCTGTGTGGCATATCGTGAGCCTGCTGACTGTCAGCATAGGCGCCCCCTTCTTCCTCCTGGCCGCCACCAGCCCCTTGCTGCAGAGCTGGTTTGCCCAGACCCGGGACCGTTCGCCGTATAGATTATTTGCTCTCTCCAATCTCGGCTCTCTTCTCGGACTCTTGAGCTATCCCTTCATGCTCGAACCGCACCTGACTTTGAATAGACAGGCCTGGGTGTGGGCGGCCGGATACGTAGTTTACTCCCTGATCACTGCAGCCTGCGCTGCACTGGCATTGCGTGGGGAACCGACCACAGCCCGCCGTCTGGCGTCAACTTCACCCAAGCCTGTTTCAGAGGAAGCGCGTCCCGGCTTGGTCAAATATCTCATGTGGTTTTTCCTCGCAGCCTGCGGCTGCGTAATGTTCCTGGCCACGACCAACATGGTCTGCCAGGAGATTGCGGTAATCCCATTCCTCTGGGTGCTGCCTCTCAGCCTGTATCTGCTTACCTTCATCGCCTGCTTTGACAGCAACTGGTGGTACCGCCGGGGCATTTTCCATCCTCTTTTCTTCGTCAGCCTGGTGCTGGTTTTGATTACACAGAAAGCCCCTGTGTTGCCCCAGATCGGCAGCTACTCCCTGGCCCTGTTTGTGGTTTGCATGATCTGCCATGGTGAGTTGGCTCGTCTCAAACCTGCCAGCAGATACCTGACTTCATTCTACCTCATGATAGCAGGGGGCGGCGCTGCGGGTGGCGTATTTGTAGCGCTAATTGCGCCGAACATCTTTCCTGCATTCTGGGAGTTTCAGTTTGCAATCTTCGGCTGTGGCATTCTCCTCGCTTTGGTTTTATTCAGAGACCGTGATTCCTGGTTTTACAGGGGCTCACCCTGGCTGGCGTGCATCATGGTGCTGGGTGTGGCGGCAGCCATTGAAACCTCAAGACTGCTTTTCCCTGACTTTGCTCTCCTCCAAAAGCTGAGAGTCTATTATTTAGTTTTTCTGGGGGCTGCGGGGTTGCTTGCTGTGTGGTCGGCTCTTAAGCCGGACAAATTTCAGCGGCGCTTTCGTTTGAGCCAGGCCTATGCATTGGGTGTTTTAGCGCTGATGGGCATAGCTTGCGTCATGCAGGTACAGTACCCTTTAAAAGGGGTCTATGCCCGCTTCCGAAGTTTTTTCGGGGCCTTCCGGATCGAACAGAATGGCAGCAACCTGGTTTTGCTGCATGGCAGAGCGCTGCATGGCTGGCAGATACGGGATGGAGTCCGTGATCCTACGCCCACGGCTTATTATGCCACCAACACCGGCATCGGGATCATGCTCTGGAACCACCCCAAACGCCGGCTCAGCCTCAGTGTCCCGGAGTCGGACCTGCGCGTCGGCGTGATTGGTTTGGGAGCGGGAACGCTGGCCGCCTATGGCCGCCCTGGCGATTACTACTGTTTCTATGAGATCGACCCTGCCATCGCGCGCATCGCCCAGGGCCCGCAGGCGATTTTCACGTTCTTAAAAAATTCTGCTGCTATTGTGGAGGTCGTGCTGGGGGACGGCAGATTGTCCCTGGAGCGCCAGGCCGTTCAGGGTAACTTGCGCAAATACGACGTCCTGATTTTGGACGCCTTCAGCAGTGATTCCATTCCTGTCCACCTGCTGACCCGCGAAGCCATGCAGCTTTACCTCAGCCACCTGCGCGGCCCCGATTCAGTGGTGGCGTTTCACATCTCCAACCGGATACTGGATCTGCGCCCTGTCCTCAGAGGTCTCAGCCGGGAGTTCAACCTGGCTTTGATCATCGTCCATTCCCGGACTGGTAAAGTGACTGCCGGCACTACTTGGGGATTGCTTTCGCGCAATCCGCAAGTTTTTGAAATCCCTGAGCTTCGATCTGCAGCAGCGGCCTACCGGAAGAGCGGGGATTCCACCGTCCTTTGGACCGATGACTACAGCAACCTTCTCGATCTCGTACAAAAGAATGCCTGGTGGTAAATGCCATCTCCCGGCTTCTCTTGCTGAGGGGTGGGAACGGGAATGGATCGGATCAGGCCTTTGGCGGCATAGTCGGCTAATCGAAGGCGATCGCGTCGGTCGGTCTTAGCCCCGGAACTCACTGCTCTAGAATCCGACTGGGAGCTGCCATCAGGGTCTCGATGCTCGCCGAACGTAACATCCGGGCAAGACCAAACCTCGTAGGACCAGCCTCGTAGGCAACGGCGGACACGGGAATAGATAGCCGATGGATCTGCTCCACAAATCCTTGCGGATCCGCAGTGCGAATGACCACATAATAGCTGCGCTCGTGGACGTAGATCCCAATGCAGAACGGCTGGGCATATGCCGTTGCAATTGACACCCTACATGGTATCACTGTCATGCCAGTACACCCGGCATTCTGCTCCTTGCTTCCATCTTGATTGGATCGGCAGGAATCAGGAGAAAGTTTAAGAAGTAACGACAAACATAATCGGCTATTGCAGAAAGGCAGGATCCTAATGACGCTGCCTTTTCTTATGTGAGACAATGATTACGGAGCGAAAATTTCTACTGGTGGACTGAATAAGAAAAACAACATTACAGGAAGAAGGAGATAAAAAGGATAGTATTTGTTACACCTAAGTCATCAACCGTGGCGCTGGTCCACCTTGCCGAGCCTGAGTAGCGTGCACTTGCCCGTTGCCGTGTCGAGATCGTAGATACTAAAGTTTGTATCAATATCGAAGCCGGGGTACCTGACGGCGAAGTTCAGGGATACTGAGCCCTGCTCGCCCGAGGTTATCCGATGGAAGACCTTGGTCGGCCAGACGAGCATGCAAGGACCCTCGTAGATAACCTCGCTGTTGTGGGTTACCTTGTCCGGCGTCACTATGAAGGTTTCGACCCGCTTGCGCTCGAGATTGTAGATTTCGGCGGTGCGTTGTCCGTGGAGGACGAGGAGGTTGTCTTCCTGGAAGGGATGTTAGTACCAGGACCGTGTTACCTCGCCGACAGACCCAGGCGATACGGCACCGTGCTCATGGACGACGCGGTCGATCCCGTCTATGCGCGGAAAAAACTCCATGGGAACGATGTCAAAATACACGCCCGGCGTTCGACGGAACGGCACGAGCTTGATGACCTTCCAGAATCCTTCCTCGTGCCCGACGACGTAGTTCATAGAATCTCCTTTTTTTTCTTTCAGTTGTAGAATTGATAGGAACTACTTTCTTCGTAAATGAAATATAAGACAAGCGGCCTTGTGTGTCAATGAAATCGATAACAAACAAGTTCATAGATTACCAAATGAAATGTTGCATCAAGAATGGAAATTCCAAAAACAACATTACAGGAAGAAGCGCTTATTATGCTTTTTTGCTTGTCATGTTCTATTTAATGGGTCGGCATTTCATATATCGCTGCGTCTCTTTCGTAATTTCCCAAGTTCCCGAGGATGTGATCTTTGTCTTAGCCCTATCCCGTTTCTGATGGCCGTTATCTATAAACAGAATCCCATCAGGCTTGGATATCCGGTTAAGCTCTTTTAAGAATATGATAGGGTTTGCAACCATATGGAACATATCGAGAGCATAGATAAGGTCGATGCTGTTATCGTTCAATGGATATCTTTCCTTCGAGACTACCAGCGCAGTTACATTATGCAGATTTTCCTTTGAGATGCGTTTCTTGACATATTCAATTGCCAGTTCATGAATATCAATTGCATAGACCCTACCCCCAGTGCCCACCAGTTCAGATGCTTTCCGGATATAGGATCCCGGCCCACATCCATAATCAACAGCGCTCTGACCTCGGCTGATACCAAATTCATCCAGAATCTTGTCCTTTTGAATAAAAATATCTCCTATCTTAAACATCAAGGCCATTATCCTGAATGCCAGATCAGGCATCCTGTCTATGCCTCTGCCAAAGATGTTTACTCGCATAAACGAACCTCCCACCCGATCTGTTCTGTACAACAAGTTAAGTTAGAATTCTATATTTTTGAATTATATTCGTTCGAAATATAATTGAGACTGGCAAAAGCTGATATGTGTTTCAGTCAAGAAGCTATTATTGGTTAACAATTGAATTCTTGTATATTTCAAGAAATCGCACTCTTATTGATAACAGAAAGTAACAAATGATCATTAAATCCTGTATGGAAGGCCGTATCTTTCAGAAAGTATGATACTGCTGAAAATCTGAGATAAAGCGTGGCCAATTAACCTATCCCGCCAAGAGACCTATTTCCGCCCCTCCCCGGGGAGCTTTTTCAAAAACCCTACAGAAGGGCGTGTTCAAGCGTAATTGATTTCTCTTATGAATTGTGATAGTTCAATTTCATACTCCAAACATCAAGAACTACGTCCCTTCTGTGTCCATAAGGAGAACAATACGATGACTCAAAAAGAGAATTTTAAAAAATGGTTTCGCGATATTATCGAAAACCTTTATAAATATGAACATGGGGGGTTTGTTCTCTTGATGATTGCATTTCCATTATTGGAGCGATATCTACGATCAAAAAGTGGAACAGATGAAGATAAAAAGTTGGGAGAAGATTTCTATCGTGAACTTGTGAAATTGTTTCCGGTATTGAAAGACAATGATTGTGCAAAGAATTTTTGGCAAGTTTATAGAAATGGAATCTTGCATCAAGCTACGTTATCCGAGCAAAGTAGAAAGGGTATCCGCATGCCGGATGGATGGCTATCTGGAGAGACTAACGATATTAAAATTGATCCCCAAAATGCTTTCCGTGTCAACCCTGTTAAATTTGCGAAGCGTGTTATTGATATTATCGATAATGATTTCTCAACTTATGAAGCACTCAGTCTTCGTGCTTCGGGACTGCCTAAAGTACAAATAATGAGCAGTGGCAGTTACGGTACAAGTGGCAGCAATGTCAAAGTTTGAGGAGATGGAAAAGCCTTTCGGCCTCAGCTCCCCTTCAAGAATTCCCCAATAAGGAAAAATTCAAGCCAAATTAAATTCTCTATTGTCCCCTATGTGTCTGCCCCTTACTGCCTTCCGGCTTAATTGTAGGGCGAAAATCAAGGATTGTGAAGCCAAGTTAAAAATAGATCATCAAGGAGTTCGATATTTTTTTTCAGCATTCTCTATCATAGTCATCTCCCTCTTATGATTTTTAGCTTACCTATAGCTAACGTGTAGCTAACGAGAAAGCGCATTTTTGCATAGTCCTCGATTTCCTAATTTCTTGACCGGACGAGTGCTATAAGGTACACTGAATATAGTTGCAAGGATTATTTATAAAATAATGGCGTGTACTGAGAGGTCTTACTACGAATCCAAAGGCCCCAGGTTCGACTCCTGGTGGGCGCGCCAATGAATCGGGGATCAAGGATAATCAACACAGTCATTTTGAGTATAAAGACAAGTCTGTCATTTCTCTGTCTGCTTTCCGTCTTCGCATGACGAGGCAATGTCCAGTGAGCAAGTGACTTGCAGCGGCACCTTGTTTATATTTTCAAAGGTCTTTTCGGGAAATTTTGTAAACGAGAATGGAATCCCTAGAATGTGAAGAGCACCGGCCATGGGGTTATTTCTGTGTTCTTACCGATGAGCCGGACCATAAAATTAAACGCATTGTTGTGTTTCCGAAACAGCGTTTGAGTCTCCAGAGGCACCTTCGCAGACGAGAACACTGGTATATTGTCCAGGGGAAGGCCATTGTGACTATCGACAAAGATCAAATCCATCTGGAACGCGGCCAGTCTGTGGACATTCCCCAAGGTGCATGGCATAGGATCATGAACACCGGTGAGGAAAATGTGGTTGTAATTGAAGTCCAAGGTGGAGATTATTTCGGGGAGGACGACATAGAACGGCTAGAGGACGACTACGGCCGGGTTTGACGGTTTCATCATCAAACCCTTAGATGGAATCCATTCTCATATAGGGCGTATCACTATATCTTCAAAATTGTTGACTATATAAGCCGCCATCCGTGAGGCGTCTTTTTATTTGGCAATAGATGTGCCATAATTTTTTATGGAATATTAGGCAGATTTATCTTGACAAGGAGAAAAAAGGGAGTATGTTTCCAGCCTAAAGAAGTGGGGTTAACACCCAGCGTCTGAAAAATTTTGAAAGGAGGTACTAGGTTGATGAAGAAGGTGTTTGCTTTCATGCTTTCGGTGCTGATGTTAATAGCATTCTCGTTCGTTTTGGCCGGCTGTCCGTCTGCACCAGAAAAGAAACCGCCAGAGCCCGCAAAGAAAGAAGCAGCGGCTCCGGCACCAGCACCAGCGCCTGCACCTGGGGCACCAGCTCCTGCAGCGCCTGCACCTGGGGCACCAGCTCCTGCAGCGCCAGCTCCCGCAGCGCCTGCGCACAAGTAATATCCCTATTAGATCTGATAAGAAAAAAAACAACCGAGCATCTCAAACAGTGCTCGGTTTGTTTTTTTTAGGCAGGAACCTGATCCTGTTTCCTCTACAGTCAACTTCATTCAGTATCTCAGTGTACTTTAATCCTCTTGCGGATTTTCTTAACTTTCTTAACTCTCCTTTTACCTCTTGACGATATTTACTTTTTTCAGACGGGGCAATCCCGACCATACCCAGGCGATATCAGGGGATGGATGGGAGACGCCTTTATTCTCTATATGAAGTGCATCTCTGTACTTCGTAAAACCCACAAAAATCCATTGTTCTTCTCCTCCCTGTGCATAAACGGGACTTGCTCTTAAGAAAAATACAGCAATAAAAAGAATAAAAAAATACGACAATGAGGTTAGTTTCATGGAGTGAATCTTTTCTTTATTTGCTTGCGACGCGTCTTGTAATACTCTATTTTGTCCCTATAATAGATAGTATATTTGACTTGCACATCATCGGATGCGAAAGAATGGAACTGAATTACACGATAGTGAGGAGCAAAAAAAGAAGAAAGACGATTTCATTGCAGGTGAAAGCAAACGGGACTGCAATTGTTCATGCCCCTCATCGGACCCCGCTTTCAGAAATAGATAAATTCGTGAGGGAGAAAGAAAGGTGGCTATGGAGAAAGATTAGGGAGAACGGGGAAAGGCAAAAAGAAATCAAGGCGAAGAAATATGCAACAGGTGAAAGATTTTTTTTCCTGGGGGAACCCTATCCAATGAAGATCGTGGCTGTTGCTGGGGGATGTGATAAGCTGGCTTTGCTCTGCGGCCAATTTGTCCTTGCCAGTGATGAGATCTCACAGGGAAGGGAGCTCTTCATTAGCTGGTATAGGGAAAAAGCACAGAGATATATCGGGGAGAGAGTCGGTCATTTCAGCCAGGCCCTCAAGCTCATTCCAAGAGGCGTCAAGATAAGCAACGCGCGCTGCCGCTGGGGTTCCTGTTCTCAGGATAATCGTCTGCATTTCAGCTGGCGGCTCATGATGGCACCGTGTTCCGTCATTGATTACTTGGTTGTGCATGAGTTAGCGCACATGCAAGAAAAGAATCATTCCGTGCGTTTCTGGGATCTTGTAAGGAATATCATCACCGATTATAGGAAACAGAGAATCTGGTTAAAGGATAATGGGCATACATTGGATATCTAGAAATGACAGAATATGTGAATCATCCGATCTCGTATCTTGCAAATATCTTGTTTGACATTGTACCGGAACCTCAGGATGTTCTTCATTTTTGTATATTTTCCTGCATAATTTTGGTATAAGCGGGCACGTTCAAATTTTGGTTAAAGAAATAGACACATGGGCACTGAATTGATATCAGTTACATCGATGGGCGTAGGCGAAGAAGGAATTATTCAAGCCATCTCGGGAGGTGGGTCTCTCACAAGCAGACTCGCAGGCATGGGTATCGTATCTAACGCCAAGCTCAGAGTCCTCCGCAAGAGCGGGGGTCTGGTTATTGTCCAGGTGGCGGATACAAGGGTGGCCCTGGGAAGTGGAGAGGCATCGAAGATACTGGTATTTAAGGTTACGGCAGCGCGGGATGAAGGAGAACAGAAAAGGGTTGAGAAGAAAATTCTTGTTGCACTTGCCGGTCAGCCCAATGTGGGGAAATCCACTGTATTCAATATCCTTACCGGATTATCGCAGCATGTAGGCAACTGGCCGGGGAAAACGGTAGAGAAGAAAGAAGGCGCCCATTTTTCGGATGACGTGGAACTTCAGATTATAGACCTGCCGGGCACTTACAGCCTGACGGCCTTTTCCGAAGAGGAGAGGGTTGCAAGGGATTTTATCATCAGTGTAAATCCCGATGTTATTGTCCAGCTCGTGAACGCATCTGCCCTCGAGAGAAGCCTCTATCTCTTGTCGGAGCTCCTACTTTTAGGCCTGCCTATTGTTGTGGCCGTCAATATGATAGATGTCGCGGAAGCTCAGGGGATCCACGTTGATGTGAAGGCGCTTCAAGAATCTCTGGGGATACCGGTTGTGCCGATGGTTGCAACAAAAAACAGGGGCATCAAGGAACTCGTATCCACTGTCATCGCTGCGGCAAGAGGGGAACTGGATTACAAACCCAGGATACCTGATGTTTCCCCGGATCACAGGGCGATTTTTGATAGTCTCATGAATCTCATCAAAGACTACGTCCCACCTCCGTTAACCGTCCGCTGGACTGCTACGAAGCTCATGGAAGGCGATCCGGAAATATCGAAGGTGATGGAGGGACTCGTGGCAGCAGATGTGTGGAACGGGATACAAACACTTCTCATCAAGCATGAAGACTCTCTCCACGCCGTGGTCGGCGGTAGGTATGACTGGATCGAAGAGGTCACCAGGTCTGCTCTTTCGAGGTTTAAAATGGGACAGGTTGTCATGACTGACAGAATCGATCATATTCTCACCCGCCCCATTTTTGGCATTCCTATACTCCTTGCAGTTTTTGCGGGCGTCTTCTTGCTTACTTATAAGATAGGGCTCCCGCTGCAAAAGCAGGTTGAATGGATAGTCCGCATTTTTGCGGGGTGGGTGGATGCGGCAATCGTCTCTTCCCATCCCTGGGTCAGGGGAATCATAATCGACGGCGTCATTGGAGGTGTGGGTTCAGTCTTGACCCTACTCCCCATATTGCTCATATTTTTTGCGGTCATGGCCTTCTTGGAGGATGTTGGATACATGGCAAGAGCGGCTTTTGTCATGGATCGATTCATGCACCTCGTCGGTCTTCACGGGAAGAGTTTTATTCCCATGTGTTTGGGTTTCGGGTGTAACGTGCCATCGATTCTGGGCACGAGGATTGTGGAGTCCAAGCGGGAGCGGCTGCTCACGATCTTTCTGATTCCCTTCGTCCCTTGTACGGCGCGGCTCGCCGTACTGACATTTGTCGCTGCCGCTCTGTTTGCGGACAAGGCAGCCCTTGTTTCCTGGGCATTGCTGTCCATGAACATACTTGTATTAGGCGTCATAGGCATCATCATTGATAGAATTGTCTTGAAGGATGAGCCTATGCCCTTCATCATGGAACTGCCGCTCTATCACAAGCCGGATCCCAGAACGATTGGAATCGTTGTATGGGCCAGGACGGTAGCATTTGTGAAGAGAGCAGGCACCGTTATACTTACTGTTTCTGTCGTGATATGGATTTTTTCCTATTTTCCGGGCGGCAATACGGAGGGTAGCATTCTCGCGTGGGTCGGCCGTTTCCTGGAACCGGTGGGCGCGCCGATGGGACTTGACTGGAAAATGCTGACCGCCTTGATTACGAGCTTTGCGGCGAAAGAGAATGCAATTGCCACCCTCGGGGTTCTTTATGGTGTTGGCGAGCAGGGGCTACTAAGCGTCTTGCCGAATGTTGTGAGTCACGCCTCGGCGCTGGCTTTTCTGGTTGTTCTCATGCTTTTTATTCCCTGCGTTGCCACTGTGACGGTAATGAAGAGAGAGATGGGAAGCTCAAAATGGTTTGCGTCCTCACTGCTCTTGATGCTTGTTGTATCTTTTTCCGCTGGTGTCGTTGCCTACCATGTGGCTCTGTGGGCGGGACTATAGGGATTTCTAACATTCGATGATTAATCGAGGGGAGTGATGATTGATATGGAAGAATGGAAGAAAGCCAAATTCTTAAAAAAGGTTGGTGAGGAACCATTTGCGAAGCTCCTCGACATTCGCTTAAAAGACGTGGGAGAAGGATATGCGCTTTGTGAGATGGAATATACCGAGCGGATGGATAACATATATGGGATGGCCCACGGTGGCGCCATATTTTCCTTGATTGATGAGGCGTTCGAGATATCATCCAACAGTCACGGCAATATTGCCGTTGCTCTGAATATCAATGTGACATACATGATGCCGCCGGAGAAGAATACAATCTTGACGGCTGAATCAAGGGAAATCAATAAAACAAGAAGAACTGCTTCCTATCAAATTACTGTAAAAAATAATCAAAATCTCATCGCTGTCTGCCAGGCATTGGTTTATATCAAGGATGAGCAAAACCCCTTCGGAGAGAACATAGAATAGAAGAGACAGGAGAGGTGGCGAGTTATAATAATGATGTATGCACTGACTACTCTCTGCCTTGTTTCAGATGGCCCTCCTCTCGGAGCCACTGCTCAGTGATTCTCATCCCCTCCTTCAATGACAAGCGGGGCTGATAACCCAGTTCGCGCCTTGCTTTTTCAATACTGAAGCGGGCCTTTTTGGTTAAAAAACCAACGGCCTGCCGTGTTATCTTTGGCTGCTTGCCGGACAACTTTGACGTTATCTCCATTCCCAGAGCCACGAGTTTTCCGAGCCCTTCGGGAACGGATCTCATCTGTGGTTTCCCGGCCATTTGTGCGTAGCATCCAAAGAAATCCTTCCAGGGGAGAGCGATGCCGTCAGTTATTATATAAGCCTGCCCCACGGATTCGTCGCGTTTCGTAGCCAGCAGCGTGGCATCAATAAGATTATCGATATAGACGTAATTGCAGAGACCGGTCCCTTCGTTGATCAGCATCATTTGACCGGAATTTATCAGCTTGACAGGCCGAAGCGTCCACGGCTTGGAATGAGGGCCATAGACATTGGTGGGCCGTATCACCACGACCGGCAGTTTTCTGTCACGGTGATATGCCCATACTATTTCCTCAGAGGCGATTTTCGTATCGCAGTAGAGATTGCCGCAAGGCTGATAGGCTGTGTTTTCATCCGCTCCGTCCGGAGGATTGAGTCCGTATACGGCGACACTGCTCATGTGAACGAATTTCTTGACACCTGCATGGGCGGCAGCCTTAAGGATGTTCTCCGTCCCTTCGACATTTGTTTGATAGAATTCTTTTTTGACGCCCGTTTCACGGACCAAAGCGGCGCAGTGAAACACAAGATCGCACCCCTTGATTGCATCGCTCAGAGATTGCGGGTCGAGAAGATCCCCCTGGGCAATTTCCAAGGGCAACTTCCCCAGACGCCCCGCTTTCCTGGTGTTGCGCACCAGAGCGCGGACACGGACTCCTTCTTCAGTCGCCAATCTTTCCGCCAAACGGCCTCCAATGAATCCGGTGGCGCCTGTCACCAAAGCTAGCAACCCACGAATTTCCATAACCCCTCCCGATAATTCTTTTTTCGATTACACATCCTCACCCATGTGCCTCATCCCAGTTCCTTCCTGAAAAGATGTCCACCTTGAGAGGCACCTTCAGTTTGATTACCTCTTCCATCTCTTTCTTGACCAGGGCCACGACCTCCTCCTTCTCATTGGAATGAACTTCAAAGACCAGCTCATCGTGAACCTGCATGATCATACTTGCCCGCAGGCGCCTCTTCGAAATAAGGTTTGAGATATTGATCATGGCCACCTTAATAAGATCGGCAGCCGTTCCCTGAATCGGGGTGTTGATTGCCGTGCGCTCGGCGAACTGCCGCACAGGGGCATTGCTGCTGTTTATCTCGGGCAGATAACGCCGTCGGTTGAGAAGGGTGCAAACATACCCGTCATTCCGTGCGTTCTTGAGGATTTCGTCCAGATAGTCTCTTACATCGCGGTACTTATCGAAATATTCATCGATGTAAGCCTGTGCTGTCTTCTGCGGCACATTGAGTTCCTTGGACAAACCGAAGGCGCTCATGCCGTAGAGGATGCCGAAATTGATAACCTTGGCCTGCCGCCTCATTTCCGGCGTCACCATCTCCGGGAAGATGCCGAAGACATTCGCGGCTGTTGCGGTATGGATATCTATATCCTCCATGAAGGCGTCGATCAAAGCTCTGTCATCGGAAAGATGGGCGAGTATCCGGAGTTCGATCTGAGAGTAATCGGCGGAGACAATCTCCCAGCCGTCCGGCGCGACAAAGGCCTGCCTGATCCTTTTCCCCTCCGGTGTCCTGATGGGGATATTCTGCAGGTTAGGATTGCTGCTCGAAAGCCTGCCCGTAGCTGTTACGGTCTGGTTGTAGGATGTGTGGATGCGGCCCGTCTCCCGGTTTATGAGCAATGGCAATGCATCGATGTAGGTTGATCTCAGTTTTGCCATGGTCCGGTATGACAGGATTTCTGCGGGCAGCTCGTGACTCCGGGCGAGGTTGGTTAAGACTTCAATATCCGTCGAGTGTCCCTCTTTCGTTTTCCTCCCTTTCTGGAGACCGAGCTTTTCGAAGAGAACCACCTGGAGCTGTTTCGGCGAACTTATATTGAATTTTTCTCCTGCCAGCCGGTAGATCTTTTCTTCAGTCATAGACATCAGCTGCTCAATTTCTCTCGACATCGCCGCGAGCAGCTTCGTGTCAACGAGGACGCCTTTTTTTTCCATGGCAGCAAGAACGGAAACGAGAGGCATCTCCACCTCATAGTAAAGGTCTTTGAACCCGTCCCGTACAATTTTCTCATGAAGCGCTGCGGCAAGTCCCAAAATGGCATCGGCCCTGCGGCATGCGTAGTCCTTCACTTTCTCGACAGGGATAACGCTGAAAGGAACGGCCTTGGCTCCACTGCCGACGACATCCTTAGGATGCGTTATCTCCCTGCCCGTGTGGTTTCTGACCACATCTGCCAGTTCGAAGCTGTGCTTTGCAGGATTCAGGATATAAGAAGCCACCATCGTGTCGCACCCAAGACCCTTGGTCGCCACTTTTTTTTTCGCAAGAATAATCAGGGCATTCTTCAGGTCGTGACCGTGTTTCTTGATCCCGTAAGACGAAAGGAAGGGTGAGATGCCTTTCAGCACGTCGTCCGGCTTGAGCTGGTGCGGCATACCCATATAGTCGTGGGCAAGGGGGATGTAGAAGACTTCTCCCGGGGAAATGCAGAGCGAAAGACCGACAATGTCGGCAAGCATCGGCACATCTGAACTCGCGACAATGTCGAAGGCAAATTCTTTCACATGCCCGAGCCGTTCAATCAGGGCCGCGAATTCATTACCCGTAAGGATGAGGTGATATTGCCCTTTCGCCGTTTCATCCTTGATTTTCAAATCCTGAAGGAGCGATGAGAATTCAAATTCCTTGAACAGGGACTGCAATACCTCATTGTCAGGTCCTCTATAGCGTGTACTTTCGAGGTCAATATCAAAATCCGCGTCCGTCTTGATTTTGGCGAGATCGTGGCTCATTCTGGCCTGGTCGGCGAACTGCCGCAGGCTTTCGCGGGTCTTCGGGTTTCGCACCTTGTCGATGTTTTGAAGAAGTCCCTCCACGGATCCGAATTCCTCAATCAGCCGCTGTGCAGTCTTAGGTCCTATACCGGGAACGCCCGGGATGTTATCCGATTGATCACCCGTGAGGCCAAGAATCTCTATCACCTTCTCGGGATTGACACCGAATCGTTCCTTCACGGCTTCCACATCGTAGGTCTTGTCCTTCATTGTATCGATCATCATGATGTTGTCGGAAATAAGCTGCATCATGTCTTTGTCGCCGGAGACTATGACCGTCCTAATATTTTTATCCGCGTACTTTATGGCCAGGGTCCCGATAATGTCATCCGCCTCCAGTCCCTGTCTTTCCATGACAGGTATGGAAAAGCCGCGGATAATGTCCTTGATGTAGGGTATCTGCAGTATCAGGTCGTCGGGCGTGGGCCTTCTCGTGGCCTTGTACGCCTCGAAGGCCTCATGGCGGAAGGTGGGTCCCTTGAGGTCGAAGACAACGGCGATGTACTCCGGCTTC
>Ga0209777_10000761_pt1 | contig 50191 bp, 36 predicted proteins | sample FrelakmetHBP12HB_FD_187147 | JGI IMG/M metagenome (GOLD analysis project Ga0209777, IMG submission 187147) | Freshwater lake sediment microbial communities from the University of Notre Dame, USA, for methane emissions studies -HBP12 HB (SPAdes)... | ecosystem: Environmental > Aquatic >... | reverse complement strand
GCGCTCGGGTCGCTCTCCAGCGTTGCCCTATCCTCCGCGCAGGCAGGAATTAGTTTAACCAACAACCAACAACTTTCAACAGGGGAATTCTAACTTTAAAGGCTGTACTCAAAATGGGGGCAGGTCGGGACAGTGTCCGGGACCTGAGAGCCTATTCGCCGGCGGGCGGGAAAATACGTTTATGCTTTGATGAGTGGAATTTATGGTTTGCGTTTTTCAGCGATTTGTACCTGTCGAATTATAACCTGCGGGATGGCCTTTGGGTCGCAACTATGTTAAACCTCCTTCACCGGCATGCCCCCGATATCCCCATGGCAAATATTTCGGAAATGGTTAATTGCATGGGCGTCATCTGTTCCACAAGTAAAGGCACATTTCTCACGCCTTCAGCCCTTGTATACCGCATATACACGGAACATGCCGGGCAAAACCTCCTGCCGAGCGCGGTCAAATGCCCGCCAATCCCGCACTTTACAGAGCTGCCGGTAATAGACATATCGGCGACCCGGTCCGAAAACAGGCTCGCCCTGTTTGTGGTCAACAGGCATTACGACGCCGAGGTCGTCGCCGATTGCCTTTTAAAAGGTAATAAAATCGAGCCGGTCTCCAGGCGCATAGAAATGAGCCACCCCAATCCGGTACAATATAACACATTCGAATCGCCCAACGAAGTGAGAATCATTGAAACAACGGAATCAATCTCCAACTCAGGGGATCGGACAGGGAGCCGTTTCCCTCTGCGCTTGAAACCCCATTCGCTGACATGTTTCGTTTTTAACACAATCCGAGCATAAAAGCGTGTAGTTGTAATGACTCGTAACGTTGGCATAAACATGCGCGGGTGGTCCAGCCGTACGGCCGGGTTGCGCGGGCAAAAAGAAGGAATCGAACTTTTTTAAGATTTTCATTCACAATTAAAGATTCTATCACCCGCTCTTGTCCTTCTGACCCGGACAACAAGTTGTCCAGGCTCCCCGCTTAAGAACTAATTTCACGCTTCTTTCATTGCGCAGTATCTAACTCTTGCTCTCGCGTCATTTTTAAAATCGTCAAGAACTTCTTGAAGATTATCAGGCAGTTTACTCTTCGCTTGCCAAAGCCTTAATATACGTGCAGTAAGAGCTCTGACATCTGGATGAGGGAATTTTCTTAACTGAGGCAACAAACCTTGAAGAAATTGATAAAATAGTAGTGCTTGCTCTTGTTTGGAAGAATCGAAAACCGTCCATTCTTGGTTTTTGGGATTGAACAAGCGGGATATTTCATCTAAGAGCCTAACCAATATATTGACTGTTTTATCACTACGTGTGGAAGCTCCCTCAATTGTCCTCATTATAAATACCTGTGCCGCACTCAGCAATCCGATTCGCATTTCTGTTTCTATACTTAACGCAATTCTTATAGCTAAGTACATAAAATTGGCATACGATTCTATTGGAACTCGAAAGGCGTTATCAATGACCCATTTAGCGATTTTATTTATATCATCCTGTGAAAGTTTAAAAGCAACAGCTCTAATTAATTCAGATAGGGTATTAAATAATTCACCATATGTTATAAATTCATTAAAGGCAAATGTAGATAATTGCTGTTGATACCTAGAAAACATATTTTGACCTTCGGGCGGGCTGTAGATCCAATTAAAAATATAATCTCTTATTTTTGTAACAAAGGCCTCTGGCCCAGCTCTTACAAAAGATGCTAAATATTGCAACGCCAAGTTGACTTCATGATTATAAATAAAAGAAGAATTTAAGGTTTCTAATAGTATTCCAACTAAATTTACGTCCTCCTCTTTCCAATATATAGATTCTAAAATTACTGGCTGCATTTCCCCTCCAAAGGAATAGCCCCCTCCTTTTTCCCTTTCAATAATCTTCTTAGACCACTCCTCAATCCTGCCCTTGCACATGTTTTTTAATTCCAATGTTTCCTTTGTTATGCTCTCAGTATCACATTTATCAATATTACGGAAATAATGCTTAGTTATTGGGTCCGTGGCACCATCAGAAAGTTGATTATAAAAACGCTCTGCTAATTCTTTCCTTTGAATAGCAGCATTATATATTATTCGCCATCTTGCTTCCTTGGCACCAGTATCATTTGTTTGAATTGAGAATAATTTTTCGCCTAATTCAGTTGCTAGGTCCAATGGAGCAAAATTAAGATATTTTGTCAATAAACGTTCATTTTCATTTGTCTGAATACTTGGCGAATAAGCAAATTTTAAAATTGCCGGGTGCAATGATCGGAATACATTTTCCAAATGAGTTATGTGTGGAAATATTACATCCCAAAATGAAATTGGCGAAATTGTCCATCCCCAAAGTCGAGTATTGGGAAAATCAACATACTTTACACACCATTCAGCTAATGGTTTTAGACGGTTTTCAGGGAGTGAATCGCCTAAACTTTCGAAGCATTTCCTCGTATGGTGCCATTCTAATGGCCTGCTCTCCAGTAATCTTTCAATTAGATATTCTCTGTCTTTTTGAGCAATAAAATCGACATTATTAAGATTGTTTTTAATCAATTGAGATTTTTCATTAAAACTCAAAGATATAACCGATAAAAAAATGCCTTCTGCTAGATACCTCTTATCAAATTTTGCTATTTCCATGTAGCACTCAGATAGATTACTTGTTGCATATATTAAAGAAGCAATATCCCATAAACGAAGCGAAGAAATTCTGTTGAGCATACAGAGCCTTATACAGTGAAAACGAAGTCGTGATGCTTCGCTAGCGTTTGGGTCTTTTAGCAAATCTCTAAGTAGCTGCATAATGCTATCATCTCGTATTTTAATAAAGGCCGAGGGTCCACTTGTGTAAACCCTCATTTTCAAGCGTGTAATACCAAAATTTTGTTCATCTCCAAAATCGTGCTTAATACCTCTTGTTAGATGATGAAGCCGGTAAACGGGTAGAGAAAGACGTGATTCATACGGAACCGAAACTGCGAGTCTGCGGAGCAATGGATTAAATGAATCCCAATCACATTGCATTAAGGCTTTCCACGCTTCTAAAAGCGTTTTAAGATTATCAGGCACTCGTTTTTGCCAATTAAACGGTGGTTGATGAAATGCTCCCGGAATCACAAGGTTTGTTTGAAGTAATAATCTATTTCCAGTCTCATCGATACTTTTCTTATAAATATCTGGGGCCTTTTTCATCCATGAATTAGCTACCTCTAACCAGAGCACTGATCTTGGGTCCCTGTACCAAATGAGCTCAAGAGCAAAAGTAAAAAAGATAGTACCTTCACATTCATTAATCTTTTCAAATTCCTTGAACTGTGATTCTTTAAAAAAATTTATTTTCCCAATTTCCGTATCCAGAGGTTCGCCTACGAGGTGTAAAATATTTTTGAGCAATAGTATTAAAGCCTTATCTTCGTCGCTATTTATAACAAATTTATTAACACAATCTCCTAAAGAATCAAGTATAAATTCATCAACTAACCAGTATAGAGGCATAATTATCGCCCAAAAAAACGATCTAACAGGAACATGGCAGTTTTGTCTATCCGTCCATCTCAGAATATGTTTATAAGCAATTGCGCTAAGATGATTGACGAGAGGGCCGTTGCCATCATAATGAGCTCCCCGCGCTTTTGAGCCTAAATATTCAATTGATAAGCACTGACGATCTTCATAGGGCGGCTCGCATTTTGGTCTGTTAATATTTTTCATTATTTAACATCCTTCACTCACCTAATAGTGCATAAAAGCTTTGTTCATAGATTGATCTGCTTTCAACTTCTCCTTGATAACGATAGTAAAAATCTAAATCGATAGGCTCCATGTTTAGGCCAGTTGTTTTTGAAATTGTATCTTCAGTTTCGCGCCTGGAATCACAAAGAGCAATAGCGAAAAAGCTCTTAAGTAAATGATATAATAATGCACGTTGAGATTGAAATTCAGAAATTTGATCCCAATCGGAGAGAATAAGGGCATCCTCTTCAGGACAACCTAAATTGGGCTGGAAATCCAATTTTAAAAACCCAGCACCCAGTAAACTCAAATGTTGCTCATATAGCATAACGAGTCTAAAATGATTTCTTAATGCTGAAAAAGCTGGTTCAAATTGAGCATCGGTTCCAGGTGGTCTGACGAGTAAAATATGAACTATGCCTTTTTCGACCAGAACTCGACCATTAGTAAGTCCATGCCTAATCCAATGTGCCATATTTAGGGTTGTGCCAAGACGGTGATCAAGCAATGTTCTTACATCACATCTATTTGAGTCCTCATCTAAAAGATCAGAAACCGCTAATACCGCGGCGAGTCCCATATCACGCCCTCTCAAAGCAATAAAATCTTCTTTCCAAGGCCAACTCCCATGCGCGATGGCTATAGAAACAGCCCTTTGGAAAATGGAATTTGTCAGGATATCCGAAGGCTTATCGCTCTCTTGAAAAAGTCTGTTAAGCAATCCTCTTAATCTAGGTATATGCGTTTCTCGGACCCAAGTGGGTATATCTGATTGTGCCTTCTCCAACCTGAGCTGTTGGCTAGGTTCAAGGTCTTCCGGTCTCTGGGAAAGCATACCCATATCGTGAAAAAGTGTAGAGAGTAAAAGAACAGCAGCTTCTGATCTACTATGATCTAATGCATCAATAAGCCTAATGGATTTGCCTTGATATGGGACACATGTCCATCTGCTTATTCTGTCAACAAGGCTACATAAATGTAAAAGTCCATGATCAGTGAATTCCGCAAGGTGACAACTTTGAGCTAGACGATAAATTGTCGTCAACAGATCTCTTAAAAAAATTGGAAAATGAGGAAAATCGCTACATTCCAATGCCTTTCGTCCCAGCTGGCTTTCAAAAATAAAATCCGCTGCGTCTCTCAAATTTAAATCTGCGTCTGGAAGTGCTCTATCAACCATTTTAAAAATATCCCTCTTTAATTCCTAAGGTAAAATCTACAACAAATAAGTAGATATGTCAAGCGGGAGGTGTACAAAACAGTGTGCGAAAATCGCGGGCAACGAGAAATGTAGTTGTGTATGGAATTTGAGGAAACCCCCAAATGGAATAATATTACTTGTGATAGGGCTTTTTATGTTATTTCTAATACGTAATATCGCAAAAATGTGAACCCTTTGTATGTGCTGCTGATATGATTGTGATATGCCGGTGATATGCTTATTATATCCGTTTGATGACCGTTTTATGCCCCAATTTACCCATTATTACCCCTGCTGAGGGAAACAGCGCAGACTACAAGTATTATTATGCGGCAAAATACACAATACAATACCATACAATACAACAATATCGGGATTTCCGCCGACTTGTACCCGACGCGGAATGAAACGACGCCACCCCAGGTAATAATTGCGCCCGCTCTTATTGACTCAATGAATTCCAAATATATTCTAGGGATACCACACCTAATTCCCCTTTGTTTCTTATTTTGAAAAATGGCGGCAACGGCAAATTGATGTTAAAATATTTAGAAAATTAAAGGTCATGAGTAACGATGCAAATTACAAGATAGCCCCTGAAGGCGGGGGTCTAGTGTTCAATGTTAAATCCTCACAAAACGAATGGAGCATACTGGGGGCCTTTGGCGCATCGGTAGAAGCGTCCCTGGGAAAATCAAAAGGGGGAAGAAATGAAGGGTGCCCCACCTTCAGTGAAGGTGGGGCACCCTTCATTTTTACGGATTTTTCATGGTCCCATTGCGAGGGCGATGAAGCTTTGGGGAGATTCATCTCGGCTTCGTCGCCCTTTCTTCTAAATGTTGAATATGTCGGACAGAAAGATACTCTAAGAATAGACCTCTCCCTGAACGCCGAGCGTGATACGTACGTAAATTCGATCCTTCTTCATTTTGATTTTCTGCCGAACGGCCGGAAAGTCGCGTCGTTCGAGGAGCTGGATTACTGCCGTGTGCCTCATTTTATTCCCGAGCCTGGGCTTGTGATCGGGGATCACGTTTTCCGTTCGCCCGCCGTGATCCTCAGGAAGGCAAACATTGCTGCGGCCATGGTCCCGGAACTCGATGTCGTGGGAGCAATCAGGCCCGCGCAATGGATCATGGATTTTGACATGAAGTCGCCTTCCGGGGCGCAGCGCATCTCTCTGGGCCTGATGAATTATAATCCTTATCATCACGTCTACTTTAAAAAGCGGCCGGAGCGGAGTTTCCTGGTTCCCAAAAAAGGCGTGAAAATATCCGCATACCTCATTTTTTCATCCGCTGCGGACGATCGTTTTCCGCGAAGGGTCCTGAAATTCATATGGCAACGATATGGTGTCGAAAACTACAAAGCTGTAAAGCCGCAGACGCTAAGCCTTGACACGCTGGGCGGGGAGGCCATGGGGCGGCTGTTCAAGCGCGATGACCTGTACTTCGAGTTCGATTATGGAGGCGCCAGGTGCGCGGGAGTGGCGGCTCATGCGGCGACCTCCGAGAAACCATTAAAAGCGCTCGGGCCACTCGCAACGAAATTCATGTCGCCCATACATGGATTGTTTATAACCTATTACCTCAAGGCGATGAACAAATTCGGGCTAACGGTGAAAACCGACGATATAACCCGCCGGACTGTGCACAGGAGTGGCATCCCGTTTATTGCCGAGGCGCAATTTACGTCATGGTTCAACGACTTGCGTACGGCGTACGGGGCGAGAATACTTGCCGAGAGGCGGCGGGATAAAAGGCTCATGGAGCAGGCCGATCTTATAAAGAATCTCGCCCTACGCGCGCCGGAAGATGATGGCATATTTTCGGCTGTATGCGCTTTTCCAAAGGGAAAAGTGTGGTGGAAGAAAGGCACGCTGGCTTTTCGCGCAATTGACGACTACCACACGCCCGATCAGGCAACCACGGGATACGTGATGCTCAGATGGCACAGGGATATCGAGCCTGATCAGGCATTGCTCGAAAAAGCGAGGGGTCTCGGCCGGTTCTTCATCAAACATCAACGCGCATCGGGGACTGTGCCCGCATGGATCGAGGGCCGGACTCATAAGCCCATCGAGAGGCTTCTTGATTCGGCTTCCACAGCGGGGCCGATGATGTTCATGGCGCTGCTCGCCCTCGTTGATGGGGACGAACAGGCGCTGGCTTCAGCGAAAAAAATGGCGGATTTTATTGAAAAAGAAGTCCTGCCGGAGCATAAGTGGTACGACTACGAGACCTTTTATTCATGCTCGAAACAAAGAACGCCTCCCCGGGACCCGCGCAGCGGCATGTTGCCCCAAAACACCATGAGCATGTTGTGGGCAACAGAGGGCATGAGGCTGCTCTTCGAGTTGACTGGCGAAGCACGCTACTTGGATTTTCTGCTCAGATGCCTTGACGACCTTTTGTTTTTCCAGCAGGCCTGGGACGCCCCATATATTTCGATAAATACCTTCGGCGGGTTTTGCTGCATGCTTTCCGACGCGGAATGGAACGACGCCCGCCAGGGGATAATTGCGCCGGTGCTGATGGACTCGTACCTCGCAACGGGGGACCCGGAACATTTCCAGCGGGGAGTTTCGGCGCTACGGGCATGTTACACCACCATGCTAAGCCCCGCGATGAGGGATGTGGCGCCCGGCAATATGGTTCATTATCGCGAATCGGACCGCGGCGCAATTTACGAAAATTACGGCCATATCGGCATAGACAGGGTAATCGCGGGGTATCTGGAGCCTGACTGGGGCGCCGGGACGGCGGCTTTCGCCACAGCTCATGCCCTGAAATTCTACGGCGACGTTTTCGTGGACTTGGATCGAGGTCAGGCCTTCGGCGTCAACGGATGCGATGTAACCGGCATGAGAAAAGACGGCGAGTCGGTGTGGATTGATGTCACATCTAAAGTGCCGGACCTGGAAAGTATCTCAGTGGTCGTTCGCGGCGCGGCTCCCGGCCTGAAAATCTTCCTGAACGGCGCTGAGAAAGGGTTCAGGAATTTCAGCAAAAAATAAAGTAAGCGTAACCCATGATTGTCTATTTTCTATCAACGGTCAAAGAAAACGCTTTTTCCTCCAGCAGTTTGCTCTGTGGGAACTTGATCGCTCATGATTTTCCAGCCTCTTTTCCTCTCCACAGAGACAATTAAAATTTTCAACTACTCTTCACTCGAGGATATTTTTAATATCGCCTCCCATAATAATTCCTTTACCTCTTTGTCCTCGCTCGACTCGTAAGCTTTTTTCAATTCTGCCAGATCGGACTTTTCGCCTTCGCCGTAGAAGTAATGAGCTGCCTCAACTTGATCTGTTTTTTCATGGCTAATGAGTTGAAGTTTATAAGCCGAATTCTTAATAAGGGATATTATGGAATTAAGGTGCTTTTTCGCCTTCTTAAAGCTGCGGTTCTTACGATTATTACAATACAATTCCGCCAACAATGAGTCAAGATTAATCCAAATTACGCTATCTGTATTGCAAAGATTAACTTGTCTTTTAATAAATTCATATTGAAGGTCTTTCAATTTCTCCAGATCCTCATCAACTTCCTTTTCATATTCTTCGTGCTTTGCCTTGAGTTCGTTAATCGTTTTTTTTCCTTCACTTTCTATTTTTTTAATATTCTCCTCCCATATCTTGATCGTTTTTTCAGATTCACTTTCTATTCTTTTGTATATACGATACATATAAATAAAAGCACCTAAAGAATAAATCCCAAGAGCTACAAGAATAAATGTAAGCGCATAAGTATTAAATAAAATGACTGGATCAATCTTGTGAAAAACTCTGGAAATGATAAGGTTTTCGATTTTTTCGACATCACAGTTATTACATTTCGGTTCGTCGCCAACTTTATACTCATTATTATAATTCAGGTCTTTACTTGAGCAAAAACAATCGCACGAAAAGCCGATAACAAATATTGTTGCTATAAAAATACTTATAACACTTTTACTCATAATCGTCCCCTAATTAAAAATTTTTGACTAGTTGCACCAGTTCAAGAGGGTAACAGCTTTTTTTGCGCCGGTACTCAATTTTATAGCCTTTATCTTTATACTCTTCCACTTTTGCGTTGACTTTGGGGTCTCCGCCCAAATTGGAAAGTATAAGGATGGGGATATCTTTTCTATGTTTAAGAGATTTGATCATGTCCAATAATTTTATTCCAGAATGCAGACCCAGTTTTACTTCCTGATCTTTCAAAATCTTGCCGGGAGGCATCATTATGTCCAATATAATAATATCTATGTGTTCTTTACCTTTAAGAAAATCCCATGCGGAGTCGATATACTCGAATTTGATTACTTTGAAATCGTTTAAAACCAGTTCATCGACATAAGACTGAACGTTGATTTTTTCATTATCCAGAAAAAAGACCGCTTTTTTTCCCATTTGATTACCTCCACCAATCTTTCATTTTCAATTTTTCAGGCATGGTTATCGTAAACGTTGTAGGATTCTTAAAATGTGTCAGCTCAATACGGCAATAGTGGTACGCAAGAAGTCGCCTTATTATCGAAAGGCCTAACCCAGATCCGACGTCGTCATGTTTAATCGCTTCAGGAGTTCTGAAAAATTCCTCGAATATTTTTTCACGGAATTCCTCTTCCACCCCGATTCCATAATCGCTTACTTCAATAATGTAATTCTTATTATCTACGCGGGCAGTAACCTCTATTCTGAAGTCAGCGGGCATCTTTTTCCTTGAATATTTAATAGCGTTAATCAGAAGATTATAAAACACTTGTCGAAACATTGAAGAGTCAATGTATAAATATGGAATGGCCCATTTTGACTGATTGCTTATAATGATGTTATCACGGGAATAAGTTCTTTCTCTCAACAGATTACGCACTAAATTTATTTCTTTAAATATAACTTCACCGAAAATCGGCACTTGTTCTATCTGTAAATCAGGTTCTGAATGGATGAAGCGAACGCGATCTGTAATCATGAGCAGGAGATTGCAGTTATCGTCGATATCCTGAAACTTCAAATCACGCATATTTATATCCATGGAATCCAAGTGATCGTGAATGAATCTTGCATCGTTGCGAACCGACACCAGCGGCGAATCCACCTCATGGCCGAGTTGACTTAACATCAATAGTCTTCTTTGTTCGATAAGCGAGACCTCCAGTATATAACCTATTATTCTAGCTATAGTCCCGAGAATCTCCTTTTCATATCCTGAAAATGGAATGATAACCTCATCGCCCAGGCAGGAGACAAGATTAAAACAGCGAATGACGCCAACGGTTTCGCCGGAGGTGTTTGAGATAGGAACGTAAATGCCGGTTTTCATTTCTGGAATGTTTTCTTTTATAAGTCCTGCGAACTGTTTTTCTTTTTTAACGTTGGAACTAATTATGATTGCGCCGCTCTCCCATGCTTTTCCCGTCAAACCTTGCCCCTTTTCATAGTGCTTGACATTGGGATTGCGGTAAGTGACCGGCGGGTTTGACGCCTTAAGGTGAATTCGCCTCCTAAAGTCAAATTCGTCGATCGCCAGGATCGAGCATGACTGGACATTCAACATGTTCAATATTATATCATTGATGATTTTCCCAAGGAATTTGTTCATTTCTCCGGTCTGAATTCCGCCGATCTCGTACAGGCGCGTAAATATCCAGTTTTTCATGTAGGTGGTGGTCTGCTCGATGATGGAGATTAACTGGGGCGCGAAGTAGCTGTATTTTGCTTTCAGATCCTCCTTTCTCATCTTCACCGTCGGATATGTAAATATGATTGCGATCAAATTTTTCTCTTTGTCGTACAAAGGAATTTTGAGCAGATATTTACAGTCTTTTGGATATGACGAACTATTTAGGGTCCTGTCATTTTCTATGGGCTCAATTTTAAGCTCTTGTTGTATTATTTGGGCCTCAAGATTCTTCAGAGAAGAATTAATGGAAATGAAATCGTCCTTAAACCCCTTGCAGGCGCGCATCACATATGTCTTCCCATCACCGGAAAGAATCCAAAAGCTCGCATAATCGGATCTTATAATCGAGCAAACTACGTCCAGCATTTGGGAAAAAAGAACGTCAAAACGTATCCGCTCGATGCTTAACTTATTCAATTCCGCAAATGTTTTTTCCCTCATCCTCTGCGCGGAAAACGGCCTGGCGCTGCCGATGACATAGGGTTTCCCGTATAGGTCCACCTTCAAAACGGATAGCTCAACGTCGAAAATTTCTTCTGAGCATAAACGGAGGGCAACGGTCGTGTAGACTGGATCAACTTGTATTCCAGCCAGCCTGTTTTTGGCATTATTCTCGACTGTTTTCATGTCTTCAAAGAATTCCCAGATATACTTTTCTTTTTGGTCGCTATCGTTGCAGTCGAAAGTCTCATAAAACTTTTTATTGACGAAAATGAATTTGAAACTATCGTCGTATATAAAGGTTGCATCATGGGCCATTTGAGCAAAAGTTGAGCGTATCTCTTTATGGATGTCAATAGGCAGACAATAGCCGTAGACAAGGTCGGGTTTTCCTTCTTCTTCGTAAACTCTGGTGCGCAATTGACTGAAAATGACATCTTTGCCCTCGATGTCTCCTTTGCGGACTAGGCGAATATTGTATGGTCCAATCTTTTGGCCAATTTTTGATAAAGCTAGGTCAATGATTGCCTGATCATCCTTATGTATCAAAATCTTACAATCTTTACCAATGAGATCCTCAGGATCATAGCTTAAAAACTTCTTGACTTTTTTTCCAACGTAAATGAATTTCCCATCTTCATCATGGCAATAGATCACGCTTTCTAAATTATCTACAATTTCAAGCAATAGCTTTCTAGTTATTCTTTTTGGTACTATTTTCTTTTTCACCATAGCTACAGCCGCCCCTTTGAATTTCAATTTAAATTGTCAGACTGTATCCGACAATAGTTCATAATTAGCTAATATTCTCATAAAAACCCTTTAAGAATGTCACCGTCCGAGAATTCCTGGGACACGAGAATTCCGGGAATTCCGGGTACACAATAATTTATTATCTCTTTCCGTTGCAAGACTTCCGAGGAGACCACACATAATTCTCCTTTGTTGATAATTTTGAAAAATGCCGTCAACCGCCATTAAAAGAAAAATGTACAACAAATTAAAAGACATGTCAAGCGAGAGGTATACAAAAATATGTGCGAAAATCGGGGGCAATGGGAAATGGCGATAAATATGCGTACATGCTATAATCCTCCCGTAAGCGGCAACTGGCTCGCAGTAAAAATACGATCATATTAGTTGTTAAATTTTCAGGAGGCGCCCATAGCTCAGCTGGATAGAGCGCCGGACTTCGAATCCGTAGGTCGAGTGTTCGAATCACTCTGGGCGCACTAGTAAAATCAAGGACTTACAGGTGATCGGCCTCTAAGTCCTTTTCTTTCAAGCGGGCTTTGTCCCTACATAGTCTCTAGTGTAGTGTTTCACAATTTATGCCACTTATACCGGGTACCACACCTTGACCGCAATCCCGATGAAATCGGGATGAGGACAAGATGTGTAATACCGGATAGCGTCATTCAAGGCGCATTCGGTACCCCACCTCTTGTCCTCGCTTTGCTCCGGTCAAGGCGGGGGTACCCCCGTCTCTTCCGACGCGATAAGTACCAAACAGAGTGATACACTACATTAGTTTTTGATGAAAGCAGCCATAAACGCCCCCCTGGGCCGCGAACCGGACGGGGGCCTATATCTGGGACTGTCCGGTGAGAGAACGTCGGTTTAAGGGCAAATGGGAAGGCCGGGGGATCGAGACTTTTTGATGGATACTTATTGGGAAAGATAATCACGGGAATGAAATAACCCAAAAAGCCACTACTGTCCCTGAAAAACGGGCGGCGCGCGAGTGGCGCCCAGGGAACGGAGGATATGCGCTCTTATTATGTTTGGATATCCGCTAAAAATCCGATCAGGCTTTAAGGCGCTTTTTCCGCCTCAACCTCAAGGCGCATGGTTGGGACTCCGATGATGCCGCTTGGATCCACCGGATATATTTGGAAATATTTGTCTGCGATTGCGGCAATGAAGTCTTCCTGATGTTCCTTGGGAACGCATTGGATGAAAGGCAGCCAGGTTGTTCTGAGCCAACCCAAAAAGCCTTTTCTTCCATGCAGCGCCAATTCCCTGCGTGCCAACTCAACATGAATCGGCTTCAGGCCGGCTTCTTGAATCCACGGCATGTATTCATCGGCGCTGTAGAATCCATAAGGCGACCTGAAATTCTTAATGCCGTCACACCAGCGGGGATCGCCAATGATCTGGCCTATCGCCGGAACAATGGCCAGTATATTTCCCTTGCCTGCCATGTGGAGCAGAGCTTTTCCTCCGGGCTTCAGGCATTTGCGAATCCCTTGCAGCACTGGCCTGTGGTCAGTCAGCCAGTGAAGCGCGGAATTTGAAACCACCAGGTCAAACTTTTCATCGAAGTCGATTTTCCGCGCGTCCATCAATTTAAATTCAAGGTTGGGATATAGGGAAGAAGGGAATTTTGTTCGCGCAAAACCCAACATTTCCTGAGAATTGTCTATCCCGACCGTTTTTCCGTTAGGCACGAGTTTCGCGATCTCCAATGTGATCTTTCCGTCACCGCATCCGATATCGAGGATGGTTTCGTCTCCGCGAAGGTTCAGCCTCCGAAGCAGCTCTTTTGCAAAATCGTACTGAGCCGTTGAATGCTCGGCATAATCTTCAGGGTCCCACTTGTATGTATTTTCAGTCATGATGAGAATTTAGAACATTGCCCCGGAAAATCAAAATATGCCTGAATACATTATGCGTCTGGTTCCGCTTAAGCGATATTGACTTCCTTCGAGAGATAAACGTCCTGCACGGCGTTTATTATCTTGACTCCGTCATCCATTGGCCTCTGGAACGCCTTTCTTCCCAGGATAAGCCCCATGCCCCCGGCGCGCTTGTTGATGACAGCTGTTCTAACCGCTGCCTGCAGGTCGTTTTGTCCTGAAGCGCCTCCCGAATTGATAAGTCCGACTCTTCCCATGTAGCAATTGGCGAGCTGGTATCTGGTTAGATCAATCGGGTGGTCGGTAGTCAATTTCTCGTAAACCAGTTTTGAGGTTTTACCGAACTTCAGCGCCGTGAATCCGCCGTTATTCTCCGGCTGCTTCTGCTTGATTATATCGGCTTCGATAGTTGCGCCGATATGATTGGCCTGCCCGGTCAAATCCGCGGAAACATGATAATCCTTTTCCTTTGTCGAAAAGGCTTCGTTCCTCAAATAGCACCATAGTATCGTTACCAGCCCCAGCTCATGAGCGCGCTGGAATGCTTCCGATACTTCCATGATCTGTCTTCGTGAATTTGCGGACCCGAAATAAATCGTAGCCCCGACTGCCACCGCGCCCATGTCGAAGACCTGGTCAACGCTTGCGAAAAGAGTCTGATCGTAAATGGCCGGGTAGGTGAGCAGTTCGTTGTGGTTGATTTTAACTATGAAGGGTATTTTATGGGCGTATTTCCTCGACATCATACCGAGCGCTCCCAGAGTAGAAGCTACCGCGTTACACCCTGCTTCAAGCGCAAGTTTTACGATATTTTCCGGGTCGAAATATATGGGATTCGGCGCGAACGACGCGGCGCCGGAGTGCTCAATGCCCTGATCAACCGGAAGTATGGACAGATAGCCTGTGTCCCCGAGTCTGCCGTGATCGAAAAGTAGTTGCAGATTTCTTAAAACCGTGTTCGATCGGTCCGAATGCGTGAGGACGCGATCAATAAAATCCGGACCGGGTAGACTGATCATGTCCTTTGAAATTGTTTTACACTTGTGTTCGAGTAAACTTTTTGCTTCGCTGCCCAGGATCTCATTAATTTCCGTATTCATCGCCATCATCCTCCTATAATTTTTAGAAGAAATAGCTAAAATTGATCCAGATTGATAAGATATCTTCTGTGCCTCATGCAAAAATAAATTCACTGGCTTACATGTGACACATTTAATCCCTGGATGCGCAGGGTTAACCGTGCTTTTTCCCAACGAAAGACTCTGGCAATCCCGCCTTGACGGGATTACCAGTGGCGCATCTTATCCGGCAAAATTTATTTTGCATCACTGGTTAATATAGTCAAGTTTGCATTCATTGTCCAACTTGTTCTCTGAAACCTGTTCTCTGAAGCCAAAATTCATTTTTTTTCTAGGCAGGTAGGTTGTGGAAATATGGCATAAAACAGGATTATAACTTTCTGTGACCCGCCATCAGGGCTATCCCGAGCCAGAACATCGGTTATACGGCAAATCAATCAATATGCTGTAACCGTTGACACTCTTATCCGCATGTGCTTTAATGATTTGTAATGTCAGGGCATTTTGCCGGAACCTGTAATATGACCTCAAGCGAAATATACAGAGTTGGTTGCTGAACTCAGCGGGGGATAGAGGAGTATGAGCACGGAAAATCTCAGTAAGGAACAGGTCATCGAATTGGCCGCGCGGTATGTGTGCCCGGCGCGGATAAATACATTTAAGCTGCTTGGCGCAGTGTCGGTCATGGCCAAACGGGAGGGGCATTATTTCTGGGACATGGATGGGCGCAAGCTGTTCGATGTGCACATAAATGGCGGAACCTATAATCTTGGCCACCGCAATCCGGAAATCATCGCAACCTTGCGCGCCGCCCTCGATGAGTACGACATCGGCAATCATCACTTTGCCAGCGGGCCGCGCGCCCGTTTGGCTAAGTTGCTCGCCGGGATCACGCCGGGCAACATGCGCCACACGGTATTTGCCGCCAGCGGAAGCGAAGCGGTGGAAGTAGCCATTCGAAGCGCCCGCAAGGCCACCGGGAAGCGTCGTATCGTCGCGTTTGCAGAGTCATACCATGGCCATGGAGGCTTGAGTTTGCGCGCTGGCGGCTACCAGAAACTGGCGGGATATTTCCTGTCGGAAGAGCCTGTTGGGGAGTTTATTCAAGTCCCCTTTAATGACATTGAGGCCATGGAGGAGGCGTTGGCGCAACCGGACGTTGCCGCCGTGATCTCGGAGATGATTCCCGCCACCAGCGGTTTTCCCATGCCGGACCAGAATTACCACGCCGAAGTAGGGAGACTCTGTAAAAAATACGGCGTGCTTTACATTGCCGATGAAGTTCAGACCGGCCTTGGGCGCACAGGCCGGATGTGGGCTTGTGAAGGCTATGGCGTCGAACCCGATATTCTTGTAACGGGAAAGGGCCTGTCAGGAGGGGTATATCCCATAGCCGCGGCTGTTATGACCGAGCAGGCGAGCGGATGGATTCAGGAAGAGGGTTGGGGTCATTCCTCGACTTTTGGAGGATCGGAGCTGGGTTGTCTGGTGGCCGAAAAGGTGATCGAGATTATTACCCGGCCGGGATTGCTGGAAAATGTGCGCGCCATGTCGGAATTTCTGCGTCGGGGACTTGAAGACATCCGGTCACGCTATCCTTTCTTCGAAGAAATACGCCAGAACGGGTTGGTGATGGGCCTGCGTTTTGGGAATCCGATAGGTGGCGCAATGATGATGGGCGCTTGTTATGAAGCCGGGCTGTGGGCGTTTGTTTCCGGATTTAATTACGCTGTGCTTCAATTCAAACCGAACCTGCTGGTAGATCGGGCGGCATGCGAAGAGGTTCTGGGCATGTTGGAGAAGGCTTTGGAGATCGTAAAGCGTCGGAGTCCTCCAGCGGGCGCTTAAATCTGGGAAAACAATGGAAAAACTCGACCTGGAAAAATTGGCTGAATTCGAGCGGCAAATAGACCTGATGCAGCCGGAGGGAGGCCCTTTTGGCTGCAAGATAGTCGGCTACGGCGAGCTTACCGCGGTTATGACCCTCGAAGCGCTCCCGGACAACGTTTACAAACGCATCTCCGGTTTTATTTCAGAGGCCGAAGCGCGCTCTTACGCGGAAGCCATCAATCGTTACTTGAAACTGCTAGGCGAACGAGGCATCCTGGTAGCGCCCACCACCACTAACGCAATCATGGGCGCCTCGCCGGTTGTCTACCTGATCCAGCCACTTCTGAATATAAATCGCCTCGGGCATTTCCTGCTGCACACCGCGAGCAAACAGGAGTTACAAGAAATTCTGGAGAAAGTTCTCGATACGCTTTCAAGCCTGTTGAAGCAGAACCGACAGATTGACAACGGCATCGAAGTCGCCGCAGACGCCCAACTTTCCAACTGGTATTTCCCCGTGGAAGGTGAAAGCCCGTGCCTCATTGACGTGGGATCCCCCATATTTCGTATTAACGGTCGGATGGAAACTTATTCCGGCAATATCTATCGGGCATTACCTCAGCCGATCCGATGGGTTGTCCGTAAATTGCGGATGGTCGAGGATTACTTCCTTCATTACTTTGATATGAAAGGGTTGATATTCGATATTCTGGGCAACATGATCAAGGAAAACGCCGAGAGCCGGCTGCCAGAGGGACTGGCGCATATAAACTCATGGCTTCAGCGCCATCCGGAATGGGCAGACATCGGCCCAGTAACGGAAAAAGCGGTTCGAAGGTTCTACTGGTTCGACGCGATTACACTCGAACTCCTGCTGCGCGTGAGACGCTACAACCGATTCATACATAATCAAATCCTGAAGAAGCGTTACGACTATATCCTGCCGGGGAAAATTGCGCGTTGAGTATTATCATGCAAACGCCAAATTACGACATTGATCACAACGCGACAATGGCAAAACAAGGTTTACGAATTGCACAAAGAGATCATACACATTCGACGCCTTAATAAGGGGTGGCTGTCCCTACTTCTTTTCTACTTCTTTTACTTCTTTTACTTCTTTCAGGGGCAATGTCTCGAAATGTTGAATAAATTTGCAACATAATAAATTTAATCTTGTTGCATATATTTCATATTATTCATCTACCTGCAAATTTCTCCGGCGGCTTTGCCGCGCCGCTTACGCTTCCCTTTAAGCGGCGCTACCCGCTCAAAAAGGATTGACCAACCAAACATACCGAGGGGCATGCCACGCACGAGTGGAAGCTTGACAAACGCTGTGAATATGGCTACATTTCGTGCAAAATGGGTAAGATGAAAATAGGAAAGTGTACTCAAGGCTAAAAAAGGCAACCAAAAGGGGTGACTGTCCCTACTTATCCACTACTTATCCAACCAAACATACCGAAGGGCATGCCACGCACGAGTGGAAGCTTGACAAACGCTGTGAATATGGCTACATTGCGTGCATAATGGGTAAGATGAAAATAGGAAAGTGTACTCACGGCCAAAAAGGGCAACCAAAAAGGGTAACTGTCCCTACTTATTCCCTACTTATTCTGCTTATTACGAGCGCAAAAAAAAGGAGGAAATTGGTATGAATAAGAGAAACTGTTTGGTGGTTATCATCCTGGTCCTGGCTATTTCAAATCCGGCATTTGCAGCGTGGGGAAAGCTCGGCATTGATGTGAGAATCACAAATGACTCTGCACAGTCGTTAAATCCTTCCATTGTTTGGAACGGCTCGGGGTACGGAGTGTGTTGGGAGGATTACCGGGACGGAAATTGGGAGATATATTTTACCCGGATGGATTCCTACGGTAGCAAGATCGGCTCGGACGTGAGAATTACGAATGCTCCCGATTTCTCGGAATTTTGTTCCCTTGTGTGGACCGGCACGGAGTACGGAGTGAGTTGGGATGATTATCGCGATGATCCATCATATCCCGAGATATATTTCGCCCGGATAGACGCGTCTGGAAACAAGATCGGCTCGGATGTAAGAATCACGAATAATACTGGTGACTCTTATATGCCTTCCCTTGTGTGGACCGGCACAGAATACGGAGTAAGTTGGGATGATAATCGGAGCGGACATTATGAGATATATTTTGCCCGGATAGACGCGTCTGGAAAGAAGATCGGCTCGGACATAAGAATTACAAATGCTTCAGTTTTCTCGGACTGGTCTTCCCTTGTGTGGACCGGTACGAATTACGGCGTGAGTTGGGAGGATAACCGGGACGGAGATTGGGAGATATATTTCGCCCGGATAGACGCATCTGGAACCAAGATCGACTCAGATGTAAGAATTACGAACAGTGCTGGTCAGTCGGGGGAGCCTTCCCTTGTGTGGAGGGAAGCCGGCAATGAGTACGGCGTGAGTTGGTGCGATGAGCGGGATGCAAATAGGGAGATATATTTTGCTCGAATTGATTCCTCCGGGAACAAGATCGGCTCGGACGTAAGAATTACAAATGAGATTACTGGGCTGTCTCAAGATCCTTCACTTGCGACGATCGGCTCTGAATACGGCGTGGCATGGGATGATAATCGGGACGGGAATTCAGAGATGTATTTTGCCCGAATTGATTCCTCCGGGAACAAAATCGGCTCCGATATAAGAATCACAAATGATGGTGGTAACTCGGTTTGGCCTTCCCTTGTGTCGGTTGGCACAGCGTATAGCGTGAGTTGGGAGGATAACCGGGATGGAAATTCGGAAATATATTTTACTCGTATCGGAGATCTGGATACAATGATTCCCACGGTGTCGGAGTGGGGCATGATCATTATGGCTGTCCTGCTGATGCTTGCCCTTGCCTGGCGCATGAGGAGACGACAGTCAGAAGCGTAAACCGATATTCAGACATCTTGCCCAAACAATAAGCCCTCTCTCCCTCGTGGATTGAGGGCTTTTTTACCTGAGTGAAAGAAGTGTGAAAGAAGTGGGAAAGAAGTGGGAAAGAAGTGGGGACAGCCACCCCTTATTGCATCGTGAGAGCGGAGCTGATCGTCCCAGTGGGTTGTGCAATGTATCTTTCGCACTTTTAGGTATCCTACGATCTGGTTAAGCTGAATCGAGAGCGATTTATCGCTCCTTACGCTGGAATCGAGGGCTGACAGGGGGCACTTGATTTAATTTAAATAATGCGATATATTGTGTCATGCTTGCCTTTTATCCACAACATCTTGTGAATAACTTGTGGGATTTTACCTTAGCCGGCCTAAAAAACGCGCGGAGAAAGGTGGTTTATTCTCATGAAAGAATTCGATGAAAGCTTGACTTTTGACGATGTTCTTCTTCTGCCCTCTTTTTCGGAGGTCATGCCGGGGGAAGTGGATATTTCGACCGAGCTGACCCAGAAAATAAGGCTAAAAATTCCGCTGCTGAGCGCCGCGATGGATTCGATCACCGAGGCGCCGACGGCTATCTGCATGGCCCAGGAAGGCGGCATGGGCGTTATTCACCGGAACATGTCCCCCGAAGCGCAGGGCGAAGAGGTTCTCAAGGTTAAAAAGTACGAATCGGGCATGATTATAAACCCCGTCACCGTCGAGCCGGAACAAAAGATTTCGGAAGCCCTCGCCGTGATGAATCGCTACAACATCTCGGGCGTGCCCGTCACCAGCAAAGGCAAGCTGCTCGGCATCCTGACTCACCGCGACCTGCGATTCGAGACCAATCTCGAACAGAAGGTCAAGCAGGTCATGACAAAAAATCTCATAACCGTGCCGGAAAACACCAGCCTCCAGAAGGCCAAGGTGCTGCTGCACAAGCACCGCATCGAAAAGCTGCCAGTGGTGGACGACCAGGGCTTCCTCAAGGGCCTCATAACCATCAAGGACATCCAGAAAATGGAGACCTACCCCAACTCCTGCAAGGACGAGCTGGGGAGGTTGCGCGTCGCCGCGGCAATAGGCACAGGGGACGCGCATCTTCATCGGGCCGAGATGCTTTTGGACAGCGAAGTGGACATGGTGGTGGTTGATACGGCTCATGGGCATTCGAGGAATGTTGTCGAAACGGTGAGGGCGCTCAAGAAAAAGCACCCTGAGCTTAGCGTCATGGCGGGCAACGTTGCGACAGCCGAGGGGGTGAGAGACCTTATAAAAGCGGGCGCGGATTGCGTCAAGGTGGGCATTGGGGCCGGCTCGATTTGCACAACCAGGATCATCGCCGGCATCGGGGTCCCACAGATAAGCGCCATAATAGAATGTTCAAACGAAGCGAAAAAGGCGAACATCCCAATAGTGGCGGACGGCGGCATTAAGTACAGCGGCGATGTAACCAAGGCCATTGCGGCAGGGGCGTCCTCTGTGATGATCGGATCGCTCTTCGCCGGCACGGACGAATCGCCGGGCGAAATCATACTCTTCCAGGGCCGCAGCTATAAGGTCTACCGCGGCATGGGAAGCATCGGCGCCATGAAGGAAGGCAGCGCAGACAGGTACTGGCAAAACGCCCTCGAACAGGAATCAAAACTCGTCCCCGAAGGCATCGAGGGCCGCGTCCCTCATCGCGGGCCGCTTTCCGAGAGCATCTACCAGTTGATGGGCGGCCTTCGCTCAGGCATGGGTTACGCCGGATGCGGCAGCATCAAAGAATTACACGAAAAGGCCCGCTTCATCCGCATAACAAGCGCAGGCCTCAGAGAATCACACGTCCATGACGTTATAATCACCAAGGAAGCACCGAATTACAGGGTCGAGTAACTTGAATGGCTGGTAAAAATGCTGAAATAATCTCTCTGGTTAAAAAATTTCTTAAAAAGGTGCAAAGTTCTGGCATACGAATTGAGAAAGCTTACCTTTACGGTTCGAGAGTCGCTGGAAAAGCCAATATATATAGCGATATAGACATAGCTGTTATCTCTCCCGATTTTTCGGGTGATCGTTTTATAGACATGAGCAAACTCACCCGTTTAACATGGGATATCGATAATCGAATGGAACCGGTCGGTTTTCGACCGGAAGAGTTCAACGAGGATGATCCTTGGGCAATTCAAATTATCAAATATGGGATTGAAATCCCTGTTCCAAGGCGAAATTGAAGTTTAATAAATTACTTGAGGTATCGCGTGCAACTTAGCGAAAAAGCTCTGATTTTGGATTTCGGCAGCCAGTATACACAACTCATCGCCCGGCGAGTGCGGGAGCAGAACATATATTGCGAAATTCATCCATACAACGTAAAAATGGATTTTATTCACGAATTCGATCCAAAGGCTATCATACTTTCCGGAGGGCCATCCTCCTGCATTGAACCGGGCGCGCCACTGCCAGATCAGGGGGTATTTCGACTTGGGGTTCCGATACTGGGAATTTGCTATGGAATGCAGCTCATGGCGCACATGTTGGGGGGAAAAGTCCTGCACAGCGGCAAGCGGGAATACGGCCCCGCCCAAATCGAAATGAAGCCGCGCTCCGGACTGTTCGCCAATATCCGGCCCGAGCAGGACGGTAGGCTCAAGGTGTGGATGAGCCACGGGGACCGGGTCGAGGAGATGCCGCAGGGGTTCGAAGTCATCGCCACAAGTGGGAATTCCCCTCATGCGGCCATGCGTCATCCGCGCAAGAAACTCTACGGCGTCCAATTCCATCCCGAGGTCGTCCACACCCCGAAGGGGCCGGATATTCTGCGCAATTTCCTCTTTAAAATCGCAGGGTTACACGGCGCATGGACCATCAGTTCCTTCATCGAAACCGCAACAGCATCCATCAAAGATCAGGTCGGCAAGGAAGGGGTTGTGCTTGGCCTTTCAGGTGGGGTGGACAGCTCGGTCGCCGCGGTGCTCATTCACCGCGCGATAGGTGAACAGCTTCATTGCATATTCGTGGACAACGGCCTGATCCGGAAAAACGAGCGCCAGAAGGTCGAGGCCACTTTCAGGGGACACTTCCACATCCCCCTCACCGTGGTTGACGCTTCGGACAGGTTCTTGAAGGGGCTGGAGGACATCGAGGAGCCGGAAAAGAAACGAAAGATTATCGGCGAAACATTTATTCGAGTCTTCGAGGATGAGGCAAAAAAGCTCAACGATATCAAATGGTTAGCACAAGGAACACTCTACCCGGACGTTATAGAAAGCGTATCCTTCAAAGGCCCCAGCGCAACGATCAAGAGTCACCATAACGTTGGCGGACTGCCCGAAAAGATGGACCTCAAGCTACTCGAACCCTTCCGCGAGTTGTTCAAAGATGAGGTGAGGCGGGTGGGCCTCGAGCTGAATGTTCCGGAAGACATCGTTTTTCGCCAGCCCTTTCCCGGCCCCGGGCTGGCGGTGCGCATTCTGGGCGAGGTGACGAGGGAGCGTTGTGACATTCTCCGGGAGGCCGACGATATTGTTGTGACTGAAGTGAAGAAGGCGGGATATTATCGGAAGTTATGGCAGAGTTTCGCCGTTCTATTGCCCATTTTGAGCGTTGGGGTGATGGGGGACGAGCGCACTTACGAGAATGTTGTCGCAATCCGCGCGGTGGAAAGCGTTGACGCCATGACCGCCGACTGGGCCGACCTCCCGCACGATTTGTTGGCGACCATTTCCAATCGTATCATAAACGAAGTGAAGGGGGTAAACCGGGTTGTCTACGACATCTCCTCGAAACCCCCCGCAACCATAGAATGGGAGTAAAATTATGCCTTTCTGCCCAGTTTGCAAGTCGGAATATCGCTCCGAGTTCACCCGCTGCACGGACTGCGACGTGGACCTGGTAGAGCGGTTGACAGAAGAACCCCAAGACCTCGAAATGGTGGAGGCCGGAACGCTACCCGATCCCAGCTTTGCGGGCATGGTGTGCGAGGTGATGTCCAACGAGGGCATCCCGTGCGCCCTGACCGGCGAGGAGCGCGAGGGAATCCTCCCGGGCGCCGCAGACCCGACGCGCGAGGTCGGCGTAATGGTGCCCCGCGAGCATCTCAAACGCGCGAAGGAAATCCTCCACGCTTACTTCGAGAAGGAATACCTCTCCGAAGACGCCGAATTCCTCACCTGCTCGAACTGTGGCTGCGCCGTTGACGAGGAAGACAAGGTCTGCCCCGCCTGCGGGGAGCCGTTGGAGGATTGAGCGGGGAGCACAAAATGGCAGAGCGCCAGAACGAGAAATTGAATTTTTGGGCGCCGGATTCGCTTTTCAATCTAGCGGACAATTTAGTCGCCGACACTGAGAGGTTGTTAGGCCATTCTAAAACTGAAGAAGACCTGAGGATTGGCTTTGAAAAATTGTTGGACCCGATTTTGAAAAAATTGGGAATAAAACCGGCCCCGCAATACGAAAGATCAATCTACAATGCGGGCAGGCCGGACGCCCTCCATGGCCAGGTGGTTATTGAATATGAAGCGCCCCGTTCCTTTAAATCGCGCGCAAGGGTCGAACATGCCCGCGATCAGTTGATCGGTTACATCCAGGGGCTTTCGGAATCGCAGAAAGAAACGTTATTTCAATTCGAGGCTAAATTTGTAGGGGTTGGATTCGACGGAAGCAAGATATTTTTTGTCCGCTACAAAGGCGGTAAGAGAAAAGAAAAGACGGAATTAGCCTCGGAAGATTTTCTAATAAACGGCCCTTTCGATTTTAGCGCAAGCACCGCTCAAACCCTGCTTACTCATTTGCGCGCTTTGGACCGGCTGCCGCTTACGGCAGAAAATCTTGCCGATAAATTTGGGCCGAAAAGCGGACTTGCGCCGAAAGCGGTTTCCGCTTTTGCGAACTCCCTTGAACATTGGGGCGATCAGGCGAAAGTTCAGACCTTTTTTAATGAGTGGAGTCGCTTGTTCGGCATAGTTTACGGCGAACAATTCGGCGGCCGGAAGGAAAGGGAAACGCAAGCGCTTGCCAGTCTCTACAAAGTAGACAAGGAAACAAACTTTCAGGAGCTGCTATTTTCCGTTCATACGTATTTTGCTTTTTTAATGAAATTGATTGCCGCCGAGCTGCTGACGTTGAAAGAAACCTCTTTCATCTCATCCGTTGCCTCAGAGCTTGCCAACATTTCAGAGGAAGAACTCAAGGGAAAACTTGAGCAAATTGAAGAAGGCGGCATATATGCGCAGAGGGGTGTGACAAATTTTCTCGAGGGGGACTTTTTCCGCTGGTACCTTGACGCATGGTCGCCCCAACTTAAAGAAGCGCTTCAGGATATTGCGAGGGCGTTGTCGGAATTTGAGCCGAGAACCGGGGCATTGCATCCGGCGGCAACTCGGGATCTTTTAAAAAAGCTTTATCAGTATCTTGTTCCTCAAGAGGTTCGTCATAGCCTCGGCGAATACTACACACCTGATTGGCTTGCCGAGCTGATTCTTGATGAAGTCGGCTATAAAGGGGATACGCTAAAGCGTGTTTTAGACCCCGCATGCGGTTCCGGGACTTTCCTTGTTCTCGCCATACAACGCGCAAAAGCGCATGGGGCGGGGCAAAAACTGCGGCCCCTCGAGGTTGTTAAAAGGATCGTGGCCAATATATGGGGATTCGACTTAAATCCCCTCGCCGTTATAGCCTCGCGCACCAATTATCTTTTTGCGCTTGGTGACATCGCCAACGAATTGCAACGATTTGAGATACCTATCTACCTGACGGATTCCGTCAATACGCCTAATAAAACAACCGCAAATCTGCTTGGCAAGTTTTTAGAAGTCTCGACTTCCGTGGGAGTATTTCAAGTGCCGGCGGAATGGGTGAGACATAAGGGTTTATTATTGAAGCAAGCGGCTCCAATCATCGAAAAATTGGCCAGGGCCAAGGTTTCGGTTGACGAAGCTATGGAAATTTTTCAAAACGAAAGTTTGATTTTCTCTAACAATAAAGATGTTATTAAAAATTTCTACAGCCAGATATTGGAACTTGAAAAACAACACAAAAACGGGATTTGGGGCCGTTTCCTGAAAAACGCCTATGCGCCGATGTTTGCCGAGAAATTCGATTTTGTTGTTGGCAATCCGCCGTGGATAAGGTGGGGCTATTTATCCAAAGAATATCGGGAAGCCACCTTGCCGATGTGGACCAATTACGGATTATTTTCTCTGAAAGGCCAGGCGGCGAGGCTTGGCGGTGGCGAGAAGGATTTCTCGATGCTTTTCATGTATGCGGCGGCTGACTTTTACCTTGAGAAGCGCGGGAAACTCGGATTCCTGATAACGCAGGAGGTTTTTAAATCGAAGGGCGCGGGAGAAGGATTCAGGCGGTTTAAATTGGGGGAAGGTCAACAGATCAGAGTTTTAAAGGCTCACGATCTGGTTACTGTTCAGCCTTTTGAAGGCGCGGCGAATAAGACAGTGGCAATAATCCTTCAAAAGGGGGCGCCGACAAAATATCCGCTTCCTTACACAATATGGACTCGCAAGAAGGGAGTTGGCAAGATTCCAACAGACGCTGATTGGGAAAAAGCCGCGCCGCTTTTGAAAAAAAATAAATTATTTGCGAAACCAATCGGAAATGCCACCGGGTCGTGGCAAACAATTTCAAAAGAACAGGAAAAACTTCGGCCTATCGAAGGGAAAAACGCTTATCAGGCAAAATTAGGCGCCCGCATAGAACCCTATGGAGTGTTTTTATTGGATATAATGCAAGTTCTTTCAAATGGCAATTTGATTGTCAGCAATCTCCCGGAGCGCGGAAAAAGGGATATTCCAAAGGTACATGAAGCGATTGAGCCGGACCTGGTATATCCCGCCGTTAGAGGGAGCGATATCGAAAGATGGGGGGCTAAACCCGGAGTCTTTTTACTCATGACTCAAGACCCCGGCACAAGAGAACCATATCCCGAAAAGGACATGATAATAGAATGGCCGCGAACTTTCGGTTATTTGACGAAATTTAAGGATATTTTGCTCTCGCGCGGATCGAAAACAGTGCGTCAACTTGCCGAGAGAACCGCATTCTATGCGATGTTCGGCATAGGATCATATACGGTCGCCAATTATAAAGTTGTATGGAAGCGCATGGCAAGCGATCTGGTGGGGGCGGTGATTTCCCAATTCAAGACCCCGTTCGGTTACAAGATAATTATTCCAACGGACACCACCTCGCTCTTCGCCGCCGATAACGAAAAGGAAGCCCATTATCTCTGCGCGATTATCAACTCAACTTGCGCGCGCGAATTTATAAAATCATACTCGTCCGCCGGCCGCGGTTTTGGCGCTCCGTCCGTTATGGAACATATCGGCATTCCCAAATTCGATCCCGAGAATAAAATTCATCTGAAACTCTCCGAAACCTCGGAAAAGTGTCACCGCTTGAAAGAAAAAGGAGATGAAAAAGAAATAGGGAAATTAGAGAAAGAAGCCGATTCGCTAACTATGAAACTCTTTAAAATTTGATTGCTATTTAGGTAGGGATCAAGAGATTAGCCATGAAGCACGCTGATTTTGTGCATCTGCACGTCCACAGCCAGTACAGCCTGCTGGACGGAATGATGAAAATAGACAACCTCGTCAAGAAGGCTGCGGAGTATCGTTTGCCCGCCGTCGCCATCACCGACCATGGCTCGATGTTCGGGGCGATCCAATTCTACGAGGCCGCTCTCGAAGAGGGCGTAAAGCCCATCATCGGCTGTGAGGTGTACGTTGCGCCGAGGAGCCGGTTCGACAAGACGCCCGGCGAAAACGGCGACTCGATGTTCCACCTGCTCCTGCTCGCGGAAAACATAAACGGGTATAAGAACCTCTGCAAGCTGGTCACTGCGGCGAACCTGGAGGGGTTCTATAGAAAACCGCGGATAGACGACAAGCTTCTCGAAGAACACAACGAGGGCCTCATAGCGATGACCGCATGCCTCAAGGGCCGCATCCCCTCTCTCCTGCTCACCGGACGGGACGCCGAGGCGGAAAAGGTTGCGGACTTTTATAAGGAATTGTTCGGCGACCGCTTTTTCATGGAGCTTCAGATAAACGGCCTCGAGGAGCAGAAAAGGGCCAACATAAAGATGCTCGAAATGGCCCGTCGCATGGAAATCCCGATCGTCTCCACTAACGATTGCCATTACATGGAGCGCGACGACGCTTATGCCCACGAGGTGCTCCTTTGTATTCAGACGGGCAAGACCATAAACGACCCATCGCGCATGCAGTTCGGGTCGAACGAGTTCTATTTCAAAAGCCCCGCCGAGATGAAGGAGCTTTTCGTCGAGCTTCCCGAAGCGATCGCCAACTCGATGGCAATCGCCGAGCGCTGCAACCTCGATCTCGATCTTGGCCAATTCCATTTCCCTCGTTTCGAGGTTCCGGAGGGAGAAACACTGGATGCGCGCCTCGAGAAGGATGCGCGCGCCGGTTTCGAGCGGCGTCTCGAACAAATCCGCAAACAGCGGCGTGGCATGACAAAAGAAGAAGAGGATGCTTACCGGTCAAGGCTGGACTTCGAGCTTTCGATCATCCGGAAGATGGCTTTTTCGGGATATTTCCTGATAGTCAGCGACTTCATCAAATGGGCGAGAGATAACAATATTACCGTGGGGCCGGGGCGGGGCAGCGCTGTGGGCAGTCTGTTGTCCTACTCAATCGGCATAACCGACCTCGACCCGCTGGCTTACGGTCTGCTTTTCGAGAGGTTCCTCAACCCCGAGCGCCGCACCATGCCCGACATTGACGTTGATTTCTGCGAAGAGCGGCGCGGGGAAGTGCTCAAGTACGTGTCCGAAAAATATGGTGGCGCCGAATACGTCGCCCAGATAATCACTTTTGGGACCATGAAGGCCAAGGTGGTCATTCGCGACGTGGGCCGCGCCCTGAACATGAGCTACTCGGACGTGGACAAAGTGGCGAAGCTTGTCCCGAATATCCTCAGGGTAACGCTCGAGAAGGCGTTCCAGATGGAGCCGCGATTCGCCGAAATGCGCGCCGCCGACCGGCGCGTTGACGAGTTGCTCAACCTCGCCGTCCTCATCGAGGGACTCACCCGCCACGCATCAACTCACGCGGCAGGCGTGGTCATCTCGGACCGCCCCATAGTCGAGTACATGCCTCTTTACAAGGGCGCACACGACGAAAACGTAACTCAATATGACATGAATTGCGTCCAGCGGATCGGCCTTATCAAGTTCGACTTCCTCGGACTTAAAACCCTTACCGTCATCCGCCACGCCTGCGAGCTGGTCAAGGCGACCACGGGCCAGACGGTGGACATTGACAACCTCGATTTCAGCGACTCGAAGGTCTGGGAGTTGTTCGGGCGGGGGGATACCGCCGGTGTATTCCAGTTTGAATCGGCGGGCATGAGAGACCTGCTCGTCAAGATGAAGCCCTCGATGATGGAAGACCTCATCGCGGCCGTCGCGCTGTTCCGGCCCGGCCCGATGCAGTTCCTGGACGATTTCATCCAACGGAAGCTCGGCAAAATCCCCATAAAATACGCCCATCCCGCCATCGAGCCGATACTGAAGGAAACTTATGGCATCATGGTGTACCAGGAGCAGGTGATGCAGATCGCACAGGCGCTCGCCGGCTACACAAAGGGCGAGGCTGACGTGTTGCGGAAGGCGATGGGGAAAAAGATGGTTGACGTTCTGGCGGGGCAGAGGGAAAAATTTATAAATGGCGCCGTTGGCCTGAAAGTCAACAAGAACATCGCCTCCGATATATTCGACCAGATGGCGAAGTTCGGAGAATACGGCTTCAACAAGAGCCACGCCGCCGCTTATGCCTACATAGCATTCCAGACCGCTTACCTGAAGGCACATTACCCCACCGAGTTCATGGCGGCGCTGCTCTCTTCGGAAATGGAAAACACAGACAACGTCGTCAAATATATCAACGAATGCCGGGACATGAAGATCGAGGTCAAGCAGCCGGACGTGAACGAGAGCGCAGTGGAGTTCACGGTGGATGGCGGGGCCATCCGTTTCGGCCTGAAGGCCGTGAAAAACGTGGGACAGGCAGCAATCGAGGCGATCATCGAGGCCAGAAAGGAAAGCGGGCGATTCAAGGACCTCGGCGATTTCACATCCCGCACAGACTTGCGCAAGGTCAACAAAAAGGTCGTCGAAAGCCTCATAAAAAGCGGCGCTTTCGATTCGACGGGCGATACGCGCGGAGGGATGCTGGAAGCGCTCGACTCCTGCCTCGCGGAAGGACAGCAGGCCCACAAGGACCGCCAGATCGGCCAGTCGTCCCTCTTCGGCGCATTGGGGGAGTCCGCGGCAGGCGACACTTCCCGCATACCGAAAACCAAGCTTCCCGAAAACCTGCTTCTGCAATATGAAAAGGAATCGCTCGGCTTTTTCATCACCGGCCACCCGCTCGCCCGCTTCGAGTCCCTGATGAAAAAATTCTGCAATATGACCACGGATCAGGCGCCGTTCAGGCAGGACGGCTCCGTTGTGCGGGTCGCGGGCATAGTCTCGGGCCTGCGGGAGACACGCAACAAGCGCAACGAGCTGATGGCGTTTGTAACATTGGAGGATTTGCAGGGATTCATCGAGGTGATAGTCTGGGCCGACCAGTACAAGCAGGCAAGCCAATGGCTTAAGTCCGATCAGCCGCTAATTATCACCGGAAAACTCGAAAGCCGCGCCGATAAGCCCAAAATTCTGGCCGACCGGGTTATTCTGCTGCAAGATGCCCCCACCGTCTTGTGCTCGCGGCTCCACCTCCGCATAAATACAACCGGCCTGACTCGCGATCGCCTCATCGAGTTGAAGGATGTACTCCGAAAATTCCCCGGCCAGTGCCCCGTCTCGATTCATATGATCGTCCCCGGCCGCAGCGAAACCGTGGTATCCCTCCCCGACCGGTTCAAGGTTCAGCCGGGCGAAGAGCTGACAAAGGCTGTCGAGAGCCTCTTCGGCAAAAGCGCCACCATCCTCGAAGCGGCCTGAGGAGATAAAAATAACACAATCCATAAACATAAATAAAATCAATAGGTTATCGCGGGAAATAGGTCTTGGGGAGTTGAAAGTGACTCATCGGGTATTGAAATTCAACTCACTAATCTGGTAAATTTATAAATGCTGAGGCCGGGAACCGGCAATATCCTTTTCTTTTGCTTATAGGCGGGGCGAATGGAGGAGGAGCTTGCCGGGACGAAGACATAGGTTGTTAATAGCCCGCAAAATCTCCCCTTTTCCGGCCTCAGCAACCGGTATGAACCAGTCGCGGGGCAGGTTTTGCGGGCTTTTTTTTCAATTTTGTGTAGTGGGATATGTCAGGCAGGGGATTTTTTCAGGCGTGGTTCAGCGGATTTGTGGATGGCGAGGGTCATTTTCTCGCGGAAGAGAATCATATAAGAAGCGTTCGATGCCGGCTGATGATCAACCTCAGAGACGATGACACGGAATCTCTGATTAAAATCAAGGAGCGTTTTGGGGGTCGCATCCACCCCAACTCGAGCCGTTCGTGCTATTTCATCGTCTCAGACATGGAAGGGTGCCTCAAGCTGGTTGAACATTTCGATAACTATCCGCTTCAGTCCAAGAAACGCTACGATTACCTCATCTGGAAAAAAATCGTCCTTATGGTCAGTCGCGGAGAGCATCTGAACGGAAAACGCGACGAGGTGCTCTCACTCGTGCGATTGCTGAGAGAGGTCAGGGAATATCGCGTGGGGCGGGAAAAGGTGTTTGAGAAACTGTTGATGGGGTTTTAAGGCGAAATCGCAGAATTGCCGAAGGATCACTCGTCTGGAGGCTCCAACAGACGAAGTCGAATGACCCTCCGGGCAAGGTTATATATGTCGCTTTTATCCTTTTCCTTTCGTATCCCCAATGCAATAACTATTACAAGCACTTTTTCAGCAACGATCTGGTAAATAATTCTATAACGTTGCCCGACGGCGCGGACAGCGCGATAACCGGCCATGTCTGCGCTCAGTGGTTTCCCCTGTTTCTCTGGTTCCTGTTTAAGCCCTCTTATTCGTTCCCTGATCTTTTCCCTGATACGACGGTCTGAAATGCTTTTCAACATCTCAGCCGCATCGCGCTCAATTATTATTTTATAGATCACTTATCCAGCTCTCGCTCAACCTCTTCCCAAGGTATCCCTTTGCCTTCCGCGATGTTTTTAACCCCCTGGCGGAATGCAGCCATAAGCTCCTCGTCTCCCATGATGTTGAGGGTTTCCATAATCGAGTCATAAAGCTCCCACGGCAAGACCGCCAGCACCGGCTTTCCCCGACGGGTCACAATAATAGCTCCGGGGTTCTTGGCAAGACGCTCAGGAAGGGAGGTAAGTTGGCGCCGCGCTTCATTCATTGGAATTTCTTTCAACATAAATTGGCTCTCCTTATTTTGTACATTTAAATGTACATCTTATGGCGCATGATGTCAAGGGGAAGTATTTACGTTGGTTGAGCGCATAATACGCTCTACCATTTTTCCATTCTAAGCAGCTCGACGACTTGGTCGGCGCGCTTCTGGAAGACATCCGGAGTTGGGTTGGCGGGGAGTGGGACGTATTTGGCCGGTGTCAGGAATTTAATCGCCCTGGTGAACATGTCATCGAGTGATTTCTGGGTGAAGAACAGGATGGGCACTTTTTCATCGGAGATGCCCTTTTCGATGCTGCGAAGGCACAGGGCGGAGTTGATGCCGTTCATTATAGACATATTTACTTCGAGGATGATGAGCTTGGGCCGCTCTTTTTTATGGAGCAGCGAGGTCATTTTGCTCAGGAATTCCTCGCCGTTTGCGCAATGATCCACGGCGTTTGCGTACCTGTTGCGCGCGATGGCGGAGATTAAAGATTCGTTCTGGGTATTGCTGTATCCTGCTGAGACCACCCGAACAAGTTTCGCCTTTTCTTCAGGATGCGCCGCGCGAGTTGTGGGAGTGCCCTGCTTGGAATAATCCTTTGTGGTGTCGGAGATAACGAAACCGCATTCGGAGCACCTCAGCTTTGAGTCGCCGCCTCGCGTGCCTAGCGAAACCTCGATAACCTCGACATCCTTATCGCACTTGGGGCAATAGGTATATTGGACCACCGCGAGTAACCTTCTCTAAGTCAAACATGATAGCACGAAATGATTGGCGAATCCATCCTAAAGGATGTTTGACATAATTGGCGGGTTAGTTGGACAACCAGATATGTCACACACTCCCATCCGAAATCGCTGACAATCGCTCTCAAAGCCAGGCCCGGTCCGGCTTGGCGGAATCAGTATGCATTCTTGACACTCTATCGGGCGCGCATTATCTTTGGCGCCATCCCGGCGCATCGTTGAATGCGCCTAATTGGCAGGTGTAATCGTGCGAATCCTCATGTTGAGTTATCGCGGCAATATGTACTGCGGGGGACAGGGGATTTACCTCTATTACCTCTCGCAGGCGCTTGCCGAGCTGGGCCACGAGGTTCACGTGCTTGTCGGCCCGCCTCTCCCCATCGAAATGCCCTGGGCGAAGACCCATATCATAGAAAATCAAAACTTCTTCATGGTCTCAAAGGATTGGCTGCCCAAGGATAACCCGATGGCCATCTGGAGGCCATGGAACCTCTTCGAGTTCGCCATGACCCGGTTTGGGTTCTTCCCTGAAATGCTTGCGTATAGCTTCAGGTGTTTTGGAAAGATCGCGCAACTGACAAGAGAGACCGGGCCGTTCGATGTGATCCATGACAACCAGTGCCTCGGTTACGGCCTTATTGCGATGAAAGGCTTCGGGGCGCCCGTTCTCTCCACCGTGCACCATCCACTGGCCATAGACCGCAAGGAAAGCTTCTGGCAGACCGAAGGGCTTAAAGCGAAGGCCAAGCGCATCATCTATTACCCGCCCATCATGCAGAAGATCGTTACGCGTTCCCTCGACCGTGTGGTCACCGTGAGCAAGGTCAGCGCGCGGGCGATTGAAGAGGCTTATGGCGTTCCGGAGAGCGAGGTGCGGGTCGTTTACAACGGCGTTGATACCGTTAATTTCCGCCCCGCCGGCAACGGCAGGCCGTCGGATGGCCGTAAGCTAATATTCGTCGGCAACACCGAGGACCGCAAAAAAGGCATCCTGTACCTGCTTCGCGCCATGACCAAACTCCCCGAAAACGTGGAATTGATATGCGTCAACGGCGGCGCCCCAAGACACCTTTACGCCCAGGAAATCGTAGATCGCCTCGGGATAGCGCACCGTGTCCATTTCACCGGCAGGTTGCCGGTTGATCAGGTCGCGGAGAAATACCGCGAGGCCGATATTGCCGTTGTGCCTTCTCTCTTCGAGGGTTTCGGCTTGCCCGCCGCGGAAGCCATGGCGAGCGGCCTCCCAGTCATCAGCACGGACGGGGGCGCATTGCCGGAGGTTGTCGGCACAGACGGCCACGCCGCGATCATGGTTCCCGCAAGAAGCTCCACCGCCATCGCAGACGCCGTCATGTCCCTGCTCGATAACCCCGCCCGGCGCAAAGCCATGGGGGAAGCCGCCCGGGAACGCGCCCTCCGTAATTTCACGTGGCGCGCAGCCGCGGAACAAATCGTCAACATTTACAAAGAAGAAATCGCCCGAAAACAACAGAAAAATATAATACGCTACAAGGAAAGAATTGTTTCCTGACCGTAATTACTTGATTTCCACAAGCTCCTGATAATAGAGCGGCGCGCCGGGTGTCCCGGGGCTAAATTCCACCCTCACTTTCACCAGGCGATAAGGCGGGGCGCTGTCGTACCAGAGCGTGAAATCGGGGATCATGCTGGCGATCAATTTGCCGAATATGCCCCACGGCTCGATCGCCTGCTTCCGGTCAACCTTGAGACGCGCCTTCCACGTTTTAAATGTTCCAGCCGGCGCCTTCAGGCTTTCTTCGCCCGCGAACTCAACGAAAAGATGAAATGGTCTCCCATCCTGGAGCCACGAATAGACGTCGGCCTGGGGAGACCCGGCCTTCCGGTCAATTCCGCCGAGAATGAACGGCGTCGCCACAGGGTGCACGATATTTTCCGGGAAATTAAGGAATGGATCGTTGAAAGACGCATACTCGGAAAAAGCCTCGATCTGCCCGCCGGAAATGAGCGACCGGGAAAAATTCAGGCTCCTTGTGTGGGGATAGGTATCCGCATAATCGAACCGCCAATTGACCACGGTATTGTTATCCCGGATTTCGTTGGTTAGCTGCCGGATGATCTTTTTCCCGGATTCGTCGCGAAGATGCTGAAATGAGTTTACGTATTCAATGGGAGGCGGCACGCCCAGCGCCCGCTCAACGTTCCGGACGCCGGAAATTTTATAGCGAAGCTTTTCCCCGTCGTTGAAGATTGGAGTGTGAAGCGGCGCTGAATAGGCTGCCCGGCTCAAAGTCAGCGCCAGAAGAAAAACCCAAATAGATAACCTCTGAATGCGCATTGAATTAAAGTATTCTCTCGACGGCTTTGCGCCTTTTCGGATCAGTCCGCTCAGATTGCCGCCCGAATAATGTTAGAAATCATCTCTAACCTTTTTAAAATATGCCCCGGACTGAAGTCCGGGGCTTGCAACCAGATTGTGAAACTCCCCGGCTTGAAAGCCGGGGTTTCATATAAAATATGTTAACCCCTCAACTCTTGAAACCCCGCTCTTTTTAAAACCCCGCTTTTCCTATAACCCTGCACTTCTTGAAACCCCGCACTTCAGTGCGGGGAGCTTCACAAACTTCTTTAAGCCCCGGACTTTAGTCCGGGGAATGCCTACAGTCTACAGCCTTCTTTTCGTCCTCACATCATGAAAGTGGTGCCGACTTGCATGGCGAAGCCTAGGTCTCCCTTGATGTCAATTTTGCCGCTCATGAAGGCCATCTGGGGGTTGAGATTGCCTTTTCGCATGGCCTTGGCGTCATCGCCGGACATGCTGATGGTGCAATCGGGCGTCTCTTTGGCGGATTTCCCGAATTGCACGGTGATGGCCCAGTCCCCCTTTTCCTTGTCGGTCAGGCGGAACATGATGGCGCCCTCGATTGTTTTAAGCCGCTCGATTTTATCCTGCGTCATGGGAGACCCCTGTGGCATACCGGCCCCCGCGCCGCCGCCCGCTCCCGGCAGGTCCAGCCTGAACCCGCGCTCGCCGGAAATAGCGCCCCTCCAGTCGGAAACGCTTTGGATAACCTTGACGGTCCGGTCGGGATCGTCTCCCTCTGAAACCCTCAGGTTCCCCTTATCGAGCCTGATCGTCCACGCGCCGCCCTGATCGCCGGTAAGATTGAACACCATCGAGGCGCTGACCGCCTTGACCGGCTCGGGCAACATCCCCTTGTTCTTCTCGAACTGCTCAGGGACAAACTTCTCGAAGAAATCCTTCGGGCTGATGTCCTTTGGTATTTCCAATCGTTCCGCCATCTCCCACCTCCATGATTAAGACAACGGGCGTAGGCCCATTGCTATGTTTAACGGGATTAGGTTCTAAAAATTGCCCTATAGCAATAGTTCACCGCGCTTCGGTTGTCAAGTGGCATAGGGTGGTTTTTTAATTTTATTGAAAGGGAAGCCTCAACGGATAAAAAGGCCAGCCTATTCGTTCATTTCCCACTGCTCCATGAGGTATCTCTCGGCGGCCAGCGCGGCGCGGGCGCCTTCTCCGGCGCTTATGGAGACTTGGCGGTAGAGCTTGTTGGTCACATCTCCGGCGGCGAATATGCCGGGGACGTTTGTCCGGAGGTCACGATCCACAAGGATATAGCCGTCTTTATCCTTCTCCACCAGGTCTCCGAGCCAGTCGGAATGAGGCTTAAGCCCGATAAAAACAAAGAGGCCGTCCACTTTCAGGTTGCGTTTCTCGCCCGTTTTCACATCCCTCAGCTCAAGCCCCTCGACCCCGTCTTTTCCCCAGACGCGGTCAACGACGCTGTTCCATACGAACCTGATCTTCGGCTCCGCCTTTGCGCGCTCCTGCAAGAGCTTAACCGCCCGGAGCTGGTCCCTGCGATGTATTAGGTGGATGGTTTTGGCGAACCGGGTAAGGTATAGGCTTTCCTCGACCGCTGCGTTTCCTCCGCCCACCACGGCGACATCGAGATCGCTGTAGAACGGCCCGTCGCACGTGGCGCATGAGCTGATTCCCCTGCCCCATAGCTCTTCTTCGCCGGGACAGCCGAGCTTCACCGGAGACGATCCGGTGGCGATCAGCATGGTTTTCCCGTGAAAAGCGCCGGATTCGGTTTCGACCACGTTCATTTTGCCTTCGCGGCGCGCCCCGGTGACTTGATCCTGGGTTATGACAAGCCCGAATTCCTCCGCATGGGCCTTGAATTTTGCGGCAAGCTCGAGGGCTTCTATCCCGCCGGGGAAGCCGGGGTAATTCTCGATGCGCTCTGTGTTGTTCACGTTCCCGCCGATAAGCCCGCGCTCTATCAGCACCGTCTTAAGCCTCGACCGGCCCGCGTAAATCCCAGCCACTACGCCCGCAGGGCCTCCGCCAACTATAACTATATCCCAGTGTTCATTTGCCATATTATCCTTTCCTTGTAACGCAGCCGTCTCGGCTGCAAGGGCAGGCGAGGACGCCTGCGTTACGCCTATATCGCAGTCCCCGGTGAATGTTTTTTTGCTTTTATTCGGTTTACTGTCTATTTTAAAGGTAAATCTCTTATCCAATCCTGTCTACCGGAGGGATTCACGATGAAAAAGTTTACTCACCTGGACGCCGCGGGGAAGGCGAAGATGGTGGATGTCACCTCGAAGAAGCCGACGAAGCGGGAAGCGCTGGCGCGCGGGGAGGTGCGCATGAATCGCTTGACCCTGGATGCGATCATGAGGGGCGGCATCGAGAAGGGCGACGTGCTTGGCGTCTCGAGAATCGCAGCAATCCAGGCGGCAAAGCTCACCCCGACCCTCATCCCATTATGCCATCCCCTGAACCTGACCGACGTGGAGGTCAAATTCTCGCCCGATGAGAAAATGCCCGGAATAATCATCGAGGTAATCGCCCGGCTGATCGGAGTGACTGGCGCCGAAATGGAGGCCATGACCGCCGTGGCGGTTGCGGGCTTGACCATCTATGACATGTGCAAGGCCATAGATCGGGAGATGACCGTTGGAAATATCCGGCTCATTAAAAAATCCGGCGGGAAATCGGGTGCTTTCGAGAGGACTTAGGCCTATTCTCCAACAAACACCAGATCTCCCATTTTAACACCCAGCTCTTGGGCGACGCATTCACATTTTGCTTTAAGCACGAAAAAAAGGCGTTTTCGCGCGCCACCAAGCGTTTCGAAATTCCCTTGTCCTTTCGCTACAGTTATATATGCATCCTTAAAGTGTTTCTTGAAGTTTTCCGAACAGGTCGCCAAATCAGTGCCGACCCAGTCAGAGCCGGTCTCAATCACCTCCGTAATCTCGGTCAACCCAACCTGCTCCGCGTCCTCCATCGAGCAATCGTTTAATATCGGGCCGGATTTGACGCCGACCGTAACGGTGTTTCCCGCATCAATAAGGGTCTCGATCAAAAGGCGGTCAAACACAATTTCCCCTGCATTATCAACGAGATACAAAACAGACCGGGGCCGATCCAGCATTCTCAGGAATCGCCCCGTGTGGTCAACTGCGAAGCCTTTGCCGAGCACTTGGTCAATCGTGGCTTCGATGTTTATCTCCGCGCGAATCCCAAGATCAATGACATTACCAACGACCGCCAATTTCGCAGCCATAAGTATGCGATTTTCGGCCTCTTTTACCATTTTTCTGAGCGTCGGCAGCATTTTTAGGGCCAATTTGTTATAATGCCGCTTGGCCTCGGCATAAGGGTCTGAAACGCCGAGAATACGGTTTGCTGCGCGTAAAACAATGGTCGAATTATGCGCGGGCGAGGCGTTTTGATCGAGCTTTGGGACAATTCGAGCTATCTCGTTTAATACCTTTATTTGCAAAGCGGCATCTTTGGTAACTGCCTCAGTGCTGGAAAGGGCCTGGCGAAAGTAGCAGGGGATGCATGCGACGTAGGCTTTCATATTATTTGAACAACTTGGAATAGATGCGATAAGGAAGAAAATTCTTAATCTTATCAATGAATTGCGTCAATTCCTTAATGTGTTGCTTTAAGTGTTTAATTTCCTCATCCCGGGCCGCAAGGTCATGTTTCAGCCCGTCTAATTGCGCCGTTAAAGCATCCTGCGCATCGAGCCGGGCAAGCTCGACCGATGTCCGAATATAATCCATCGGCGGCCATTCCTCAAAGCCTCCCTCGGATTTCAAGCCCTCGAGATTTTTGCGCTGCGCATCGGAAAAACCGGATTGGGATGCCACGATAAATCGCCTGTATGCCGGTTCGCGGTTATCGAGGGGGTAGTAATTTATGTTGTAAAAACGCCGCAATTTTTCGCGGGTGGCCTCGGCGCGATTTTGGAGCGCATAATCCATCAGTGTCATCCAAAACCACCGCAGAAAATATCCGTTAGGAAGCGCCAGAGTTTCCCAGCCATCCATCGAGAAAATCTTGAGCGTTTTATCGAGTTGGGGCAGGCCATGATCGAGATGTTCCTTGAAAAACTCGTGTTCGTAGCCGTGCCTTTCGTTGATAAAATCAAGGAGCAGCGACTCGGCTTCCTTTATCCTTCCTCCGGGGTCGTCGAAGGGGGCCGCGATGATAAGATATTGCGCCGCAACGCTTTTCAGCGATTCGATGAAATCCGGGCGGTCGCTTTGAGGTATATGCTCGAGCACATCGAGGCTGACTACCAAATCAAACGAGTTGTCGGGGAAGGGCAGGGCGAGGGCGTCGGCCTGCATGTAACCGGGCGCATTGTGGGGCATGCGGTCGGTGACGAGAACGGCGTCGGAGCGCAAGAACTCCTGAAGCCGGGGCGGATAGCCGCCGACCTCGAGCGCCCGGAACGCGCTCCCGCCAATTCTAAGCGCTTCCGCGATCTGCGCCGCCATCCGGTAGCGCTGGTACTGGTCAATCGGCAGCGTGAGAACATCGTTCATCAACCGGTCACCGTTCACGCTCTTTTTCGCAACTCTTTAGCGGGGACGCCGGCCGCCACGCTCATCTCGTGCACATCCGCGGTGACAACGGAGCCTGCGGCCACGACCGCCCCCTTGCCGATATGGACGCCCGGAAGGACAATGGCGTTCGCGCCGACCCACACATCGTCCCCGATCACAACCTCCTTGCTCTCTTGGGGTTGCTCCTGTATAGGCAGCCCCGGCCCGATGCCGTGATTGGCGCCGATGACCGACGCAAAGGGGCCGAGTGTCACCTTGTTCCCGATCCTTATAAGAGAGTCCACCGCCCGGACATTGGCGGCGAATGAGCCGACAAAATCGTCGCCTATCTCAATCATCTTGTGGCCCATGAATATCACGCATGTCTCTATCCTGGGGTTTTTTCCCACTCGCATCCCGTTCTCGACGGCCCGCTCAAACGAATGAGCATGGAGAAATGCGGCCTCCCTGGCCCACCATTGCATCGCCTGCTCCGATGAAAGCCAGAGCCTTCCCTCCTTAAGCTCCCGATACAGCCGATCCACATCGGGGTCCGCCATCATCCTTGCCACAAACCGGAATTTATCGAAAAAGCTCACTATTTTGCACTTCTTCTTCGAAATAAGGATAGCGTTCCTCGCGCGGAATCGCTATGAAGGCTGCAATTTGACCTTCACTTATTTTGGATTTATGGGGCACTTTCTTCAATCCAAAATCCCCAATCCAAAATCCAAAATTTCCGACCCTACCAGACCGTGCCGTCAATTCTTGAAAGAAACGCCAAAACTCTTTGCGGCCCTTCTTGCGGGTTCTCGTTGTAGTAGGTCAAAGTGGGAGCGATGAAGGTTTCGCAATCGCGGATGTTGCTCGACAGGTACTCCGCGATGTCTGTCGGATGAAGGTCGTCTCCCTTCTGGCTTAGGATGAGAGTGGGGCATTGGATGTGTTTTAAATCCTCGGGAGTAATGGGGGCGAACAGGACGGTGCCGCGAGTGGCGGCGGCCACTACGCGGGGGTCCTGCTCCCGCATCACCCGGTCATAGCTTTGGTAAAGCGAGGGGTGAGTTATTTTAAGGGAATTGTTCGGGGGCAGGGATAGTATGAGGTCGGTGACGGCGTCCATGCCGTTCTTTTCGATGAAGTCGGCGTAATCCATGATGCCTTTTATGTATCTCTGGTCGTGCTGGCGCACTTCGGGGGGATTTCTGAGGATTAACGCCGAGACCCTGTCCGGGTATCGCGACGCGAGCGCAAGCACGGCGGCTGCGCCTTGCGATCCTCCGATGAAATGCCCCCGCTCTATCCCCAGATGATCGAGAAGCGCCACCAGGTCCTCCGCCTCACCCTCCCAGGTGTAATGGCTGGCATCGAGGCTGCCCCAGTCCGATTTGCCCCGCCCCCGGCTGTCATGGTGAATGACCGCATAACGCTCTTTCAAGCGCACCACGTCTCCGGCCAATGCGTCTTCCTGCTCTATGCTGCCCAGAAGTCCCGTCACAAAAAATACAGGATGACCCTTTCCCCGAATCCGGTATCTCATCCGGAAACCGTTTATCATCGCATACTGTTTTTCTTCGATTTTCTGCATCTTTCCACGCTCATAGAGGTGATTATTGTCCTTGCCCGTTCCTTCCCGGGCAGCATACGCTTTTAGTTGTGTTGCCTTTTTGTAAACACGCGCTAAAAGCAAGGAAACATATTTTAACGCATTATGCAAGGAACTCAAGACCCTCAGCGATAACTTAAGAAAGAGAGGACTTATTCCAATTAACACAGGTCATGTTCCATAGAGCGCTTAACGGAAGGGCATGGAGGTTCTTCCCGAAGGACACTACGCTTTGGCCGGTGTAGAGGACAATCCCCCGATGGTGCGGCCTGAATTTCATATTTTAATCGGCGGAAATAGTCTATCAAAGCACGGATATAGGAATTGAATATGCCGATTCGGTCAAAGGGATAGAGTGCTCGGAGAGGCAGACAACCCCGCCTGGGCCGATGGGCATTTTCAATTTTTCAAGGGTTGAGAAATGTCGAACATCGTCCTTTTTCGGGGATGCGGTTTTTTTGATTTCTATGGGATAGATGGTTCCGTCCTGGATGATGAGCAGGTCTATCTCCTTTTTGTCCTTATCCCGACAGTAGTAAAAAGGCGCTCTGCGGCCATTATGCAGGTAGCTTTTAAGAATTTCCGCGATGACCCAAGTCTCAAGAATAGCGCCGGACATGGCTCCGGCCTCCAGGGTTTCAGGACTTGACCATTCCGTTAAATATGAGCACAGGCCGGTATCGAGGAAGTAAAGTTTCGGCGTTTTTACAAGTCGTTTGGTGACGTTCGTGTGATACGGCTCAAGAAGATAGACCTGCCCAGAGGTTTGAAGAATCGAAAGCCATGTTTTGGCTGTGCTTGGCGTAACATCGGCGTCTCGCGCCAGTTCGGATAGATTCAGCAATTGTCCGGTGCGGGCAGCCGAGGCCCTGAGGAATCGCAGGAAGGCCATCTCGTCGCCCACGCGGGCGAGGTCGCGGACATCCCGTTGTAGATATGTCTGGACATACGAGCTGTAGAAAAGATCGCGGTCAAGTTCTTCCGAAAGGGCAATCGCTGGGAAAGAACCGCGCCATATTATCCTGAAAAGTTCTTTTAAAGTGATTGCCGCTCCTTGTTTGATACGGGTTTGAATTTCTTTAGGAATCGGCAGGAAAGGGGTGGATTTATCGCCCCGTCCAATAGCCTCTTGCCGCGAAAAGCCCAGTAAAATTATAATGCCGACCCGACCGGCCAAAGACTCGGAAACTCCCTTCATCAGTTGAAATTGTTGCGAGCCGGTCAGCCAGAACATCCCTGGTTTGTGGCTCTTGTCCACTGCCATTTTAATGTACGGCAGCAGTTCGGGGGCATATTGAATCTCGTCAATCAAAACGGGCGGTGGAAACCTCTGCATGAAAAGAGCGGGATCATCCTTTGCGAGGCTCATTAAAATGGGATCATCAAGCGTGACATAAGTCCTCTGCTTCTCGCTTATATGCTGGAGAAAGGTAGTCTTGCCAACCTGCCTTGCGCCCGTAACCAAAAGCACCGGCAGTTGCCTTGAACTTTTCAGCACAAAGTCCTTAAGGGCTCGTTTCGTGTACATCGCTTCGTTATCGTCCAATTTGCAGTATGATTATAATATAGACGATAATAACAAGCTTGTCAAAGGCATCCTCATGTTACAATGGCTAAAATACGGGTTCGCCCCTGCAATTATTTTGGCGGCCAGGGCGAACATTCGCCAGTTGCGCGGGCAAGGCCCCATGCGCCGCGAGCGTCCACAAGCTCAAAAAGGCCGCCCGAGGTGATAATTGTCTTGATAAGCCGCGGGTCCCATAAAAGGCGGCCCCTCAGGCGATATGCCGGGTCGGCGTTGAAGAGTATCCACCTGCTCTTGTAGCGCCGCATGACCTCGCAAACCGCTTGCGGACTCCCCTCCGCCGTCATCAGTTTTTCGTAATCCTTGTCCCGGCTCGCCTGATCGGTCACCGCAAATGATGGCTTCTCCCGGATCATAACAAAAACGTCGCGATATGCGGGAATGCGATAGCCGGTGAACATGTCCGAGGTCACCGTTTCGCCGATTGGGACATGGTCGAGAAGCGCGGAAAATTCCTCCGTGTCCCACTTCACGTCCGGCATGATGTCCGCGTTCATCTCGGGCGACCAGAACAATCCTTTAGAAGGGGGATTTTTTATTATGAACCACGCTTTTTCAACCGCGCCCTGAAAATATGGAGGGTCAACCGGGTAAGCGCCCGACCCGACGGCGGCAATAAACGCGAGCGCCGCAAGGGCGATCCATGCCTTCTTTCCGGCTTTTACGGCAATGCTCCACATCGCAACGCCCCCACCGATGGCCGCAAACATCCCCGAAACCCGTAGCGCCCGCTTGAGGTATGCGGGATGCAGAACCCTGCAAAACAGCCATGAGGTGTACGGATTTATCGCAATCAGCGGAATCAACAATATGCCCGCCGCGACAAAATACGCCGAACGATCCCCGCGATGCGCCCGCAACCACAGCCAGGGGAGCGCCGCCAGGCCGATCAACGACCAAGGATATAGAGTCATGTCAGGCTCGGTATACGTGTACAATGTTGGATTAAGCACGAAGAGGCGTTCGGTGATAAACCATTTGTAAGGATGCAGTTGCTCGAACAAATCGGCGCGGGCGCCGCGCGTTTCATGAAACCTCAACAGCGCCAGCGGCGCGAATATCATTGCAATCGCGCCCAGCAGCCACGCCGTCCGGCGCGCTTCGGCCGGATATTTTTTTATGAGCGCGACCAGTTTCGGAATCATAAGGACGGCGGGCAAGAAAAGAAAAACGATGAAGTCCCCCCATGATGTGATCTGTGGATTCCCGAGAAATCTGATATTTGTAACGATTTTCCATATCGCCCATGCGGAGGGGGATAAAATCAACGCCCATGCCAGAAACGCCGCTAGCGATGCAGGGGCGAAGCGAGTCGCGCCGCCGCGGTTTTCAGCCAGCATTTTCGTCAGCGCGGCGAGCGCAACGGCCATCGCCGCCAATCCTCCCCACAAAGGGTGAACCATCAACGTCCCGGCAATGGCAAGAACGCACGCGATCAACCGCCTTTGGTAATTCGGGGTCCCCGAATTACCCCACCCAAGCCTTATTGCCGTCGGGAAGAAGATCAGCCATGCCGGGTCGTCGTTGAAAAAGCTCGTGCTGCCAAGTGTAATGAAGCCCAGAGCTATCAAGTGGTACAGGGCATAACAGACAGTTGCGGCCATGGCCGTCGCGCGGTTGAAGAGGGCCTTAGTAAGCGAATAAAAGGCCAATATTGAAGCGGGAATTGTGAGCGCGCCCGCTTTGACGTAAAGGATCACCGGATCAATTCTCGCGCCCCTGCCGATCGCCGCCCACATCAATGCCCAGATGTTGTAGCTGTGTATGGGGTCATGGCCCTCGTCGGCGTATGAGGCGGGGAAATTGCCCGCGAAGCCGCGCGTCACAATGCGGCGAACTATCGCTATATACGTGTAATAATCCCAATCCGCATACCAGCCGCGAAAACTGCCGAGCCGAAAAGCAATCAGAATCATAACGATTACAAGAATTGCGAACAGCCAACCCACGCCGCCCCGCTCTTTAGACCAGCCCGTTGCCCACTGGGGCGAGGCATGCCCTGATGCTGCGGCAAAAACCAGCCCCAGCGCCGCCGTGGCGGGGTATGCGACTCCAACGGGGGCGTGAAAGATAAACATGGCCATGCCCACGATGCCGAAACATGAAACCCCAAGCGTCATTGCAAGCGGATATATCTCCCAGGGATCGAACGGCTCATCGAGCAGCGCCTTTGCCAGCAGGTACCCCGGCGCAACGATCATACCGGCAAATATGAGGAGCATCCCAGCCATTCCGCCGGGGACGCGCAATAGTGCCGCCGCAGCGCCTAATATGATCAATCCGACGGCGACCGTTATGTCAGGCCTTGTTTTCATCTCTCAGGTTTCGATTTGTTAAGGTTAATCGCATTGCCGAAAAATCGCACCCCGGTTGTTAATCCCGATTCACGTTTAAGAGCGTCTTTGGAGTGCGGCGGCTGGACGCCGCTTTAGAAAGTAGCGCTGTCAAGCCAGCGCACTCCAGAGGCGTCTTGAACGGAAAGCTATTGAGAGAGTTGACAATGGATGGGGGAAGTTTATCGTCTTTCAAGAGCGGTATGGCGTTTATGAGGCAAGGCGCGGCGTGAAAATGGGCGGAAATGGATTAAAGAGTATATTGCGTCACAATATGCTCCTGTCCTGGGCGCTCTTGGGGGCGGTCTGCCTCGTTTATATCCTGCGAACCAGGTCGGTATTCTATTTTGAGGGCGGGGACAACGCGCATTACCTGCTGCTGGCAAAGGCCCTCGCTTCGGGCAAAGGCTATCGGGACGTCTTCCTTGCGGGGTCCCCCGCTCATACTCAGTATCCGCCGCTGTTTCCCTCGCTCCTCGCGCTGGTGATCCTCTTCAGGGGCGTGGATTTGCACATGATGAATATGGTTGTTTCGCTGGGCGCCGTTATTGCGTTTGCGCTTACATTTATTTTGCTCAGGCGGCGGTCTTTCAGCCTGTCACTCATTTCCATTCTCTGGTTCGCGTCTTCGTATAAATTCTTTTCACAATCCGATTGGCTTCTTTCGGAGACGGTTTATATGGCATTTGCGGCGGCGGCGCTCATCGCTTGCGACAAGTGGCTGAAGGAAGGCGGTTGGAGGATGGCGGCTGCGGGCCTTTTGGCGTGTTGGGCGGCGGAACTTACCCGAACCGCGGGCGTTTCCCTTGCCATAGCGGCGGGGGCGGCGGCCTTTATGAGCAGGCCGCGTCGCAGGGCGGCCTCGATGCTTATTGTGGCCGGGCTATCCCTCCTCCCGTTTTTCGTCTGGGTTGCGCGAAACGCAATAGTAAGCAATATCACAACCGATTACTTTTCCCAGTTTCTCCGGGCCGCCCCATACGACGCCTCGAAAGGAGGAGTGACCCCGTACTGGTTCGCGGTCAGAATACTGGAAAATATTGAATCTCACTGCCAGGACCTTGCTGAGGTATTTTATCCAGGGGCGGCGGCGCTGCCGGAGATCGCCGTTATCGGGTTGGCCGTGATATTTTTCGCGCTGACGCTTCTCGGCTTTTACCGCCGGGTTCGCAAAAACGCCGGGATAACGGAATTTTACACGGCCATATATTTTCTGATGATAATCTCGTGGCCGTTTACGGGGTACAGGTTCATGATGCCGGTTTTTCCTTTCATAATCGCTTATTTTATCGAGGGGATGTATTTCGTCGCAGCGGAATTACCTGCCCAACGCAGCGCGATGAGATTTTCGCTCTCCGGCATATTTGCTATCGCGCTGTGCCTCTCCGTTGCTGCCAATGCGGTCTATTCCGCGAGGTATGAGAGGGAAAAATCCAGGAAACTGTCAGGGAATGAGTATTCGATCATTGACGGTATGAGGGTTATGCCCTTGCTCGGCGATCATTATCGTCTTCTGGAAGCGTGCAAATGGATCGCCCGGCATAATGGGCGGGATGCGCGGGTTATGACGCGCCTCTCGAGGCTGGTGGCTCTGGCATCCGGCAAAATTGTCGTCAATTGCCCCCAGGTACCCCCGGAGGACCCGGAAGCATGGCTCAAGGAAAATGGCGTCACATATATCCTCATGGACGAAATCTACCCCGACACCAGCCGGTTTCTGCAGAAACTGACCATGCGCAGAAACGAAATACAGTGGTTGAGAATGTCCTACCGGGCCGGAGATACAACCGTTTTGGAAATTGCGCCTTCCTTCGGAAATCTAAAAAAATAACGCTGCAAACACGATTGTCGAGGCCAACACTAACGCCAGGATTCCGGCGATGAACCACGGCCTGTCAGTCTTCTCGCGCGCCTCTCCCACCCCTATGATTACGGCGAGAGGACTTGCGAACAACAGGGTGCGCCCCGCTTCGTACATGGTCTGCCCGGAGAGGAAAATGAGGGCAAGCCAGCAGGATACGGCAATTGCGAAAACGCCCCCTTCGTCGGGATGGCGCCATGTTTTCAGGCTACGGTAAGCTCTTAGCAGAAATAGCGCGCCCACTGGCAGCGCCAGCCATGCCATGAATTCATAGGGATCGAAAACCATCCACATCCAAGTCGTTTTTCTGCCAACTATATTTTTAACTATATCGCGCAAGATTCTGCCGGTTTCCCATACCTTTATTGTGCCCGTGAATCCCCAAAAAGAGAGAAATAACGCCACAACGACCGACTGGCCCGCCGCATAAGCGCCTCCGACAAGCGCGATTTGACGCAAAGTCCACGGAATTCCCGATGCCTTGTCGCGCCGAACCTTCAGGATAAAAAGCAGCAGAATCAAGAACGGGAACGCCTGGAACGCATAGGTCATGAAAAGCCCCAGCGACCCCAACAGCCCACTTGCCAATGCGAGAGGCCACGAGCGCCTCGATAATGCCACCCACATTAAATAAACCCCCGCCACGTTTATCAGCGCGTAAATTTGATCTATTATCGGGGTATGAATTACCATTGCTGGGATTACGGCCCAGATAGCCGCCGCCATGATGCCCGCTTCCTCGCCATAAACGGCCTTTCCCAAAAGAAAGGCTAAAATCGCCCCCACGATTCCACCGACCATGATAAAAATTCCTGTCAACCACGCTGCCAGAGCCTCGCTGGGGCCTATATTGGGGTTGGCCTGGGTTGCCATCTGGGCTTGATGTGAATGTCCGACCGCGAAATTTCCCGCTTCGGGGGGGAACCATTGGACGCACCGGACAAAACTCCAGAAGAACAGCAGTGTGCCGGGCGGATGAGTGCTGGAGTGCGCGCCAAGCTTGGGCAACACCGCGTCATAATGCTCGATGGTCCCCCGCAAATCCTTGATCCGCGCGGCGTCAATGAAATAACTATTCGCCACATAGCCGTATACTCGTTTCACGAAAGCGCCCATGCCGTCCCGGTTCATTGCGAAGATGCCCAGTTGAAAGATGACCCCTGCGATTACTATGGCGGCAAGTTTCCTCCAGACGCGCGCTTTTCCACAAAGCGCCCACATTGAGGCCCCAAGGTAAATTGCGGCGGTTGCCAGCGTGATCCACAGGCCCGCCGGATAAAAATGATCCCTGAATGACCAGGAATACTCCGGCGTGCCCGTGATAAAAGGGACTCGAAATGCCACCGCCAGAAGGTAAAGAGCCGTCGAGACGCTGAGAATTATCAAGAACCTGGATGGAGTGATGGGTCGCATTAAGTATAAAATCGGCTATAGCGCAAGCCCGGGAGCTTTGCCCTGGTAGACTTTTTTCATTTCGAGGTCTTTCTTATTGAGGCGTTTGTTGAGGTGAAGTCCTTCGAGAATGAATTCCGCTACGGATGCGAGTTCGGGGGGCGATGATTCGGAGCAGCCGAGTTTTTCGGCGGCGGCCCTCAGCTCGGGCGCCTCGGCGTAGACGTCCATGTAGTCTTCGCTTGGCATGGCGGCGCTGACTTCCATGACGGCGCCGGCGTTGAAAATGTCCTCGAATGGGGAAAATTCCTCGACGGTGAATATGCGGTCGAAGACGTTTTTTATGGCTCTCTGGATGAGCAATTGCACGACCTCCGACTCGTCGCGCTCTTCTCCGGCGTATTCCAGCTCGATTTTTCCGCGGCTCGATGAGTAAATGGCGAAGAGGTCGCTGATGCGTGGGACGGCGTACTTTTCGCCGAGCGAAATGGCGCGTTTCATGGCGTTCGAGAGTATATTTTCGTAGTTGGCGATGGTCATCCTGACCGATACGCCCGATCTCTGGTTGATCTCGGGGGAAGATCTCGCTTCTATTGTGACCTGTGCCACAATATCCTTGATGAACCCGGGCGCCTTGACGGGTATGATTTCCTTGCCGACCTGCCGCCGCTCCTGCTCCATGATGGCGATTTCCATCTCGCGCTTCTCGGGGTAATGGGTGCGGACCTGGCTGGCGAAGCGGTCCTTGAGGGGCGTGATGATGCGCCCGCGATGTGTGTAATCCTCGGGGTTTGCGCTGGCCACGATTACGACGTCGAGTGGCAGCATTACCTTGAAGCCCTTGATCTGGAAGTCCCGCTCCTCCATGATGTTGAACAGGCCCACCTGGACCTTTTCGGCCAGGTCCGGCAGCTCGTTGATGGCGAAGACGCCCCTGTTGGTGCGCGGTATGAGTCCGAAGTGGATGGTTCGTTCGTCTGCGAGGTAGCGGCCTTCTGCGACTTTGACGGGGTCTATCTCGCCGATGAGGTCGCCGATCGAGACGTCCGGGGTGGCCAGTTTTTCGCCGTATCTCTGAGAGCGGTGCAACCATTCGATGGCGAGATCGTCGCCCTCCTTCTCGATGCGATCCCGGCAATGGCGACAAGCGGGCTGGAGAGGGTCGTCGTTGATCTCGCAGCCTGCGATGCAGGGAATCCATTCGTCAAGGATGTTGGTGAGCGACCTGATGATTCGCGTTTTAGCCTGGCCCCGCTCTCCGAGGAAAATCATGTCGTGGCCGCTTAAAATGGCGTTTTCAATGGCCGGGATAACACTGCGTTCATAGCCGACGATTCCTTGAAAGAGGGGCTTTCCATCCTTGAGCATAGCAATCAGGTTCGCGCGCATCTCCTCCTTCACCGATCTGCTCGACCAGCCAGCCTTTTTCAGCTCCCTCAAAATGCTTGCTCCGGGTTTCATTCAGTGTCCCTAAGCAAAAAGGGTAAATTATAGAAGGTAAAATTCAAAATAAGCGTGGGTGTACGACATATTTGGTTGTCCCCTCACCTCCGCCCATTCTCCCTCTGGGAGAGGGGTAAGGGATGAGGGGGAATTTTCAACTAACCCATCAATTATGTCACATACCCATAGGCGTTTTGAAGAAGGGGCTGAAGTCGGCCCCGGTTTTAAGGTTTTTAATTCATTTTCCGTAGCTTAAGACCTGTGTCTGTGGCCTAACTATTTGCCTTTCATTGAGTTTTTGCTATAATTAGACGTAAGCAGGAGGGCTTATTATGGCCGAGAAAGACGATTTTTTTGGGGATGACACCATAGGAGAACCGGGAGGTCCCGAAGATTCCAATCTGGACGATTTTTTCCAACCGGCGGTTTCCGATGAACCGCCGCCACCGCCACCTCCACCACCTCCGCCAAAACCTAAAGCTCCACCTCCACCGCCCAAGGCACAGACACCCCCTCCATCTGCGCCACCTAAAATGGCCGCTCCACCGC
>Ga0209777_10000760_pt1 | contig 50319 bp, 45 predicted proteins | sample FrelakmetHBP12HB_FD_187147 | JGI IMG/M metagenome (GOLD analysis project Ga0209777, IMG submission 187147) | Freshwater lake sediment microbial communities from the University of Notre Dame, USA, for methane emissions studies -HBP12 HB (SPAdes)... | ecosystem: Environmental > Aquatic >... | reverse complement strand
TCGACTGTTTCAAGCTGCGCCCGCTGCGGGCAGCGCATCCCGACCCATCGGGGACAAATGCCTCGCGTTCTTGGCCATGTGTGCGGCTTAACTTATCCCCAGCACGCGGCGGTCGGGGCCAACCAGACAACAGCAACATTTAGTCCGCGGCGATAACGACCGCGTTACTTTTCCGATATACAACTTCTCGGGGGGAAAGGCAAGCGGATTGAAAGAAGGAAGTAGGAAGTGGGAAGTAGGAAGTAGGGGGGAATGATGAAGGATGAATGATGAACGATGAATGGCGTCAGAAGTCAGGAGTCAGGAGTCAGAAGGCGGGTGGAAGGATGAGTTCGTCCAGATTCGGGTTCCCGAATCCCGAGTCCCGAGTCCCCATCACCGACAACTGACAACTGAGAACTGACGACTGATAACTTTCTTTCAGTGGGCGGGTTTACTGACAACTGAGAACTGACGACTGACAACTGCTCCACGCGGGCCGCTGCGAAGCCAAGATCATGGGTAGTGGCCTCAGTTGGCGCTTGAAGGGATCGAGCATGAAACCCAAAACCTCCAGCGAAATACTGCCCAGCAGAACGCTGTCGCCCTTCTCTCCGAAGATGACCGGTGAGGTGCCCTCCTCGCCGTTGAAGCGAAAGCGCGCCTCTCCGAGGGATCGCTTGATTTCAGTGCCGTCAGCAAGAATAAAACTCTTGGTCTTGCCGGGCTTGATGCCCAAGCGTCGAAGCACTGGCGCCGGGACCACCGAATACATTGCGCCGGAGTCCACCAGGAATTTCACCCGCGCGCTGCGCCGGGGCCGGGCGGGATTGGCTATGCTCGCTTGGATGTAGGTCAGACCCATGAAACTGTCCCTTGCGTTGAGTGTAGGTTTTGCGCGGTCATGAGTCAACATGAAGAATTGTGAATGCTGAATTATGAATTGTGAATGGGAGAAGAGCAGTCCACAGTTTACAGTCGACAGTTGACAGGGGAGAGACCGGGTAAGTTTTCGCTTGGGGTTTTCACTGACAACTGAGAACTGACAGCCGATAACTGTTCAATTATGAATGGTGAACGGGGTCAGAAGTCAGGAGTCAGGAGTCAGAAGGCGGGTGGAAGGATGAGTTCGTCCAGATTCGGGTTCCTGAATCCCGAGTCCCGAGTCCCGAGTCCCGACCATCGACAACTGAGAACTGACGACTGATAACTGTTCCCGGCGCGTCAGTTTTCAGTCGACGAGTTCACTGACAACTGGGAGCTGGGAACTGGCAACTGTTCCAAGTGGAAAATCGTGCGGACCACGTCCACGAACTCCTCGCGGTCGGGGCGCGCGGCGGCCTGCTTCAGCTCCGCGAAGGGGGTATGGAGGAACTTGTTGACCAGCCCCTGAGTCAACGCCTCGAGCGCCTGCTCCTGCTGGGGAGTCAGCTCGCCCAAGAGGTGGCGGGCGCGTTTCAGTTCGGACTGCCGGATCTGCTCGACGCGTTGGCGCAGGGACACGATGGTGGGCACAACGTTGAGCTGCGCCTGCCGCTTGCGGAACAGCGCCGTCTCTTCCGCGATGATGCGGTCGGCGTCTTCCACGGCATTGTGCCGCGCGCGCAGGTTGGCGCCGGCGACTTGCTGGAGGCCGTCAATGTTGATCAGCGAGCAGCCGGGGACCTCGCGAGCCGCGGGGTCAATGTCGCGCGGCACGGCGATATCGATCAGGAACAGCGGCCGCCCGCCGCGCTCCGGCATCAGCCGCTCCAGGTCGTGGCGCGTAATGATGAAGTGGGGGCAGCCGGTGGAACTGATCACGATGTCGGCGCGCTTCAGGGCGTCCCAGATTTCGTTGAAGTGAACCGCCAGGCCGCGCAGCTCTTGAGCCAAGGCTACGGCATGGGAGTGTGTGCGGTTGCTGACCAGAAGGGTTGAGGCCCCTTTCGACACCAGATGGCGCGCCGCCAGTTCGCCCATCTGCCCGGCGCCGATAATCAATACCGCCCGGCCGCGCAAGTCCCCAAAAGCCTGTTCGGCCATTTCGACGGCCGCCGAACTGACCGAAAGCGGCGCCTCCGCCACGCGGGTCTCCGTGCGGACTCGCTTGGCAACGCTGAAGACCCGATGGAATACCGCGTCCAGAACGCTTTTGCACGATTCTGCACACTTCGCCAGCGCGTAAGACTGCTTTAACTGCCCCAACACTTGCGGCTCACCCACTACCATCGAGTCAAGCCCGGAGGCGACCCGGCAAAGATGCCGGACCGCTTCGTAATCCTGATGCACGTAAAAATGGGGGGCAAAATCGTCGTAGCGGAGACCGTAGTACGATTCCAGAAAACGCCGGAAACCGGCCATGCCGTCCTGGTCCTCGTAGGCTTTCAAAACAAACTCCACGCGATTGCAGGTGGAGATAATCAGCGCTTCCTCGATTTCGGGCTCCGCCAGGAGCCTTTGCAACGCCTCGGGAATGCGCGCTTCCGAAAGCCCAAACCGCTCCCGTACCTCCAGCGGCGAAGTCCTATGACTGATTCCTACCAGGAGTAAATTCATTACACGATCCTCTTAATCGGCGGCTGGCGGCTGGAAAGACTGGAATAGTTGTCAGTCATCAGTTTTCAGTCGTCAGTGAGACCCCTCACTGGGAACTGACAACTGAATACTGAAAACTCATCTCCAAGCCTCAAGTCTCTAACCACTTGCCTTACGCTCGTTCCCCCCGTCAGCGGACGGACAGGATAGGGGAGGGTGGCAAACACTATGCCATCCGGAGGAGGCGGGGAAGAGTAGGAATTACATGCGCAATGTAGGGATCTCCGCCTTTGCCCTCAAGGGGATACATGTTGGGAGCGAGAATAGGACAAAACGTCCTGCGTTGAGAAGATAAGCAGTAAGTTGAGTAATTTCGCACAAAACTGTCCGCTATTTCACCCAAGACTCATGCTTGCAAGCGACTGGCGAGCTCGGACGAGTTGCTAACTTTCTCCCTATCCGCGTTGTTCAGAAATTTGACACTAAATCGGACATGGTATTTGGAATGCTTCATGTAGCTTGCGTGTAAAGGATTTGCGGGCAGAAAGTCCAGCTCGCGAGGATACTAGAACTAAGGAGGGTCGAATCCGTGAAACTCATTCGGTCATTTTTGCTCATAGCGGCTGCTCTCTTCGTCGTTGCTTCGTTGAGCTTAGGGAAGGCGGAATACGCGAAGAAGGAAGGCAAGGCCTGCACGTTTTGCCATCCAGCCGGGAAGTTCAAGGAATTGACGGACGCGGGCAAATACTACAAGGATCACAACCACTCGCTTGAAGGCTACACGGAACCCGAAAAGAAGTAGCTGGTGAGTGTTGGGTAGAGGCCTCGTTTTGACGATGGGTGCAGGGGTGTGCCCGACCGCGTTGGGTTCCAGCCCGCCGTGGATGGCATGCTCTTACTCTGCGGTGCGAGGTTCGCACCTACCGCTCAGGCTTGCTGTTGCCACCTGGGGTGACCCTTGGGTATGCTGTTCAGGGCGCTGTCGCCCGAAGGCCGCGTTCCAGCCCCTCGAAGCTGTAACAGCCCAGGACGCAGAAGGGGCGCATGGCTAGGTAGCGCAAGCGTCCGCAACGTACGGCAACCAACATGGGGAACGAAGGTTAGGGATCGCTGATGCTTAAGAACGAACATGAACCCCCGGTCGAGTGGAGCCCGCGCGCGGCCGCGCGCCGGTTACTGGACTCTCTGGCCCTGCTCATCCGGCCGGTAGTTTTCCTCAGCCACAACCTCCTCAGCCGGACGGGCGTTGTGCTGACTACCAGTTCCGCCATCACGTTGATGATGACCTACGCTTATCAGTTTTATGGGTGGTACCCGAACCCTTACACCGGCATCCTGATTTTTATTATTTTGCCCGGGGTCTTCGTGGCGGGGCTGATCCTCATTCCGCTGGGAATCATCCGCGACCTCCGCCGCCGTCGCCGGCGCGGCACTTTACCTATTGACTATCCCACGGTGGACTTTCGGAACCGCAATCTGCGGCAGACCACACTTTTTGTGGCTCTCATGACGGCTGTCAACGTGCCCATCTTCGCCTTCGCCAGTTACCGCGGCACGGTGTACATGGATACAGCACAATTCTGCGGTCAGACCTGCCACCGGGTCATGACGCCGGAGTACACCGCCTACCAGCGCTCTCCTCACGCGCGCGTAGCCTGCGTCGAATGCCATATCGGTCCCGGCGCCAGTTGGTTTGTGCGCTCGAAGCTATCCGGCAGCTACCAGGTCCTGGCCGTATCCTTTGACCTCTACCCGCGGCCCATTCCCACTCCCATCCACAACTTGCGCCCCGCCCGGGAGACCTGCGAGCAGTGCCATTGGCCCGAAAAATTCGCCGGAGACAAGCTGGTGGTCAAGACCAAGTACGGCGACGACGAAAAGAACTTGTCTACAAAGAACGTCCTGCTCATGCACATTGGGGGGCGGGGTGCGACGGGACGGGTGGGCATTCACGGCCGGCACCTGACCCATGTGTTTTATGTGGCGACCGACGAGAAGCGCCAGGTGATTCCCTGGGTCAGTTATCAAGACCCCGAAGACCAATCGGTCACGGAATTTGTCTCCACAGAGGCCCCTCCCCGACCCACCCAGCTCGCACGGGGCGAACCTCGTCAGATGGACTGCCTGGATTGCCATAACCGCCCTACCCACCGCTTCGACATGCCCGAGGAGGCGGTGAACAGCGCCATGCTCGCGGGCCGCATCAGCCCTTCCCTGCCCTTCATTCACAAGGTTTCGATTGAGCTGCTGAAACGCGATTATCCCAGCAAGCTGGAGGCGCAAACTCAATTGCCGGACGCCCTGCGTGAGTACTACCGGGCAAATTACTTTTCCGCTTACAATAGCCAGCGCGCGCAGATCGAGCGGGCGGCGGCGGCGCTGCTGGAAATTTATAATGGTAATATCTTCCCGCAGATGAACGTTACCTGGGGCACCTACCCCAACAATCTGGGGCACACGGACTTCCCAGGCTGCTTCCGGTGCCATGATGGCAACCATAAGTCGAAGGAGAGCCACGAGATCACGCAGGACTGTAACGCCTGCCACACGCTTCTGGCCATGGACGAACCGGACCCGAAGATCCTGCACGAGTTGGCGGGAGGAAACTGATTCTGCGTCGCCGCGCGGCTCTACCCCCCGATGCGTAGGGCCAAGGCTCGCCTTGGCATAGGCCGGCGCGCGGTCCGGATTTGTCGGAGTTTATCCGTTTCTCTCGGGCCTGTGCCTGAGAGCAAATTCATCGAAGGAGGATTCCTTATGAGGTTGTTGAAGATCCTGTTCGCCGTCTCGGTTCTGAGTGGAGCATTGCTCAGTGTCGCCACGGCGAAGCCCGAGTACGCGAAGAAAGAAGGCAAGCCCTGCACGTTCTGTCACGTCAAAATGGGCTCGAAGGAGCTCAATGACGCGGGCAAATACTATAAGGAGCACGACCACTCGCTGAAAGGCTACAAAGAACCGGAGAAAAAGTAGCCGGCAAGTGTAAGATAAACGCATCGTTCGGGTGACGGAGGTAGGGACATGCCGCTGTGTGTCCCTACGCGTCCCTCGGTTGGCGGGGAGGACGCACTCCCTCACCTGATAGGTGGCTGGTTTCCGTCCGCACGGAGGACGCATTCATGCGCAATCCCGACCGCCCCACTCAGGACTCTGTACAACCCGGCCGCCGATGGATCAACGTGCTGCTGGGCAGCGGGGTGGTCGCTTCGATCGTCGCCTTCCTCTACCCTGCGATCGACTATATCCTTCCCCCTCCGGTGGCCGAGTCGACCAGCCGCTTCGTCGTTGCCGCCAAGGTGGACGAACTGAAGAACAACGCCGGCAAGGTTTTCAAGTTTGGCTCCAAGCCGGCCCTGCTGGTGCGGACGACGGAGGGCGAGTACCGCGCCTTCTCCGCCGTGTGCACGCACCTGAACTGCACGGTGCAATACCGCTCGGACCTGCGGGAAATCTGGTGCGCCTGCCACAACGGCCTGTACGATCTGGAGGGCCGCAACGTCAGCGGCCCGCCCCCCCGGCCCTTGGAGAAATACGAGGTCCACGTGCAGGGTGAGGACGTGGTAGTCACTCGCAGCACATAGACATGGCCTCCCTCTCTCGCCAAGTCCTGGAATGGCTCGATGAGCGCTTCGGCGCCGGCAGCGTGGAGGAATTTCTCCGCCACAAAACCGTGCCCGTGCACCGCCACACCATCTGGTATTACTTCGGCGGGATGACCCTTTTCCTGTTCGTGATCCAGGTGCTGACCGGCATTCTCCTTCTGCTCTACTACCGTCCTACGCCCAACGACGCCTTCGAGAGCGTGCAATACATCATGACCCAGGTCCGCTTTGGCTGGCTGATCCGGTCCGTCCATAGCTGGTCGGCGAACCTGATGATCTTCACCGCGTTCGTGCACATGTTCAGTGTCTATTTCCTGAAAGCCTACCGCAAGCCGCGCGAGCTGACCTGGATCAGCGGCATGCTGCTGCTCTTCTTTGTGTTGGGTTTCGGCTTCAGCGGTTATCTTCTGCCCTGGAACACTCTTTCCTTCTTCGCCACCAAAGTGGGAACGGAAATGGCGGGCTCGATTCCGGTGGTGGGGAAGTGGCTGCTCATTTATCTCCGCGGCGGCGAGGAAGTAACCGGAGCCACCCTGACCCGCTTCTTCGGCTTTCACGTGGCGGTGTTGCCGGGGGCCGTCACGCTCCTGCTGGCCATGCACCTGTTCCTGGTGCAGCGCCTGGGGATGAGCGTCCCCCCGAGGGCCGAGCAGGCCATCCGGGAAGGACGGCAGCCCGCGCGCGTGATGCCCTTTTTCCCCAACTTCTTCTTGCGCGACATGATGGGTTGGTACGCCGCGCTAGGCGTTCTGGGAGCTTTGGCGGCCCTCTTCCCCTGGGAACTCGGAAGCAAGGCCGACCTCTTCGCCCCGGCGCCAGCCGGGATTCGACCGGAATGGTATTTCCTGTTTATGTTTCAAACCTTGAAGTACTTGCCCGCCAAGGTCCTCTTCCTGGAGGGCGAATTTGCGGGCTTGCTGGCCTTCGGCGCCGCAGCGGCCGTATGGGTCGCCGTGCCCTTCCTGGACTGCAAGGTCGGATTCGGCCGCGTGACGCGCTTCTTTACGGGCCTGGGGATTTTTGCCCTCGGTTATGTCGCGGTGATGTCGGCGCTGGCGTTACGGTGATTCCCGCAGAGGCGGCTCGCCGAGCCGTCTCTGCATTAACAGGAACTATGCGCAGGACTTCTCTCCTGATGATCGGGCTGCTCTTCCCATTCGCCTCGGCCTGGGCCGTCGCACCCCCTAAGGATTCCTGTCTGGCCTGCCACTCCTCCCTGGAAGGGAAGCAGTCCGAGCCCGCTATGCGATTTGAAAGCGACGTCCATTACCAAGCAGGCCTGAACTGCGCGGATTGCCATGGCGGCGACCCCAACGACGACACGATGAATGCCATGAGCCGCGCCAAAGGCTTTCGGGGAGCTCCGAAAAAGACTCAAGTGCCCGAGTTCTGCGCGCGTTGCCATTCCGATATCACTTACATGCGCCACTTCAACCCCAAGATGCGCGCCGACCAGTTGAGCCAGTATCTGACCAGCGTGCACGGTAAGCGATTGAAGCAGGGCGACACCAAAGTGGCTGCCTGCGTGGACTGCCACGGCGTGCACAACATCCGCGCCGTCTCGGACACGCGCGCGCCCGTCTATCCGTCCCACGTGGCCAACACCTGCGCGCGCTGCCACGCCGACGCCGCGTACATGAAGGAGTACAAGATTCCCACCGACCAAGCAGCCCATTATTTGAAAAGTGTCCACGCCGAGTTGCTTGCCCAGGGAGACACCTCCGCACCCACCTGCACCACCTGCCACGGCAACCACGGCGCCACGCCCCCCGGCGTCAGCTCCGCCTCCAACGTCTGCGGCACCTGCCACGTCTTCTTCGCCCAACTCTTCGAGAAGAGCCCTCACCAGGCGGCGTTCGCCAAGCTGGGGCTGCCCGGCTGCGTTCAATGCCACTCCAACCACGAGATCGTGCGGCCCAGTGACGCCTGGGTGGGCACCGAGTCCAAATCCGTATGCGTGACGTGCCACGCCGAAGGTGACAATGGCTACATCGCCGCCCAGGGGATCGCCGCCGACTTGGGCAAACTCAACTCTTCCTTGCAGCGCACGGAGGAGACACTGAACACCGCCGAACGCTCCGGGATGGAGGTGTCCAGCGCCCGGGTCGAGCTGGGCAGCGCCCACGAGGAACTCATCAAGGCGCGCGTCAACGTCCACACCTTCGACGAAGCGGAAGTGCGGAAACTGACCGGGCAGGGCGTGGATACTTCGCAGAAAGCCTACCAGGCGGGGCTCGCCGCGCTGCGCGAGCGCGACTTCCGGCGCAAGGGGCTGGGCGTCGCTCTCCTCGCCATCGTCCTCGCCATTAGCGGCCTTTACCTGAAGATCCGCGAAATCGAATCCCGCGACCGGAAGGAAGCATAATCCACAGGTTACGCAGATTTCACAGATTAACCAACCTGAAGAAAAAACCAAGCCCCTCGTGGGGCCAACTTTAGGGGAAGCTGCACTCTCAGAATCGAGAGGTTCCCACAGTCCCGGATGAGCGTGCTGCTCTTTTCACCTCTCGTTTTCTCTGTTCCTAATCTGCGTAATCTGCGGATCAACCCGTCTCCGTCAGGCGCACGCGCGCGTCCACGGCGCGGAAGTCTTTGGCCTGAGGAAAGACCGCGAAGGGGTTGATTTCGATTTCGGCGATTTGAGGCAGGTCTGCGATCATCTGCGAGAACCGCTCCAGGATTTCCGCCAGCCCCGCGAAGTCCACGGGCGGCTCGCCCCGCACGCCTTCGAGCAGCCGGTAACCGCGGATCTGGCGGAGCATCTCCTGGGCATCGAGGTCGGTGAGAGGCGGAACGCGGAAGACAACGTCCTTGACCGTCTCCACGTAAATCCCGCCCAAGCCGAACATGACCAGGGGGCCGAACTTGGGGTCCTGGATCATCCCCACAATCACCTCCCGCCCGCCGCGAACGTACTCCTGCACCAGGAAACCCAGCCCACCCGCCAGGGAAGGCGCCGTGCGTCCGACCGCCTCCGTTATCCGCTGGGCCGCCGCCAGCAATTCCTCCGGGGTGCGCAGGTCCAAGGCAACACCGCCCACTTCCGTCTTGTGCACGAGCTCCGGCGCAAGGGCTTTCAGCACCACGGGGTAATGAACCGCCTTCGCGCCTTCGGCAAGCTGCTCCAGGCTCGCCGCGACATACGACGACGCGACCGGGATACCGTAACATTCCAGCAAGCGCAACGCTTCCGCGGCTGTCAACTGGCTGCGCCCTTGGCGGCGGGCCTCGCTGAGCAAGTCTTCTGCCGCCCCGCGGCGGACCGGGAATTGCAGGACTTCACCGACGGGCCGTTCACGCCACTGTCGGTAGCGCTCCATCGCAGCCAAGGCGCTCGCCGCCGATTCCGGAAAGAGGTAAATGGCCATGTGGCCGGGATGCTTTTCGTTGAGCTCGCGGAAAAACTCCTCCGGAGCCATCATCACACCCAGGACAGGCTTCAAATATTTCTGCCGCAGTTCGTCGATGCCCGTCACGATCTCTATGGCGCTGATCATCATGGGAGGAACAAAGACCACCAGGAGGGAATCGACGCTGGGGTCTTCCAGCAGGACGCGCGCGCAGGCGTCGTACTTGCTCCGGTCGGATTGAGGCGTCATATCCACGGGATTCTGGACGCTCGCCTGGGGCGGCAGGAGGCGGCGCAGCTCGCGGCAAGTGGCGTCGGAGAGTTTCGGCAGCGTGAGGCCCGAGTTAACGGCGACGTCGGTGGCCATGATGGCCGGCCCGCCCGCGTTGGTCAGGATGGCCAGGCGGTTGCCGCGCGGCAAGGGGTTCTTGGAAAAGCACAGAGCGAGGTCAAAAAGTTCCTCGACGGTGTTGACGCGGATCACTCCGCACTGCTCGAGGAGTGCGTCGGTGGCGATGTCCAGGCCCTGACCTGCCGCCAATGCCCCCGTATGCGAGGTGGCCGCCCGCGCGCCCGCCTCCGTGCGGCCCGACTTCACGGCCACGATCGGCTTGCGTTTCGAGAGCCGCCGCGCAATTTGCATGAACCGCTGCGCATTGCCGAACGACTCCAAGTACATCAGGATGAGGTCCGTTTGAGAATCGTCCTCCCAGTAAAGCAGCATGTCGTTGCCGGAAACGTTGGTCTTGTTCCCCAAACCCACAAAGTACGAGAACCCGATGTCGAGTTGGCGCGCGATATTCAGGATGGCCACTCCCAGCGCCCCGCTCTGCGACATGAAGCCGATACGCCCGGACAGCGGTAAGGTCGGCGCAAACGTGGCGTCCATGCGCACCGCGGGGTGCGTGTTGATGATTCCCATGCAGTTCGGGCCGATCATTCGCATCCCGTAATGCCGCACTCGCTCGCCCAGCTCCGCCTCCAGCCGGCGGCCCTCCTCGCCGGTTTCGGAATAACCCGCCGTGATCACCACCAGACCTTTCACACCTTTCTTCCCGCAGTCGTCCACGACCGCCAACACTTCGTTCCGCGGCACCACGATGATCGCCAGGTCCACTGTGTCGGGAATGGCAGAGACGGAGGGAAAAGCCTTGATGGAGTGGATGAAGTCGGCCTTCGGATTTACCGGGAAGAGCTTGCCGTGGTAGTCGTATTCAATCAGTTGGTGCAGGATTTCTCGGCCAATCGAGCCCACTTTGCGTGATGCTCCGATGACTGCGATTGATTGCGGCTTAAGAATCGAATCCAGAGGATGCACGGGAAAGTCCTTTCACAGACGGTAGGTGGCAGGTGGTAGGTGGAAGGTGGGAGGCGGGGGAAAACCTCGTTCGCCGCCTACTACCCGCTTCCTACAACCCACCGCATTGAATGCTGATTTGCCGGGCCTGTCAACAGCCAAGGTGTCCGGCGACGAAGTCGAAGGTTGAAAGTCCCAGGAACATTCTACCGGCTCGGTGCGTAATCCCTAGCATTGGGGGAACAATGTGCAACTATGCATCCAATGAAAACAGATCCAGTGCTCGACTCTCCTTCGTGTGCACCCTCATCTGCGTTTTTGGCTTGGCAGGGGCTTGCCTGATCTCCGGACCTTGCTTCGCGCAGGAGCCGGAAAAAGAAGGGGGGCTAGGCGTCATTCTCAGTGACAAAGCCGGCGCCAAAGATGTTGGGCTGCCACTTTACCCGGGATCGAAACCGCATAAAGACAAGTCCAATGATTCCCCGGCAGCACATCTGGGGCTGTGGGGCGGCGGCTCCGGATTCAAGTTGGCTGTCCTGAAAATGGAGGCCGGCGATCCGCCCGAAAAAGTGGCCGCCTTCTATAAGAAAGCCCTCTCGAAATACGGTGAGGTGCTCGACTGCTCCAACCCCTCCCCGGACCAATCCGACACAGAGAAAAAAAGCTCCTCAAAGACCCTCACTTGCGGTGACGACAAACCCGACAAAGGCGGATTGCTCTTCAAATCAGGAACGAAAGAGAAACAGCATATTGTCGCCATCCAGCCCAACGGACAAGGATCGCTCTACCAACTCGTCGCTCTTGCCAATTGGAGCAGCGACAACGAGAAATAATATCCCGCCAGCTCGGTGGCATTTCCCCACTATCGCGCCTTCCCTGACATTGCTTTCATGTGACCCAGCCGCCATCATTCCGGTACTGTGTCCGTCGTCCGTGGTCCGTTGCCTTGCGCCGCGTGGCGCGGAGCCTTGCAACTGACAACGGACGTCTTCCGTACTTTATCCAAAATCGAAGTGTTGCGCCGGGAGGGTGGCTGGGGTATGTTACGGCCTCACCAATGTGGTCCATCAATCTCATCTCAAAGCGAGGAGATTCTGATCTCATGCGTTCCCCCAGCAAACTGAGTTTCGCGCAAGTCGCCCGGCAGTTTTCCATGATCGTTTCGGCGTTAGGGCTGATGCTCTTCGCGGCGGCAGCCCGCGCGCAAGAGCCCGACGTCGCCAGCAAGCTCCAAGGATTTGACTCCTACATGGAGCAAGTGTTGAAGGACTGGAACACTCCGGGAATGGGCGTGGGGATTGTCGTGAAGGACAAGCTGGTGTTCGCGAAGGGCTACGGCTATCGAGACTACGAAAAGAAGCTTCCGCTCACGCCCACCACGCTATATCAGATCGCCTCGAATTCGAAACTGTTTACGGCAGTGGCGGCGGGGATGCTGGTGGAGGAAGGAAAGCTGAGCTGGGACAAGCCCGTACGCGAAGCGGTGCCCACCATTCAGTTTTACAACGACCAGCTCAACAGCAATGTCACGCTGCGGGACATGCTGTCGCACCGGACGGGTGTGACCCGGCACGATTTGATTTGGTTCAAGTCGCCTTTCTCGCGGAAAGAGCTATTCGAGAAGCTGAAGTACCTGGAGCCGCAGGAACCGATGCGGTCGGCCTTCCTTTACAACAACCTGATGTTCTCGGCCGTCGGACAGATTATCGAGTTGAAATCAGGGATGCGTTGGGAGCAGTTCGTGCGGGAACGGATCCTCACGCCGCTGGACATGGGCTCGACCACCTACACCATTTCCGACATGCTGAATCATCCGGACCACGGCGTGCCGTACCGCGAAAAACGCGATTCCTTCGAGCTCTACAAAATTCCTTACTACGAGGATACCGAGGGCGTAGCGCCCGCGGGCGCGATCATCTCGAATATCGATGAGCTGTCGCACTGGCTGATCGCGCTGATGAACGAGGGGAATTACCATGGCAAGCAAGTTTTGCCTCCCAACGTCCTGAAAGCCACCCTGCAGCCGTCCATCGGCTTGCCCAACGCTGCCGGGGAGGCGCTAGGGTTTTGGGAACTGCTCAATCCCGACTACGGCATGGGACGGTCAATCGCGTCGTACCGCGGGCGGCTGATCACCTATCACGGCGGCGACCTTCCAGGTTTCCACTCGCAGGTTTCGTTCATGCCCAATGACAAGATTGGGGTCCTCGTATTCGTCATCGGCGACCATGCCGCGCCTCTGTACAACGTGGTCAGCTACAACGTGTACGAGCGGCTGCTGGGCATGGACCAGACGCCCTGGAGCCAGCGCTTTTTGCAGTTGCGGCTGGCCAACAAGAAAGCGGGAACCCAAGCGCGCGCCAAGGCCGGAGAGGACCGCGTCCCCAATACCAAGCCCTCACACCCCTTGACCAGCTATGCGGGCGAATACGAAAATCCGGCCTACGGCATCCTGAAGATCGGACAGAAGGGGGATGAGCTCGAGTTTGGTTTTCACGAATTCCAGTTTCCATTGAGCCATTTCCACTACGACCGCTTCGATACGCCGGATGACGAGCAGTACGGGCGATTCTCCGTGAACTTCGGGACGAATCCGCAGGGCGACATTGGGACCGCGATGATCTCGCTGGACGAGGCGGAAGCGACCTTCACCCGCAAGCCGGAAGCTTTAGACCCGAAGCTGGTGGAGAAACTCGCGGGAGTGTACCTGACTCCGTCCAAGGTGAAATTTCAAGTGCTCTACCAACCCGGCACAGGTCTCTCCCTGGCGTTCCCGGGCGCGCCTCCGCGAAAGCTGATTCAGGTGAAAGGATTGCAGTTCAGGACACCAGAATTCGCCGATACCATCTATGAGTTCGTTGTGGAAGACGGGCAAGTGAAGGCGCTGAAGGAGCGCGACCCGTCCGGCGAATTCACGTATCCAAGACAATGACACCCAGCCCCGCCGTGCGTCGCCCTGCGCCGCCTGGCGCGGAGAGTTGCACCTGACAACGGACCTCTGACCACTGGCAACTGGGAACTGGCAACTGCGCTATGCCCTCCCCAACTCAAACCGCCCGGAAATACTTGATGGGCACGGCGTGCGCGGGCCTGTTCACCTTTGGGGTGATGACCTCGTTTCTGGGCGCGACGTTGCCCGAACTCAGCACGCGGCTCAACTTCGATCTGACGCGCGGCGGCGCGCTCTTCAGCTTTCTTTATCTTCCGCAGATCCCCATGGTTTTCCTGGCGGGCCCGCTCATCGACCGCTTCGGGAAAAAGCCGGTGCTCGCCGGAGGGCTCTTGATCAGCGCCGTGGCCCTCTTGGGGATGGCCTACGCGCCGGTTTACTCGGTGCTGGCGGCGTTGCTCGTGGTGCTGGGCGCGGGCGGGTGTTCCGCGATGAGCGCCGCCAACACGCTCATACCGGACCTCTTTCCGGAGAACCCTTCCTCGGCGTTGAATCTCGGCAACATTTTCTTCGGTTTGGGGGCGATTTTCTTTCCCTTGCTGGTGGCCCTGCTGACCGCGCGACTGGGGTTAGTGCCCACCTTATGGCTGATGACGCTGCTGGTGGCGGGCGTGGGGCTGCTAGCATTCTTCGAAACCTTCCCGCCTGCGGGCGCCGCCGGGGGCTTCGACTGGCCCGAAGCCCGCCGCGTGGCGTTGGACCCCGCGGTCGTCCTGCTGGCCTGGGTGCTGTTCTTCTATTCCGCCATAGAGATCTCGACCGCGGGCTTCACGCGCACCTTTCTCGAGCAGGAATTCTCCGCCACCCCGCAAGCTTCCAAGACCATCCTGATGGCTTTTTGGATCGCACTGCTGGTGGGGCGGCTCGTCGCCAGCCAAGCCGTCAAGATCGTGCGCGGGCCACGTCTGGTGCTGGGAGCTTCCGTGGGCGCGATCGTCGGCCTCTCGCTTCTGGCCGTGGCGCCGAATATGAGCGTGGCGACGGCGGGCATTATCATCTGCGGTCTGAGTTATGCACCCGTCTTCCCGACCACTGCGGGAACAGCCAGCACCTATTTTCCAAGGCTGTTCGGAACGGTCTTTGGAACCCTGATGACGGTGGCGTTGCTGAGCGGCGTCGTCTTGCCACCGGCAATTGGATACGTGGCGAAGGCGGCGACGCTGCGCGCGGCCATTGGAGTGATGATCGGTTGCGGCGTTCTTCTGCTCGTCACGCAGGCCCTCTTCGTCGCCTACGAGCGTCGCAGGCTGCTAAAAGCAGTGAACAGTAAAGAGTGAACGTTGACGAGCCGGTGGAGTGAATTTCATCCCTGCCCATGACGCCCAAATCGAAACCCTAGTTTTTTGACCTGGGTGGGTGGCCCATGCCTTACGTTCGAGGTTTCACAAGAATCGTTTTCAGCAGATTCGTCTTTGCATTTGTTCGCGCAAGGCGACCCCGGTGTTGTTCTGTTGTTGTTGTCTTCATGTTATTTGCCTTCGATGGCTGCGGTGGTGGTAGTTCCTCGGTCTCACCCCCACCGCCGACCCCAACGGCGCAATTACTCAAAGTCACGGCTCCCGGAAATTCATTGATTGTTGGCGACACTGTCCAGCTTGCCGCGATGTGTACCTACAGCGACAACACAACGGTAGACGTGACCGCCAGCGCGACTTGGAGCGCCGCGCCCGCCGCGGTCGCCACCGTTTCCAACTCGGGCCTGCTGACCGCTGTTTCCGCCGGGTCTGTCACAGTGACGGCGACCTTCAGTTCGTTGAGCGGCGAAGTTCAAGCGTTTGTATCCATGGGGTTGGTCACGCCCGGGGCCTCAGGTTTTTCGTGGGAGAGCGTCAACACGCAGGGAATGGGCTACGTCACGGGACTGGTGGTGCACCCGCTCGCGCCCTATGATATCTACATCCGCACCGACGTCGGCGGCGCCTACCGATTTGACCGCAGCAACCAATACTGGATTCCTCTGCTGGACCCGTACGGCAGGCTGCACTCCGAAACCTACGGCGTGGAAAGCATTGCGACCGACCCGTCCGACATCAACACCGTCTACGTCGCGGCGGCCTACGGGCGCACCCTAACAGGCTCGAATGTCTTTTCGCCTGCCGAGGTGCTGGTCTCGCACGACCGCGGGACGACCTGGAGCGACACTGGACTGGCGCAGCAAGCGCTCTACATCGGCGCCAATGACAGCTATCGCGGCACAACCGGCGAGCGTCTGGCGGTGGATCCGAACCAGCCCGGCGTAGTCTACTTCGCCACCCGGCAGAATGGTCTTTGGCGGGGAAGCACCAGCACCACTCCGCCCGCGATGAACTGGTCACAGGTAGGCGGAGGACTGCCTGCCAGTACGGCATCCCCCGGCATCAGCTTCGTTCTGTTCGACACGAGCGCAGGCGTCACTGGCACTGGCGCCACCCGTAACCTGTACGCCGGCGTGTACGGTAGCGGCGTGTGGGCCAGTGTGGATGGCGGAATCTCTTGGTCCCAGATCAGCAACAATGCGAATCCCGCACGGGCCGCCGTGGCCACCGACGGAACCTTGTTCATCACCTTCGGCGGCGACGAGGGTGGGACCACCGGCAGCGTCGGCCGCTACCAAGGCGGCACATGGACCGACGTCACTCCACAGGGCAACGGCAAGAGCTACTCCGGAGTATCTTCGGACCCGACCCATCCGGCTGCGGTGGTGGTTGCGGTCAACGGGAACATGCAAATATTCCGCAGTACCAATCAGGGCAATACGTGGAGCGCGATTGCCGTGGGGTCATTCTCCTATCAGCCAGAGTACTTCCTGCCCAACGCCCCCTCCTGGGGAAACGCTGCACTCGTGATTGATCCAGCAAATACGAAGCGAGTTTGGCAGACAAACGGCTACGGCGTCATCGAAACCGAGGACATTACCGCTGCTTCCACGTTCTGGACATGGCAGATGAGCAATCTGGAAGAGTTGGTGGTGCAGAAGATCAAGGTTCCCCCCGTGCAGACCGTTCCTGGAACCACCTTGCCCGGAGCCGACCTGTTCAGCGTAGTCGCCGACATGGTGGGATTCCGGTATGCCAGCCGCGACATCGTTCCCCAGGTCGCCATCGACAGCTTCCAGTACGTGGCTCAGGGCACCGGAATCACTTATTGTGGTTCGCAACCACAGAACGCGGCCTTCGTCGGCTGGGATGAAACCAACGTCTCGGCTCCCATGTCTGGCGTCACGTCCGACAACGGACTCAGCTGGAAGCACATCCCTAACACTAGCCCGGGCACGGGAGGCAAGATTGCCATGGCCTCCGACGACCCGAAGAACATGGTTTGGGCTCCTTACAATGCCACTCCGCAGTACACTCACGACGGCGGTATGACGTGGCAATCCGCCTTATACAACGGCGCTCCTCTGCCCGCGTCCTGGCAATTGACCAACCCGTGGTGGACTGGCGACGTGCTAGCCCCAGACCTCGTGGCTCCGGCCACTTTCTATTACTTCGACAACGGTAATTTTTACTATAGCAACAACGGCGGAGCCTCCTGGACGCTGGGCAACACCACCTGGCCGCAGGACCCACACTGGGTCCTCAATGTCAGCATCGTGCCCAATCCCGTCAAGGCTGGCGACGTCTGGATGGCGTTTGCGCCGGACTCCAACCAGCCATGGACGTACCAGCTTTTGCATTCCACCGACGGCGGCAAGACGTTCTTCCCCATCAGTACACTTGCCAGCGCCAACTACGTCGCATTTGGCAAGGGCGCTACAGCAACGACGCCGTTTCTCTACGTCCACGGGCAGGCTCCCGGCGCCACTGCCGACGCCATCTACAAATCAGAAGACATGGGCGCGACATGGATTCAGATCAGCGACCCCACGCGAATGCAGTTTGGCCTGATCAACGCCCTCGAGGGCGACATGCGAACTCAGGACCTCGTGTATGTCGGCAATGGCGGGCGAGGCATCTTCTACGGCTATGGTCACGCTTCGGGGATCACGCACCCGAGCCTGCGAAGAAGGCAGCGAGGTGACCCCGCGCATTAACCTTGCGCAAAAAACTCAGCCAGGGGCGCTTGAGTGTGTCCGCTTCGCTGCGTCCCCACGAATGGGTCCTGGGCCACCGATTGATTCTTGGAATATGCGAACTTTGTTCTACGGTTCGCTGTTCGCAGGTTTCCTACGGCTTGAGAACCACCTTGATGCTGGTCGAGCCTGGGCTGACCAGGTCTTCAAACACTTTCTGCCCTTCCGCAAGCGCCGCTTCCCGCACCCAGCCCGCCGTATGCAAGCGGCCGGCAGCCACCCACTCCAACGCCTTCTGGAACTCTCGCCGGCAGTAGGCGAAGGCGCCTTCCACCCGAATCTCCCGCCGAACAATCTCCACGCAATCGAGCGCGGTTTCCTGCTCGCCGAGTCCGGCCAGGATGATGAGTCCGCCCGTACTGACCAGCTTGAGTGCGAGCCGGCGGGTGGCGGAGAATCCTGCCGCGTCAAAGACCACCGCGCACCCGTCTTCGCCGAAAAACCGTTCCAGTTCTTCCCAGCAGTTCGGATAGCTGGGGTTCACAGTGAGGTCCGCGCCCAGCTGGCGTGCCGCCGCGGCGCGATGCGGGTTCAGTTCCACCACGGCGATGCGCGGGAATTTCAACTCGCGCGCCACCTGGAGAGTCATCAGGCCGATGGGTCCGGCGCCCAAGATGGCCACTTGACCCATATCGCGCGCGGCCAAGCCCGCCATGTGCAGGCCGCAAGCCAGCGGCTCCACCAGCGCCCCCTGCACGTAGTCCGTCTCCTCCGGCAGGGGATAGAGGTTCTTGACGGGCACGGCCACATACTCGGCAAACGCTCCTGGGATGTGCAGACCCAAGAGCTGCCGGTGCCGGCACAGGTAATCGCGCCCCGAAGCGCAGTACCGGCACTGGTCACAGCCCAGCAGCGGATAAACCACGGCGCGTTCGCCCGTCAACCGACCGGAAGCCGCGCCGGAATCCCGCACTTCAAGCACTTCTCCCGCCAACTCGTGCCCCATGACGAGCGGCGGCGTTCGGCCGCGACTGTGTCCCAGCCAGCCGTGCACATCGGAACCACAGACCGCCGCCGCTCGCACCCGGACGAGCGCCTCGCCCGGCTTCAGCTCGGGATCCGGCCAGGGCTGCATCTCCAGCTTCTTCGGTGCGGTGTAAACAAGAGCCTTCATGAAATCAGTCCTCAGTTCTCAGTTTTCAGTCGTCAGTTCTCAGACTTTTTTCTTCAGGCTTGGCTAAGCCTTCTCCCCAACACCGAGGGGGACGCCAAGTATACGACAATCTTGTGCGCGAAGGGATCGTCAGGCAGGAATTGGTCCCTCGCCAGCCCGAACGAAGAATGCCCAATGAATCAACAACGTTCGAGGAGGGCAAGAAAAGCTTCCCGCGTTATCCCCGCTGTTCGAATGAGGTTGTGGATGATGTCGAGCCCAACTTCATCATAACGAGGGACAATCAAGGGCCGTGCAACTCCAGGCTTCTCAAGTTTTATGTGACTGCCGCTCTGCCCTGCTTGGCGGTACCCCAGCTGCTCGAAAACGCAGACGAGCTTTTTCCAGCTTAGCGGTCTTAAACGGCTCACGGTGTAAGACCCTTTCCTAATTCCATACCAACTTGCCACAGGCGATTAGGGGGCTGTCAATAGCTTTCACTCTGTAACTGTGGATATTCTGTGGGTGTTGCCGGAAAATGGTGGAAAATTGGTGGGACAATGAAGAACACAGGCAGGACAATGAGGGAATCGCGACACCATTCTTAAACGCGTGAACGCAGGTTCTTGTCAACTCCGAAGGGAATGGGAACCGCGAGGGGGAATGCGCCGGACGGAATTTTCTCAGCCTTGCCCTTCACGGGAACGAAACCCAGCTCTTTAAGCGCTTGGTCCAGTGTCCCTCGCTCCAGACAGCTAGTAATGAAAAGCTGCGAAGCCTCGAGGAGGTTCTTCTTTGCCTCTTCCTCGGTCCTCCCCTGCGTGGTCAGGTCAAGAGGCGGGCAGAAGGCGATATACCATTTCCCTTGCCGCTTGATAACTCCGAACAGCTTGAATTCAGCCTGGACCGTCACTTCCACTTCCACCCCTCGATCGCAGTTCGCACTAGCGAACTTAAGATGTAGAAAAACGGGCAGCTCTCACCCGCCCGTCTATCGTAACAAGCAGCCTCCTGGAAAGCAAATCACGGCACGAGGTGGGTGTTAGCATCCAGGAGCGAAATAGAACATGAGGGGCCCGCATCGCAACTGGACGCCGCCCCCTGCGGAACTCTATAATCACGGGTTCCGACCGAAGGGGAGACTCATGTTCAAAAAGCGGATTGTTCCGGCCAGTGTCGCTCTCCTGGCCATGCCTCTCTTCCTCATTCAAATCGCCGCACTCCGTGGGGACGCGCCCGCGAAACTTCGCGCTGCCACCGACCGCGACACCTACAACGTCGGCGACGAGGTGTGGTTGGAAATCGCTTTCCCCTCCTCAGAAGGTGTTCGCACGCTGGACAGCCTCTTACTCACCGTGCGATATGCGGGGGAAGAAAAGCCTGTGGTCGAGGGGGTGATTCTCGGCACCGCTAGGCGCGACTCTTTAACCCCAAACTCTACCGGCTATCACCCTCTCTGGAAAGTTCCTCTTGACGCCCGGACGGGGAGTTACGAAATCGATTTGCGCGTGCAGGACCCGAAGTCCCAAAGCACTCTTCAGGACATTCCGCGCCTCGGGTCCTTCGTTGTCCACCGCAAGCTCGTTCAGATCTCTGCTGTCGAACTCGGCCAGTCTTACTACACCTCCGGCGAGGCGGTAGGTTGCAACGTAACGCTCGAGAATCTCAACGACCGTCCTCTCCAGGGACTTCGCCTGGAGTTCTCGGAACGCTACTGGCCGTGGATTGTCCAGCAAACCGAGCGCGTGGGGACGAACATCGAGACGCTGCGCGCCGACCTTGCCCTCCAGCCGCATCAACGCGTCAGCGCGGCCCTCGCGCGCTGTGCCGTGGCGAAGAGTGTCGAGCAGCCCACTCTTCAGCAATTTGCGGCAGTGGTCTGGGACCACGACCGCAAGAACGTCTACGACATCGCCATCAGTCCGCTGGCGTTTGTCCATCCCCCGGGCCTGGAGACCCCGCAGACTTACCCGCCGCAGTTCATGTATCCCGACCTCAAGGCGCTGAATACCACCGCCTACCGCGCCTTCCCTCCCCCGGACCCCAGCGGGGGCGCCATCGTGTTCGACCGCGAGCACACGATGTTCCCTGCCGGAGCGGATGCCGCGGTCTCATTCACTCTCCGCAACCCGAGCGACCAGCCCTGGAGCGGGGTGAAGCTCCGCGCGCGGTTGCTGTCGTCGGAAAGCGCCGGGTTGGGAGAAAAGGTTCTGGCGGAGAATCTCGACTTGACGCCGCGCGGGTCGCCGCTGAAAGAGGCGGTTGCGTTCAAGCTGCCGGATGGACCGGCGGCGCTGTTTCGCGTGCGGGTCGAAGTGGAGGCCGGGTCCGGGCAGGTTCTAGCGGCCAACGACCTGGAGATTGCCGCCAATTCCCTGCCCCAGTCCGTGCTGATCTTTTGCGCGCATGAGGATGACGAAGGCAGCTGGTTTGGGCTGATCCGCGCCGCGGTTGAAAACCAGGTGCCGGTCCGAGTGATCTACTTCACGAGCGGGGATGCGGGCTCCTGCGACCGCTACTTCCAGCACTCCTGCGGCCCCGAGGAAGCCCTGCATTTCGGCGCTGTGCGCATGGAGGAAGCCCGCGCGACGCTCGGCCATCTGGGCCTGCCTCGCGAAAACATCTATTTCCTTGGCCTTCCGGACGGCGGCTCCGGGAAGATCTGGTACGAGCATCCCGACGCGTCCCATCCTTACCTCTCTGTCTTGCTGGCCAGCGACCACGCGCCCTACGAGGGCCTGGTCCGGCCCAACCTTCCCTACGCGCGCCAGACCGTGGTGGAGACCGCCAAGGGATTGATCAGAAAATTCCAACCCCAAGTGATCGTCGCTGCGCACCCCCCCGCCGAAGGACACATCGACCACGTCGTGAATGGCTATTTCGCCGTGAAGGCGCTCCAGGAATTATCCCGGGAAGGCGCGCTCCCGCCCGGCACGGAGCTGCGCGTGGACCGAATCTACAACCCCAAGGACCATCCTCCCACACCCTACCACTATGAAGAACGGACCTTTGCCGTCTCCGGAGAAGCCGCAGCCCGCGCCCAGGAAGCCGGGTGGTATTACCAGTCGCAGGGCGGCAACCGCTCCCAGGGCAATGTGCGGAGTTTCACCCAACTTCCCCGTACGCAGACCTACCGTGTGGTGCTAGATTGGAAAGAGCACCAAGGATGGAACGAGAGAGATTGAGTCATTCAGCCATTTGGCCATCGATTCATTGCAGGAACTGCTCGCTCGAAGTGGGCACGGACTTTCAATGATTCAATGAATTAATGAACAAATGAATCAATTCGATTCGCCGATTCCGCTGCCGGCGCCCGACCGCGATGGGGATCCCTTTCCTTGCCCGCATTGCGGGCAGTTGCTGGGGGCCTCCTGCCGGGTGTGCGTGTCGTGCAAGCAGGCGGTCGAGGCGCCCGTGAGGGCGTCGTGGCGGCCGGTGCCGCCCCCGGCCGAGGCCGTCTTGGCACGCCTGCCGGCGCCGCTGGAACGAGTGCGTTTTCCCTGGGCGATTTTTCTCCTCGTCCTGGCTGTCTCGATGGCGGGCGTTTCGCTGGTGCAACTCCTGATGACTCCTCTGAAAGGCCAGTTGGTGGTGGCTGGTGTACAGGTCCTGACGTCCGTGTGGGTCTTCTACGACGCGCAGTCGAGAGGCGTGCCGAAGGCGTTGCGCTGGGGTTTGGGCACCCTGCTGCTATGGCTCTTCATTTTTCCCTGGTACCTCGGGCGCAGAAGCAAACCCACAGCTCGTTGCCCGTTCGTGGAAGGGCCGGTTGGCCCGCTCACCCGAGTCTTACTCGTGCTCCTGTTGCTGGTGTTGTTTATCCTTGCTTTCAAAACCCCGCCGGGGAAATAGTGGGATGTGGTTGCATGGCGGCGGGAACAATCCACTCGCTCATCGCATACAGGCGGCCGCAGTCCACGCACCTCGTCGCGGCAAATTGGGCCGCGCAGTGCGGGCAGACGGCTTGGGTTTGGAAGGTGTCGAAGGACTGCCGGCACCGGCTGCACGTCCAAAAGTTTCCCACCGGCGGCGCTGCCTTGCACGATGGGCAGGCGAACCCGTCGCGACGCGGCAACTTCGCCATACGCAACAGCGCCAGCGCTTGTTGTAGCCCTCCCCAGCAATTCATCAGGATGAACGCGCAGAGGATGCCCATCCAGGCGGATTTCATCCAGACGGCCAGAACCACCAACCCCGCCACACCGACGAAGCCGATGATCGTGGCGACCATCAAGCTGCGGGCGCGTCCGAGCACAAACCAGAGCAGGGAACGAAGAATCTGACCACCATCCAGCGGATAGATGGGCAGCAGGTTGAAGATCAACAAGCCCACGTTGATCCACAAGACCGTCCACAGAAACGCGTGGGCATTGGGCATGGCCTTCGCCCACCCCAGCGATCGGCTCCCCATCCAGAGTATCAATGAGACCGGAACCAGGGCCACGTTCACCAGCGGCCCTGCCGCGAGACTCCAGAGGGTGGCCCCCGGCCGTTGCGGCGCGTTCACGTACGCCACCCCGCCGAGCGGCCAGAGCACAATCTGATTCGCCGTTCCCCCCACCTGCCGGCAGGCCAGGGCGTGGCCGAACTCATGAAACATCACAATCAGGAACAGCGCCAGATACTCCAGGACGTTCCAGGTAAGAGAGGAATACGACTTCGCCCGGCTGTTGATTTCAATCACCGCAACCAGAAACCAGGACCAGTGCAGGAACACATTGATCCCCGCCACCTGGAAGAGATGAATGGACCCCTGGCGAATGCTTGTCATAGGCCTTTAAAGAAAGCGTTGGCAGACTTGAAGTGCTTCCCCCGGTGTCGATCGGCTGCCTGCATCGCTTTCACGGTAGTGGTATTGGGAACCTTTACTTCGAACGGCAGCGCCTTCTCCGCGGCTACGCGGACAAGCAAAACGCGCACCGCGTCGGACACGGACATGCCCATCGCGGCCAGCGTCTTGGCGGCCCTCTCCTTCACCTTCTCGTCCACGCGAATATGAACCATGGTCGTCATAATGATAAAACCTCACTGAGATACAGTGTATCTCAAGAGGAGATGAGGGTCAATGCCCTAATGGATCCCTGGGACCCCATGGGGCGTCGGGATCGAACGAACATCGAATCATCGCGGCGACTTCCTTCATGGGCGTCGAGCCGAGAGCACGCGGGTGCCGGCTCTTTAGCCTGGACTTCCTCAGGGTAGTAATGAAGTGGCCCTTCAAATACGAAACCCCTGGTAGCCCAGTTTCCCCCGGCTCGAATTTGAGCGAGGTCGGCCCTTCGATGCCCGTGCTCCCAAAAGGTACCGCGAGGACCGAGTCGATTCGGTCGGATGCGTTGCGGGCGTCCAGAGAAACGATCAGGACCCAGTGGCGCTGAGGTGGGTCGCCAAGCTCCGCCACCCAAATCTCACCACGCCGGGGGCTGGGGTTACTGGGCAAAGTCGATCTCGTCAGAGGATTGATCGAGCGAGAATTCCAAGTCCTTTTCTTCCGCGATGGCGCGCGCCGGCAGGTCCTTAAAATAGGCTGCGGTGGCTCTCTCTAGTTCGCTACGCCGGTCCGCTCGTCGCAGCCGCGCCAGGGACGTGTCAAGAGCTTCCGCAAGATTCCGTGCCTTCCCGGCGGATATCTGACTCCGGAGATAGGTGTAGCTATCAACAGCGATCGTGGTTGAAATCTTCTTGCGACGGGGCATCCAGTCCTACCTCCCCTTTGATTCAAGCGTGCCATATAGCTGTCATCTAATCAAGGAGATAATTTGGATTGCGAATTATCTGATAGATTGCCAGATGAACTGGGCCTCTCTTCCTGGCGACCGCCTTCTGCTTTCGGCCTGCCGTCCCTTGTGGCCAAAAGCCCCTTCAAAACCCCTGGCCTGTCCGTCTAAGCTATTGATTCTAAATGGCAAGAATTGAGTCTTGAAACCAGTTCTAGTCACATGTAGTGGCTGGCAATGCCGCCGGCTCTCCTGCCTCTGCTCAGGAGCCATCGCTTCAAGGTATGTAGCACAAGAGCCGCTGCGGCGCTTTACAGATCTGGCCCTGGGAAGGAAGCAAGAGAGTTTTGGGTTTTGGGTTTTGGGTCCTGGGTGCTGGGTTCTACGTTCTGCTTTTGGTCTTCTGCCTTCTGCCTTCTGCTTTCTGCCTTCCGCCTACTGACTGAGCGCCCCGTCGGAGGCCCGGCAGATATAAGTCTCGGCCTTAAGGCCCAGGGCCTGTTCGTAGCCTTTGCTAACCCCCGCGGCGAAAGCCTCCGCCGCCTCCGCCCGCACCAGGTTCACCGTGCATCCGCCGAAGCCCGCCCCGGTCATGCGCGCGCCCAGCACGCCGGGCTGTTTCCAGGCCAGCTCGACGAGCATGTCCAGTTCCTGCGAGCTGACCTCGTAGTCGTCGCGCAGGCTTTCGTGCGAGGCGTTCATCAGCTCGCCAAAACGCTCCAAGTCGCCCGACTCGAGAACCTCGACGGCTTCCAGCACGCGCTGGTTCTCCGTCACCACGTGGCGGGCGCGGCGGAGCAGCAGTTCGTTGAGCGCGGGGGCGGCCGTCTCGAGGTCCGCGGGCTCCACGTCGCGCAGGGAATTCACCGCCAGGCCGGTGCTGGCAATCTGCGCCACGGCCTGCCGGCACTGCTTCAGCCGCACCTCGTACTCGGACTGCGCCAGCGCGCGCTTGACGCCGGAATTGCACACCACAATCTTCACGTCGCCGCGCAGGGGAACGTGACGGTACGAAAGATCGCGGCAATCGAGAAACAGCGCGTGGTCCTGCCGGCCCAAAGCGGAAATGAACTGATCCATGATGCCGCAAGGCACACCGACGAACTCGTTTTCGGCCCGGCGCGACAGCTTGACGATGTAAACGGGATCGAGTTCGAGCTGGAGGAGTTTCTTCCAGAAAGTTGCCGCCCCCACTTCCACGGCGGCGGAGGAGCTCAAGCCCGCCTCGCGCGGCACGTCGCCGCCGAAAACCAGGTCGGCGCCCGCCAGGCGGTGCCCATCCTCTTCGAGGAATTTGGAGACGCCGCGCAGGTAGTTGCTCCAAGTGTGATGCGAGTCTTTTTGGTTGGCGTCCAGGCTGAATTCCGTGAAATCGTTGAAGTCCAGAGAGTGAACCCGCACTTGGCGGTCGGCGCGGCGGCTGCCGGCGAAGGCGATGGCCCGGTCAATCGCCGCCGGCAGAACGAAACCATCGTTGTAATCCGTGTGCTCGCCGATGAGGTTGACGCGCCCCGGCGCGCGAACCACCACCTCCGGCGTCGAGCCGAAGAGTTTTCCAAAAGTCTCTTCGATCATTGCGATTCTCCCAACTCCTCGCGCCGTACCGGCGGAATGGCCCGCAATTCGGCTGCCTTCTCTTCGGCCAGGGAGTCATTGAGGAACGTCCCACCGCCGCTTTCCACGCTGGCCAAGTATTTCAGTTTATGCTTGCTCCGGTGCGGGGGATAGAACTCGACGTGAAAATGAAAATAAGGATACCTCCCGCGCGCCGGCGACTGGTGAAGCACCATCATATAGGGAAACGACATCTGAAAGAGGTTGTCGTACTTCAGCGTGACCCACTTCAGGATTTCCGCGAGCGCCCGCTCCTCAGCGGGGCGGAATTCGTCGAGCGCGCCCAGATGGCGGCGCGGGAGAATGTGAACTTCGTAAGGCCAGCGGGCATAAAACGGGATGAAGGCGGTGAAGCCGCGGTTCTCGGCAATGACGCGCCGGCCATCGCGACGCTCCTTCTCCAAGATGTCGCAGTACAGGCAGCGCCGGTGGCTGCGCCGGTAAGCACGCGCTGAGGACAGTTCTTTCTCGAGGCGCGGGGGGATGAGCGGGAAGGCATAGATCTGTCCGTGGGGATGCGGCATCGTGACGCCGATCACCGCGCCCTTGTTTTCAAAAATCAAAACGTACTTGATCCCCGGCGTGGCCTTGAGCTCGGTGAATCTGCGGCGCCAGAGTCGCACCAGCTTGACGAGGTGATCGAGCGGGAGCTGGGGCAAGGACGTGTGGTGGTTCGGGTGGTAAAGAACCACGTCGCACTTCCCATGGCTGCGCCGGACCTTGTAGAAGTCGTCGCCTTCCACAGCGGGCTCGGCCGCGGGAATCGAAAAGGCGGGAAAATCGTTGGGATAAATATAGACGTCGTAGTGCGCGGGGACGCGCCCGGAACCGGGGCAGAACGGGCACCACTCAGCGGGCATCTGGGGACGCCCTTGGCGGTGGGAGGCCGTCGAAACCCACTCACGAACGGTAGGATTCCAGCGGAGTTCCGTCATGGCTGGTTGCGGCGTGAAGCCCGGAGGGCCAACGTCCCCATGATCAGGCCAAAGACCAACATCGCCGCGCCCCACCAGAGGTCGATATTGACGTTCAGGGACTTCTCGAAGATCTCCGGGTTCGTGACCAGGCCGAAGACCATCAGCACGATGCCGTAGATGCTGAAGATGATTCCAATCGGAAGTCGAATGTCCAAGCCCATAGTCTTTACCAGAAAATGATGTTCAGGACCGCGCACATCCCTAGGATGATGATGGCCAGAATCCCCGGCCGCTCGTACCAGGGCAAGTGCGACGTCTTAGGTCTGGGCGTCAAGGAATAAACCAAGCCCACCAGTTCCTCTTCTTTGCGCGGCTCCGTGAAGAGGGTGACCACCACCGTGACCGAGAAGCAGACGGCAAAAGCCCAGATAGCCTGGTAGAAGTTTGCCGCCATGTCGGTGTGATAGTGGATGTATTGAAAGCGATAGAGTCCGTAGTGTGTGGCGGCCGCCAGGATGCCGCACAGCAATCCCCAGAATCCCGAATGCGCGCTGGTGCGCTTCCAGAACATTCCCAACAGGAACGTGCCGAAGAGCGGAGCGTTGAAGAACGCGAAGAGAAGCTGGAGATAATCCATCAGGTTGTTGAAGTGCAGAACGATGAAAGCGGTGCCGATGCCCACGACCACCGCAAACACCGTGGCCCCGCGGCCCATGTTGAGATAGTGGTGGTCAGGCTTGCCGGGGTTGATATGAGTCTGGTAAATGTCGAAAGTCCATACGGTATTAAAAGCGGTCACGTTGCCGGCCATCCCCGACATGAAGCTGGCTAAGAGCGCCGTCAACCCCAGACCCAGCAGGCCGGAAGGATAAAGGCTGCCCAGCATCGCCGGCAGCGCTTGATTGTAGTTGTAGACGCCGGTGACCGGATCCTGCAAAAGGTGCCGGACGGGTGAATAGGCGATGGCCACCAGGCCCGGGAGGATGACCAGAAGCGGGAAAAACATCTTGGGCACGGCGGCAATCAGGGGCGTGCGCTGCGCCGAGGCCATGTCCTTGGCGGCCAAGCCACGCTGCACCACCAGGAAGTCGGTGCACCAATAACCGAAGGAAAGCACAAAACCCAGGCCAAAAATCGTAGCGACCCAGTTGACGCCCATGGGATTGTCAGCAGCATGCCAGATGTTCGCCCAGGTGTGCGCATAGCCGGGATTGGGAAGGCTGGCTTTGAGCCCCGCAAATCCTCCCACAGCTTTCAAGCCCAGAATGGCCAGGGGCAGGAATCCGAAAACAATCAGAAAGAACTGCAGCACCTCGTTGTAAATCGAAGAGGTGAGGCCGCCCAGGTAAATATAAATGGCGACGACCACCGCCGAGGCGACGACGCTTGCCCAAAACGGCCAGTTGAGCAGGCGCTGGAAAAGAATCGCCATCGCGTAGAGGTCCACACCTGAAACCAGCAGGGCCATGAAGGCGAAACAAAGGGCGTTCAAGGTGCGCGTCTTCTCGTCGTAGCGCTTGCGCAGGAATTCCGGCACGCTGCGCACCTTGCTGCCGTAATAGAACGGCATCATGAACACGCCCACAAAGCACATGGCCGGCATGGCCGCCAGCCAGTAAAAGTGGTTAACGTACATGCCGTATTTGGCGGCGTTGGCGGCGTGGCCCATCACTTCCAGGGCGCCGAGGTTCGCGGACATGAAAGCCAGCCCGGTGATCCAGCCCGGAATCGAGCGTCCGGAGAGAAAGAAGTCCTCACTGGTCTTCATCCGCCCGCGCAGGGCGAAGCCGATGCCCAAAACAAAACCGAAGTAGATAACAATGATGAGGTAGTCGACGAATTGTGGGTGCATGGGTACCTACCGGAGCGCGGAAACTATCACAAGGGGTGGGAAAAGTAAACGAAAGTCTGGAAGACCAGTCAAAGGGCGAAGGTTGAATGTCGAAAGCCGAATCCGCCAAATAGCGCCGACCTTGAGGTCGGCACGCGACAGCATCGCACCAATGCCGACCTAACGGTTCGATCCGTCAGCTGACGGACTCACCGTCCCTGCGGTTCGACTGTGCTCACCGTCCTGAGCGAAAGCCGAAGGAAGCGAAGTCGAAGGGAAGGTCGGCGCTTGATCTTCCCGGCAATTTGCCGTACACTATGCCGTGCGGAGGAGGATCCCAATGCCCCCTGCATTAAAAGCTGCCCGACGGTCCCCAAAGCGGGAGCGTCTTGAGGCCAGGGTTACCCTCGGCCAGAAGCGCCTCATCGCACGCGCGGCCAACCTGCGTGGAACGTCCGTGACCGACTTCCTTGTCGTGAGCGCGCAGCAGGCCGCAAGAGAGACCATCAAAGATTTCGAGATGTTGAGCCTGCGCGACGAAGCGCGCAAAGTATTCGTCAACGCCATTCTGAACCCGCCCGCGCCGAACCCGGCGGCGCGCCTGGCTGCCGCGCGTTACAAAGAGACTATGGGGCTGTGATTGGACCAAGGGAAGAATAGGCAGAGCTTTTTCATTGAGCCGCTCGCGGCGGAACACGACCGGGCGGCTTTTTCCTGCGGCGTCGAAGCTCTCGATCGATACCTGCAGAGGCAGGCAACTCAGGATGCGAAGAAGCATGTGGCTGTCGTGTTCGTCCTGACGCCCGACGGGAAGACGATCGCTGGATTTTACACGCTCTCGCAGTATACGGTTGAGCTGGACGCCGTTCCGGAGGAAATTGCCAAGAAATTGCCGAAATACCCTCTTGTACCAGCCACCCTCGTAGGACGCCTGGCGGTGAGCGTGAAGTATCGTGGCCAGCGGCTGGGCGAAAGGTTATTGATGGACGCTCTGCACCGTTGCCTCATGGGAAGCAGGCAGCTTGCATCCGCAGCCGTCATCGTCGATGCAAAGGATGACGTGGCTGTGGCGTTTTACAAGAAGTACGGATTCCTGGAACTACCCCAGGTCGTGAACCGGCTCCTCTTGCCCATGGGCACGATCGAGAAGCTGTTCGGATAGAGCGCAGTAGCGCAGAGTTTCGTCTCCCAGAAACTCTGCGGCCCCTCTTCGAACAAGACGAAGTCTGCGCTACCCTGCTGATCGTGGCGGCGATGATTTCGCTGATCCGGGAACGAACTCCTGATATGATTGCACAAGGAGAGGCGCAGCCATGGGCGGGGCAAAACGAGATCTAGTGAATGAGCGAATAATCCGCGACCCGAAAATCTGCGGCGGCCAGCCGGTATTCAGAGGCACGCGCGTGCCGCTGAGAACTGTCCTCGCCAGCCTAGCCGAAGGCGACTCACCGGAGGTCATCCTCTCTGCCTTCCCGACCCTGCGGCCCGAGGACCTCCGCGCGGCGATCGCTTTTGCTGCGGCCTCAGCGCAACCGCCCAATGCTCAGAGCCTCTGAGAAACCGAAGACATTCTCACGCAGAGGCGCGAAGGCGCGGAGGCCAAGCCCAATTGAGAAAGGCGGCCTCGGTTGCGCCGTCTCGCCAAGTGAAGTAAGCTGGAGGTTATGAGTACGCTCGAACAAATCATGGATGCGGTTCGCGGGCTCTCCCCCAAAGAGCTCGCCGCGTTTCGAGCTTGGTTCGCGCAGTTGGACGCTGCCGCCTGGGACCGCCAGATGGAGGAAGACGTCGCGGCGGGCCGACTTGATGCGTTGGCTGAGGAAGCCCTGAACGACTTACGGGGGGGCCGCTGCAGCGATCGGTGAGACACCAAGCCAACCCTAGATTCTGGCGCTGCTACCACCGACTTCCCGAAGATATCCAGCGGCTGGCGGACGAGAATTACCAACTGCTTCTGCAAAACCCGCGCCACCCCTCATTGCATTTCAAAAAGATTGGCCGCTTCTGGTCAGTCCGGGTCGGTCTGCACTACCGGGCGCTTGCCGTGGAACATGGAGCGGATGTTGTGTGGTTCTGGATCGGACCGCACGCCGAGTACAACCAACTCATTGGCCTTGCGTAGCAATCCCTCATAATCGTTGCGCCGCTCGGGAAACGGGCGGCAGCGGACTTTGGGCTGGACGTCGAACCAGGCGAAGTTTGCGCTACCCTGCTTGGAGCATGCAGCAATTGAATGCGGCCCGCGATTGCGCGCAGGCGCGCTTGAAACGATGAAGTAGGGGTGAGCGGGCTAGTAGACTGGAGTAAAATGTCGTGGCCGATCCGTGTCTAACGAGCGCTAAAACAGCAGCGGGGCCTCGACTTTGCGACTTGAGCCGCCACTCATCGCGAGCGCTTGTAACTCATGGTCAATTCGGGTAATTACCGTGGGGTCAAAGCTGCCAAGCATCTCGGCGAGATGATCGGACCCGCGCAATGTGTAGAAGGACTTGTCGGGAGCGAGGTACACAACGACGGGCTTGCCCTCGCGAACAAGGTGGACGATGTTAGTCAGCGTCCCACGGCTCCGGCCGTCCCAGAGCATCAGTCCGTAATTTGCCTCCGCTGCCATGGCCCGGTCCTTGGTGGAGTAGTAGGCAAAATCACGGTGCCCCGGGTCAGCGGCCGTGATTGCTCGCGTTGGCCAGCCCCCGACGTTATTTCGGCAGTCGCCTTTCATGCAGAAGACCTCGACGTTGGTGTAGTTCCTGCCATTGAGATACCGCTGTACCGCCTTATCGACACCATTCGCGTCGCCGACGACCACCGTGAAGCCCTTGTCCACGATGTTGTCGATTCGGCGCTTCACGTCGCTGCTGAGCCGCGAGAGACACCGCGATCCAGCGATGAACACCTTCGTCCCGTTCCTTAGTCTTCTCATTTTGTGCGAGTCAAAACCAGCGCGTAAACCGCTCGAGCATTGCCATCGTTCCGACGAATTTTAATATACATCTGGCGCTCCCATGCGGCAACTTGCGGGCGCAAAAGGAACAGCATGTGACGCGGAGGTCACGGGCTTTGAACTCTGCGGTTCGCCCTAAGAAAGAGCCGCAGACTTCGAACCAGACGAAGTCTGCGCGACCTTGCTCCCATTCAAGGGGATATACTGAGGTGAAGCGTGATGCTAGCCGAGGAGCTAACCACATGAGCTGCAGAAACGGTGTTTCGACGGCGAAGCGCTGCCAAGGCAGGCCCGTTCCGGTGGAGATCCCAGCAGTTAGACCCGGCACGGGGCGCCTTCATTTCTTCTTCCATTCCCCTGACTCGTCTCTGCCAGTGAGAGACGTGCTTGACAAGCAGCGTCGAACTTTTAAGACCGAGCCGTACATCGAGAAGGGTGCTGAAAACTATTGCTGCAATTGTTGGCAGCCGAACATCCGTGGTTTCGTGGAAGGCGGCGAGCAGTTCTTGTTTCTCTTCACTACATGCAGGCGCAAGGACGACCACAAACATTTCGGCGAGGTCTACGTGGTCGGATACATCAAGAGGGGGAGATTTGCCTGCAATTCGGACGGCGGTTGGTCCGTCATTGGTCCGACCAGGCTGTATGCCTTCAAGGACGCCTTCCCTCTCGCCAAGATAAGAGACAACACTGCACAGCCGAGGCAGGTACGGAGAAAGCTAGAGCCCAAAGAAGTGTCGCTACTGCTCAAGAAACTCGGGGAAAGGCGAAGCATTCTCGGAAAGTGCAGAAGCGAAGTCAAGAAGCTGAAGAGACAGCTTCGAAACCTTGAACCTGATGAGTGGAAGAATCAAGAGAGGCGGGCAAAAGCATGCAGGTTGTACTCTTGAGGATTGGAGTCGACTCGGCTTCCGGGGGAACCCAAGGTCCTCTTTTCTCTGACGGAGGCTTCGAGTACGTTCCGGTCCCTGACCGGTTTCGTGGCGCAGGCGTCGACAAGCGCACTTATGGAAACACAATGGGGCGGCGAGGCCGACTCATGGACTACTTCCCTGAAAGCAGGCAAGACAAGATAGCAGATATGCGAATCCATTTCGATCCGGAGTTCGACACGTTCACATACGGCGACCCTACAAGCCTAAAGAGCCGACTTCGGCACTTGGCCCGTGGTGATTTCCTCGTGTTCTATGCCGGACTCAAGCCTGACGGGCCTGGCGCGGAAGCAGCGTTGTACATCATCGGGTACTTCATTGTGGCGAAAGCCGGCCGAGCCAGCGATTTCTCCAAATCGGAACTTCGGCGGGACTTTGGGCACAACTTTCACGTCATGCATCGCAGGGTGTTCCGAGACCAGAAGAACCGCCTTGTCCTGGTAAAGGGTGGCCACGGCAGCAGACTCCTTAATAAAGCTTTCCGAATCAGCTCCGTCGGCAAGGACTGCGCAGGCAGACCCATCAAGGTCCTGTCTCCGAGGATGAGGCGCATTTTTGGGGACTTTGGCGGGCACGTTGCGATCCAGCGTTCCCCACCGCGTTGGATCTCCGAGGAATATGTCCCCGACAGCGTTCGATTTGTAAAACGGTTGAGATGAGGACCGCCGGTGCAGGAGCAGGTGGATTCTCTCTTAAATTGCAACGGGGATCTCTGACTTGGGGGCGCATGCGGCAAGCGCAGAGTTTCGATTTGCTGAAACTCTGCGGTTCGTCCTAAGAAAAAGCCGCAGACTTCGAACAAGACGAAGTCTGCGCTACCGTGCTTTGGCCGTCAGTTGTGAGTAGTCAGCGTTCAGTCTGCGGCTCTACTGAAAACTGATGACTGATTACTGAAAACTCTCACTGTGCCCCCTGTGTTAATGTCCTTTTCCCTCCACCTCCGGCAGATCGAGCAGAATCAGCTCGGAATCCTGCTTCGCCTGAATCTTCAAGTCCGTCTCGTCGGCGATGCGGGCTTGATCCCCCGCCGCGAGGGGCTGGCCGTTGACGCTCACGCTGCCGCCAATCACGAAGAGGTAGGCTTTCCGTTCCGCCCGGCTCTGGTGCGCAACCTCTTCACCCGCCTTCAGCCGTGAGATATAAACCTGCGCGTCCTGGTCGATCCGCAAAGTCCCGGCGGTTTCGCCGCTCGAAACCACCGCGCGCAGTTTCCCGTCGCGCTCCGCAAGAGCGAACTGGCGCTGCTCCCAGCGCGGCTTCAGGCCCAGGGTGCGAGGCAGCACCCAGATTTGCAGAAAGTGAACGGGCTTTTCCGCGGAAGGGTTGAACTCCGAGTGACGGATACCCGTCCCGGCGGACATCACTTGGACCTCGCCCGGATGCACCACGCCGCTATTCCCTTGGCTGTCGCGATGCTCGAGCTCGCCCTCCAACACGCAGGTAATGATTTCCATATCGCGGTGGCCGTGCAGGCCGAAACCCTGGCCCGGCTGGACCACGTCGTCGTTGAAAACCCGCAGCGCGCCCCAATTCACGTTCTGGGGGTCGTCGTAACTGTCGAAAGAAAAATGCCATCGGGTGTCGAGCCATCCGAAGTTGGCATGATGGCGCTCATCGGATTTAACTATTCTGATCATCGAAGTCTCCTTCCGGCCCCATGGCGAGGTCCCCCCAGTGGTCATTCCCGCGAAAGCGGGAATCCAGCAGCCTCGTTTCGAGCCAGGGGCACTGGTCATTCCCGCGAAAGCGGGAATCCAGCAGCCGCGTCTCGAACCGGCGACGAGGGCTGGCCCCAAGTCCCGCCGAATACCACAGCCTCCAAGGGCTGGCGCGTGCGCGGCCGCGCGGGGCCCGCAGATTCCGAATCGCCCAGGTAGCCGATGGCCAGGACCGTTACCGGCGCGTAGCCTTCGGGGATGTGGAACTCCTGGCGCGCCTTTTCGGCGCTGAAGCCTCCCATCTGGTGGACGAAGAGCCCTTCCGCGGTCGCCTGGACCGCCAGTTGCGCGACCGCCTGCCCCAAATCGTAAAGCGCATGACGATTGGCGCTGCCGTCCTTTTCGAAATTCAGCTTGGCCACCGCCAGCACCAGCACCGGGGCCTGCCCCGCCCATCGCTGATTGAATTCCACCAGCGTGCCGAGCAGGCGGAAGTAATCCTCCGGCTTCTCGCGCGGGGCGACGATGAACCGCCAGGGCTGCTCGTTGTAACTGGAGGGCGCCCAGCGGGCCGCCTCGAACACTCGGCGGAGCTTCTCCGGCTCCACCCGGCGCGGCGAAAACGCATACGGACTGCGGCGCCGGGCCAGCAGGTCGTGGATCGCGGTCTTTTCGGTAACCTCTTCATGTTGGGCGAGCATCATGTTCGTTCTCCCTTTCTCCTTGATTCGGCGGGCCTTGCCTTCAACTCTTGCTTACCACGATATTCGTGATAACACCTATTAGATGCAAAAATCAGCCAAAAGTTTCACGCGCCGCCTCCAGGAGGCCGACCAGGGCCCGCAGGCGGCGCACGCCCAGGTGACCCAGCGCCCGCCGGTGCCAGTCGGCCACGGGGCCGTCCAGCTTCGTCAGAAGGTCGAGGCCGGCGGGGGTAATGCGCGTGGTGATTACACGCCGGTCGCGCTGCTCGCGCGCGCGCGTCACCAGGCCGCGGGCCTCCAGGCGGTCGAGCAGGCGCGTGATGTCCGGGTCGTGCTTGACCATCCGGCCGCTCACTTCCCCGCACGCCAGTCCGTCCGGCCCCGCGCCCCGCAGGATCCTCAGCACGTTGTATTGCGTGCCGGTCAGCCCGTAGGGCTTCAGCACCCGCTCCACGTCCTGCGAGAGCACCTCCGCCGTGCGCACCAGGTTCAGGAAGACCTCCGCCTCCCGGCCCGCGAAGGGCTTGCGCTGCTGGATCTCGGCCTGGAGTCCGCGCCCCTCCCTGCCATGCTGAGCGGAGCGAAGCATCCTTGTCATTTCCCCACCTCCAGCCCCCGCCCCTCGCTGTCATGCTGAGCCCTTCGCTTGTCATCCTGAGCCGAGCGAAGGATCATTTTCATTGATCGCTCAGGGTAAACTTCGCGAAGCATCTTTGTCATTTTTCCACTCTGCGGCCAATATATGCGTTACAACGACAATTGTCAAGAGGAGTTCTTGGCCGGATGGGGGCTTCCCCGCCCCCGACCCGGTCTTCAGCCCGAGGCGGGTCCTCGGCCCATCCGGCGTACCCGTAATCTCACTTCAGACCTCGATTCAAGAATGCCGGGTTTTCCAGCCATGTTGTTGAAAATACATTAGTTAGATGAATTTCCTGGTCCGGACTAAGTGGGTCCCGCGCACTTACGCGCACGTAAGTTCACGTAATTCTATGAACTCGGTTTCGACGGCGAAGATTTTAGTTCAGGAAATACGCGCGGTAGAGCGTGTCGCGCTTGATGGGGCGGAAGCCGGCGTCGGCGATCAGCCGGCGGAGCTGCTCTTCGCTGGAGGTGCGGGTGACGCCCGCGGCGCGCACAACATTCTCTTCGATGAGAATGCTCCCCACGTCGTTCCCGCCGAAGCGCAGGGCGATCTGGCAGAGCTTGAAGCCCGGCGTCAGCCAGGAAGCCTGGACGTTGAGGATGTTGTCGAGGTAGAGGCGCGAGACGGCGAGCGTCTTCAGGTAATCGACCGCCGTCGCCTCTTCCTTGATGAAGTTTCCCAGCGAAGTATTCTCGCGCTGGAAAATCCAGGGGATGAAGGCGGTGAAGCCTCCGGTCTCCTCCTGCAATTGCCGGACGTGCTGGAAGTGGTTGAGGCGGTGCTCGAGGGTCTCGCCGCAGCCAAACATCATGGTCGCGGTGGTGCGCAGGCCGAGCTGATGCGCCGTGCGGTGCACGGCGAGCCACTCCTCGGTCGTGCACTTCAGGCGCGCGATGCGCTGGCGGACTTCGTCGTCCAGGATTTCAGCTCCTCCGCCCGGGATGGAATCCAGACCGGCGTCCATCAAGCGCCGGATCGAGTCGCGCAGGGAGAGGCCGGAGACCTCCGCGATGTTCAGCACTTCCGGCGCCGAAAAGCAGTGGAGATGAAGTTTCGGGTAGCGCCGCTTGATGCTACTGAGAAGGTGTTCGTAGTACTCGATCTTGAGGTCAGGGTGCAACCCGCCCTGCATCAGGACGCCCGTCCCACCCAGGGCGAGGGTTTCGTCGATCTTCAGGTAAATCGAATCGAGCGGCTGAATGTAACCTTCGGGCGAGCCCACCGGCCGGTAGAAAGCGCAGAAGGAACAATACTCTGTGCAGAAGTTTGTGTAGTTGATGTTGCGGTCGATCTGGTAGGTCACCACGTTGCCCGGATGCAGACGCCGCCGGACGGCATCGGCCTCCATGCCGATTCCGAGCAAATCGTCGGAGCGGAGCATGTCGAGAGCTTGGGAGCGTGTCAGTGGCATAAACCTGTCGAACCGGGCTAAAGCCCGGCCTCTTCGCCTAGGAGAGCGCTGGGCCGTGCCTTGTTCCCGATGTTGCCGTGGGCGCCGGGCTCCGTCCGGCTCTACGCGAAGTACAAATCTTTCTCCACCGGGATGATGCCTGCCTCGCGCGCCAGCTTGTAGAAGAGGCGCAAGCCCTTGCGGTTTTCCTCGTCCAGAGAATAATCGATGTTCCGGGTTAAATAATTCTTCACCCCCGGCGGCTTCATGTTGAGCTTGGGGGCGTACTCGGCGGCGATCTCATCCACATGCGCCAAGCCGAAGCGGAGCGAATCTTCGAAGTCCTCACGGTACTTGCCGAGTTTCGCGTCCTCGTGGCCCGCCCAAAAGGCGAAGACGAAGGGCAGCCCGGTGCATTTCTTCCATTCCGCCGCCAGGTCATATATCTCGGGCACGTCGCCGTTATAACTCAGCGCGACGTCGCCGATGACCAAGGCGGCGTCAGCCTGCTTCAACATCTCCTCGGGTCTGGGCGCGGCCGGCCGGACGCTAATAAAGCGCGAATAGAACTTGCGCATGAGGACCCGGAGCAAGGCAGCAGAAGTTCGCGAAGAGTTGTCCACGGCCACGTTCTGGATCTTGGCGATGGGCACCTTGCTGAGAAGGAGGACGCTCTTGACCTCGTCCTTGGCAGCGATCGAGATGCCCGCCAGGATCTGCATCCGCTCCATCCGTTGATATTCGATGACCGGAACGATGCCAATGTCAGCTGTCCTTTGGCGGACAGCATCCGCGCAAGCGGCGGGCGTTGTAAATTCCAACTCATACTTACCCTGCTGCTCGCCGCGCAGCATTCCCCAAATCATGGGCACCGTGTTGAGGTACTGAACGACGGAGACTTTAAGCATAGGTACCAGGAGGATCAGCGCCCCGCAAACTATGATTCTAGCCCAACCGGCGAGGCTGTCAACCCTTGCCGCCGATCGTTGCGCACTCTTGGCCGGGAGGCCGCGCACGCCCCGGAATTTTTCTTCTTGCGCACGCACGTCCTCTTCTGCGATTTTAGTGCGCGGGCAAGACCTTGGGCGCGCAGGCTCGCGGCGAGCGCCTGCGCTGCTTTACGATAGGACGGGAATGGAACCTGACGACGAGGGCAGGCTTTTCTGGCTGGCGCTCACCCGGGTGGAGGGCTTAGGCGTCCGCGGCGCTTATCAACTCGTGCAGCATTTCGCGACGCCGCAAGCTGTGTACATGGCCTCACTGACGGAACTGGAGGCGTGTGGTCTACCCGCTCGGGTCGCCCAGGCCATTTTCGCCCAAGCGGGCCTGCAAGAAGCCGGGAAAGAGATGGAGGCTGCGGCGAAAGGGGGAGCGCGGCTACTCACTTTCTCCGACAAAGATTACCCGCCCCTCTTGAAGCAAATCCCCGACCCCCCGCTGGTCCTTTATGCGCGCGGCAACGTCCAGGCGCTCGCGCAGCATGCCGTAGCAATCGTCGGCACCCGCAAGCCCACTGCTTACGGCCAATCGCTGGCCCACCGCTTGGCCGGCGACCTCGCGCAGAGGCGCCTGGCAGTGGTCAGCGGCCTTGCCCGCGGCATCGATTCATGCGCGCACCGTGGCGCGCTCGAAGTGCATGGCATCACCATCGCGGTGCTGGGCTCAGGCATCGATGTGATCTATCCCCGCGAGCACGCGAAACTGTTCGAAAAGATTATCCTGACGGGAGCCGTGGTCTCGGAATTCCCGATGGGAACTTCCCCGGCACCCGAGAATTTTCCCATTCGGAACCGGATTATCAGTGGCCTGGCCCTGGGCGTGGTCGTCGTGGAGGCGGCTGAATATAGCGGTTCGCTGATTACGGCGCGCCTGGCCACCGAACAGAACCGGGAAGTCTTTGCGGTGCCGGGCAACATCACCTCGGCTCAAAGTTTTGGCCCCAATCATCTAATCAAACAGGGGGCCAAGCTCGTGGACCAGTGGTTGGACGTGGTGGAAGAACTGCCGGCGGAAGTCCGCTTGCAACTTTTGCCCGGGGGAGAAGCATCAGATGAACACCCGGAGCCCATTGGGACAGCCTCGCTCTTTGATCAGAGCCTGACCCCGGACCAGAAAGCGGTCTTTGACGTGCTGCGGGCCGATGAATCACTTTTCGTGGACGCTATCGTGGGTGCCTCCGAGCTTTCCCAGCCGCGCGTGCTGGCCGCTTTGCTCGAGCTCGAAATGAGCGGGCTGATCCGGCAGTTGCCGGGAAAGAATTTTATACGTAAACTGTGAGAAGGGCAGTCGACAGTCAACAGTTGACAGTCGAGAGTTCGAAAACCAAAGCAAGCTTTGGCGTCTTCTGAGAAGAGGAGCCTGCAATGCGGAAGCGACCCGACGCTAACGCATCTCGATTCCAAACTGTGGATAGTGTGTTGCAAACTGTCGACTGTTGACTGTCAACTGTAGACTGATTTTATGGCCAAATCGCTCGTCATCGTGGAATCGCCGGCCAAGGCGAGGACCATCAACAAATACCTGGGGTCCGCCTACACGGTAATGGCCTCCATGGGACACGTGATGGACCTGCCCAAGAAGGACCTGGGCGTGGACATCGCGCGGGGCTTTCAGCCCACCTACATCACCATCCCCAGCAGGAAGAGCCTGATCGCGAACTTGAAGGCGGCGGCCGCGAAGGCGGACGCCATCTATCTCGCCACCGACCCGGACCGCGAAGGCGAGGCCATCTGCGCCCACCTGCGAGAAATACTGGATTCCAAGCGGAAGAAATACTATCGCGTGATGTTCAACGAGATTACCCGCGACGCGGTGCGCGAAGCCTTCGAGCACCCAGGGGAGATTGACACTCACCTGGTGGACGCGCAGCAGGCCCGGCGCATCCTGGACCGGCTGGTGGGCTATCAAGTAAGTCCGCTGCTGTGGGACAAGGTCAAGCGCGGGATCTCCGCGGGGCGCGTCCAGACCGTGGCCTTGCGCCTGATTGTCGAACGCGAGCGGGAGATTCAGGCCTTCCAGAAGAAGGAATACTGGACCATCACCGCGCACCTCGAGGGCGGGAATCCTCCCGCCTTCGACGCCAGGCTGGTGAAGTACCGAGGCGAAGACCTGGAGATCCCCGACCAGACCCACGCCGACCGGATTGCTGCAGAGATCAAGGCCGGCCCCCTGGTCGTGCGCTCCGTGGCCACGCGGGAGAAGCGGAAATTTCCCGTCCCGCCCTTCATCACCAGCAAGCTGCAACAGGAGGCAGTCCGCAAGCTGCACTTCTCCGCCAAGAAAACCATGATGATTGCCCAACGCCTTTATGAGGGCGTGGAACTTGGGGAAGAAGGGCCGGTGGCGCTGATTACCTACATGCGCACGGACTCGACGCGCGTGGCGGAGAGCGCTCTCAGCGCCGCGCGGGAGTACATCAAAAGGACCTTCGGCGACCCCTACCTCCCCGCGGAGGCGATCCGCTATCGAAGCAAGAAGGGCGCGCAAGACGCGCATGAGGCGATCCGGCCCACGGATGTGACGCGCGCCCCTGACTCGCTGCGTTCGCGTCTGGGCGCCGATGAATTCAAGCTCTACAAGCTCATCTGGCAGCGTTTCGTGGCCTCGCAGATGAATCCTGCCGTCTTCGACCAGACCACCATCGAAATCGCCGCCGGCGATTACCTGCTGCGTGCGACGGGCTCCGTGGAGAAATTCAACGGCTTCCGCGCGGTTTACGAGGAAGGCAAAGACGAGAAGGTGGAATTCGAAGAGGACGAGGAGCTCAAACTCCGCCTGCCGTCCGTCCAAGAGGGCGAGCGGCTCAAGCTGCGGAAACTAACTCCCGACCAGCACTTCACCGAGCCGCCGCCGCGCTACAACGAGGCCACGCTGGTCAAGGCGCTGGAGGAAAAGGGCATCGGCCGGCCGTCCACTTATGCCAGCATCCTTTCGGTCATCCAGAATCGCGATTATGTGGAGAAACTTCAAGGCCGGTTCTATCCGTCGGAGCTAGGCATGCTGGTCTCCGACCTGCTGGTGAAGCACTTCAGCGATATATTCGACGTCACCTACACCGCACGCATGGAAGAGGAGCTGGACGAGGTCGAAGAAGGCAAACTCTCCTGGACCGACGCTCTGGATGAGTTCTACAAGAAGTTCAAGAAAGACCTGCGGCTGGCCGATCGCGACATGGCCGACATCAAAGGCGAAGGCATCCCCACCGATCTCAAGTGCGAGAAGTGCGGGAAGCCCATCGTCATTCGCCTGGGACGCAACGGCCAGTTCCTGGCCTGCACCGGCTACCCGGAATGCGACAACACGGGCGACCTGCCTCCGGAATTGGCCGCCAAATACGCCCCCGCCACCCCTCCCGCGCCGGAAGTCCCCGAGCAGAACTGCGAGAAGTGTGGGAAGCCCATGACCGTCAAGCGCGGGCGCTACGGCTATTTTCTGGCTTGCACGGGATATCCTGAGTGCCGCAATACCAAGAAGATTGTTATGAAAGAAGGCTCGGCCACAGCGGTCGGCGACACGCCCCTCGAGGAGAAATGCCCCGAGTGCGGCAATCACCTGGTCCTCAAACATGGCCGCTTCGGCCCCTTCACGGCCTGCAGCAATTACCCGACCTGCAAGTACGTGAAGCGCCAGACGCTCGGTATTCCCTGCCCCGAGAAAGGCTGCACGGGCGAACTCGTAGTGCGCCGGACTCGGAAGGGCAAGACGTTCTACGGGTGCAGCCGCTACCCGGAGTGCAAATTCACCGCCTGGGACAAGCCCGTCGCGGAACCCTGCCCCAAATGCGGGTCACCCATCTTGCTGGAGAAATACAACAAGAACTCCAGCCCCCTCCGCTATTGCCCCAACGAAGCCTGCAAGTACGAGCGCGCGGTGGCGCCAGGAGATGTCGACAGCCAGCAGCCCAAAATTTAATCGCGTTTCCCTCACCATTCGCCCCTCGTCCAGGTCGGTCATGCAGTTCTTTTTGACTGACCACTGACCACTGACAACTGACAACTGCTTTTGATAGAATCCCGCGCATGAAAAACCTTTCCTACGCGGTCCCACTGTTGCTATCCGGTTTAGCTGTGGCCCTGGCCCAGGGGCCATACGAGAAAGTCGGGAGCATCGAACGGCTCGACGCCGCGCTTGACGCCATCGTTCCGAAGGACGCCGTCATCGAGAAACTCGCCGACGGCTTCAAGTGGACGGAAGGCCCCGTGTGGATTCACGCTGGCTATCTGCTGTTCGCCGAGATCCCGAGCAATCGCATCATGAAGTGGTCGCCGCAAGGCGGGTTAAGCGTGTTTATGCAGCCGAGCGGCTACACAGGCTCGGAGCCTTTCAAGGGTCCGGAGTCCGGTTCGAACGGCATGACGCTCGACCCGCGCGGCCGGCTGACCGTCGCCGGGCATGCGCGCCGCAACGTCTACCGGCTGGAATCCCTTGAGAAAGGCGCCACGATTACGGTGCTCGCGGAAAAATACGAGGGCAAGCGCCTCAGCAGCCCGAACGACCTCGTTTACAAGTCCGACGGCTCGCTCTACTTCACCGATCCGCCCTACGGTCTGCCCACGCAGAGTGACAAAGACCCGCAAAAGGAATTGCCGTTCAACGGGGTGTTTCGCATCCCCAACGCCGTGGCCCACCGCCCCGGCGCGCCGCCTGACGACAGCAAGCTGCAGCTCATCATCAAGGACCTGACGCGTCCGAATGGCATCGCTTTTTCGCCCGATGAGAAGTATCTCTACATCGCTGTTTCCGATCCCGCGCACAAGGTCTGGATGCGCTACGATGTGAAGCCGGACGGCTCGGTTGCAAACGGCAAAGTCTTCTTCGATTCAACGTCCGACCCCGCGCAGGGCGGGCCGGACGGCATCAAGGTTGACCGGTGGGGCAACCTGTACGGCTCCGGCCCCGGAGGCCTTTGGATCTTCTCGCCGGAGGGTAGGCACCTGGGAACGCTCAAGCTCCCCGAAAACATGGCGAACCTGCACTGGGGCGGCTCCGACGCGAAGACGCTCTACATCACGGCTAGCTCCGGACTTTATCGCGTCCGGGTGAACATCCCCGGCGTGAGACCGTAGAGACACTCCGCCCGCCATCACGCAGTTCTTCGAGAAATAGCCTGCGCCCTTGTGCCGGGGAAGGGTCTTTGCCTTCTGCCTTCTGCCTTCTGCCTTCTGCCTTCGCCCCTCGATCCCTTATCGCCTTCTCGTTCGGCCCCTCGCGCTCCCTGTTATAATCGCCCTCAGGATGTGCGACGAATGAGCGCGGTGACGATCGCCGGAGGAGGTCTGGCGGGCAGCGAGGCGGCGTGGCAACTCGCGGAACGCGGAATTCCCGTCACGCTCTACGAGATGCGGCCTGGGCGTCAGACTCCGGCCCACAAGACCGGGCGCTTGGCGGAATTGGTGTGCAGCAACTCGCTGAAATCGAACGCGCCGGGCGCCGCCTCGTGGTTGCTCAAAGAAGAGCTTCGCCGCTGCGCGTCGTTGCTTCTCCGCTTGGCCGGCGAATGCGCGGTGCCGGGCGGCACAGCGCTGGCGGTAGACCGCGAGCGGTTCGCGGAAGGTGTCACTTCGGCGGTCGAGGGACATCCGCTGATCACCGTTTGCCGCGAGGAGTTCCGCGAAATCTCCGCGCCAGCGAATCAACGCGGCGCCTGGACCTTGATGGCCACGGGGCCGCTCACTTCCGACGCGCTGGCAACTCAACTTCAATCACTTACCGGCAGCGAGAATTTGGCCTTTTACGATTCCATCAGCCCCATCGTCGATGCCGAGACGCTGAACCTGGGCCGCCTCTTCCGCGCCTCGCGTTATAACAAGGGCGGTGAGGACTACCTGAACTGCCCACTCACTGAGGAAGAATATCGCGCCTTCTACGAAGCGTTGCGGAGCGCCGAGGCCGTCCAGGCGCACGAATTCGAAGACCTGAAGTATTTCGAGGCCTGCCTGCCCATCGAAGAGTTGGCGCGCCGCGGCATCGACACGCTGCGCTTCGGGCCCATGAAACCCGTCGGCTTGCTGGACCCGCGGACGGGAAAGCAGCCTTACGCCGTCGTGCAGCTTCGGGCGGAGAACTTGCGCTTCGCCAGTTACAACCTGGTGGGATTCCAGAACCACTTGAAGTTCCCGGAGCAGAAGCGAATCCTGCGGATGATTCCCGGCCTGGAGAGCGCGGAGTTCCTGCGCTTCGGCCAGATCCACCGCAACACCTACCTCAACGCACCCAAGGTCCTTGCTCCCGACCTAAGCCTCCGCGCCCGGCCGGAGGTTTTCGTGGCGGGACAGCTTTCCGGTGTCGAGGGTTACGTGGAGTGTATCGCGACGGGCCTGCTGGCCGGGCTGGCAATCGCTGCCCAAGCGCGCGGCGAAGCGTTCGACCCTCCACCTCGAACCGCCGCGCTGGGCTCGCTGGTCCACTACATCACGCACGCGGACCCCGGCAGCTACCAGCCCGCCAACATCTCCTTCGACCTTCTGCCGCCCCTCGAGCACGCGTCCAAACATCTCGCCCGCGACCGCCGCGCGCGGCGCCAGAAGCAGTGCGAACGAGCACTGGCCGATCTTGAAGGGTGGTGGGTGAGTATGGCGAATTCCAGGCTGGTAGTCAGTGAGCAGTAGGCAGAAGGCAACCGACCACGGATAGACGACAACTGACGGACTTATGGATGAATTAATCGAACGCTACATCAATTACCTGCAATACGAGCGGAACGCTTCGCCCCATACCATCCGCAACTATCGGAGCGACCTTTTGCAGTTTCGAGATTACCTGGCGGCAGGAAGCTCGCAGCCGGTCACTTTGAAGTCCATCGACGCCCTGCGCATCCGGGGGTTCCTCAGTTTCCTTTTTGAGAAGCCAGAGAAGAAGACGTCCATCGCGCGCAAGCTGGCGGCGGTGCGCGCCTTCTTCAAGTTCCTGGCTCGGGAACAAATATTGACGGAGAATCCTGCCGCCACCGTTTCCACGCCTAAACTCGAAAGGACGCTCCCCAGGATCATGAGCGAAGAGGAGATGAATACCTTCCTGGACCGCGTGGGGGAGGCCGCAAAGGCCGGCGGTTCATTGCTGCGCCGCGACCGGGCGATCCTGGAATTGCTTTACGCTTCCGGCTTGCGCGTCAGCGAGTTGGTGGGGCTGGACGTGCGCGCCGTCAACCTTGGAGATGGCATGCTGCTGGTGCGCGGCAAAGGGCGGAAGGAGCGGGTTGTGCCCTTTGGGTCCAAGGCGAAGCTGGCGCTCAACGAATATCTTCCCGCGCGAGAAAAAATCCTGCGGGAAAACAAGAAGAGCAACCACGCCGCCGTGTTTTTGAACGCCCGCGGCGAAAGGCTGACGACGCGCTCCGTGGACCGCTTGCTGAAAAGGCAAATGACGCTTTTCGGCCCGAACGTGAAGGCCAGCCCTCACTCGCTCCGCCACGCTTTCGCCACTCACCTCTTGAGCGAAGGCGCCGATTTGCGCGCCATCCAGGAGATGCTTGGCCATGCCAGCCTCGCCACCACGCAGAAATACACTCAAGTCTCGATCAAGCATTTGATGGAGGTTTACGATAAGGCCCACCCGAAGGCGTGAAGGGCAATCGTAGGGGCACCCCTTGTGGGTGCCCAAAAGAGGGCGGGCCCGAAGGTATCGGGGCGGGCACAAGGCCCGCCCCTACGAGCTCTGGGCTTACACCAAAAAACGCGAGCGGACTTCGGCTTGCACTTCAGGATTGCGGCGCCGGATGAACCACTCTCCGACCTCGGCCGACGCTTCGGAGAGCATATTGAAAAGCCCCCGTCCAATACCGATGACGGCGGCCACGGCTTTGACTCCCAACCAAACCAAAAGGCGCTCGGCCCAGCGAGCCGGGTCGGAAGGTTCCAATCTCAGCGGCCTGTGAGGACCGTCCGTTCGATAACTCATAAACACCAAGCCCGCATACACAGCTACTCCGGCAACCAGCAGCAGTTTAAGAATTCCGGCGAGAACTACACTCACCATCACCGCCATGACTACTCAGTTTCCTTTCCGGGGCATCCCCCCAGTCTAGTTAGATTCTTCAACCCTCGGAAAGGTGACTTCGAGCCGTTGCCGGCCCAACTTGACCTCGATCAATTCGGACGGCGCAGCAACCTCACAGCCCGCAAATCATTGTAGCTCTTAGCTTCCGGTCGCTCGTGCCCTGGCAGTCATTTGGGCCGCCTACCTAATTAATGCGCTCTTATCTCGGCGCGAAAAGAGGTATAATAATGAGGATCAAGCGCAGGAAGAATTCTCATGCCCGTCAACTTATATTATTTCACGCCCTTTGCCTTGCCCAGCGCGCTGCGGACGCTGGCAAGTTCCTACAAGCTCATCCCCGTGAAACGGGATGAGGGAACGAAGACTGTCTGGGAATTCCCGGCGGTTTGGATTGCCGATGAAGCCCAACACGATCTAGCCCGCCTGGAAAAGCTTGCTCCCAAAGCAGACTCCTGGCGCGTGGTCTGCCTGCTGGATGGCGGGACGCCGACGCGCTCCAAACTGGACCAGCGTGTTTTCGCGATACTGCCCCGGAAGATTCCGGGGATCGTGTTGAGGAAGACCCTCGAAAGCGCGGTGGAGAATCTCCGGGCGCAGGAAGAGAGCGCCCACACTCGCCAGGAGCTTCATCACGCGGTTTCGGAACTCCAGACGCTCAATCGGATCGGCGTTGCTCTCTCCACGGAACGCCATACCGACTCGCTGCTGGAGTTGATCTTGAGCAAGAGCCGCGAGATTACCGCCAGTGACGCAGGCTCCCTCTACCTGGTGGAGGAAGAACCCTCCGGCGGCAAGCACCTGGTCTTTAAGCTCACGCAGGGCGACAGCAAGCCGGTTCCCTTCAAGCAGTTCACTTTGCCCATCGACACCCGCAGTATTGCGGGCTATTCCGCCGCCACCGGAAAGATCCTCAACATCAAGGACGCTTACCGCATTCCCCACCTGCCCTTGCGCCACAACCGGGACTTTGATAAGAAATTTGGCTATCGGACCAAGTCCATGCTGGTCGTACCGATGAAGAACCAGAAGGACGAGGTCATTGGCGTCCTGCAACTCATCAACGCCAAGCGGCACGCCGAAGCCAAGCTGGCTTCGCCCGCCGAAGTCCACCAAGAAGTCATCCCTTACTCTGAACGCAGCCAGGAACTGGCGTCCTCGCTGGCCAGCCAGGCGGCCGTGGCGCTGGAGAACAACCTCCTCTATCGCGACATCGAGCGGCTGTTCGAGGGATTCGTTAAAGCTTCCGTAACCGCCATTGAATCCCGCGACCCCACCACCTTCGGCCACTCCGAGCGCGTCGCGCAATTGACCGTCGGCTTGGCGGAGGCTGTGGACCGCAGCGACTCCGGCCCTTACAAGGACCTCCACTTTACCCGCGAGGACATCCGAGAAATCCGCTACGCCTCGATTCTGCACGACTTCGGCAAGGTCGGGGTGCGCGAGGAAGTGCTGGTGAAGGCGAAGAAGCTCTACCCCTCGCAGTTGGAGCACGTCCGGAAGCGGTTCCTTTACATCCAGAAGGCCGTGGAGCTGGAGTCCTTCCGCAAAAAGCTCGATCACGTGTTGCAGAACGGCAATCAGGCCTTTCAGGATTTCTTCGCCCAACTCGACGGCGACCAGCAGAAGCAGTTCCAGACCCTCAATGATTTCCTGAATCAGATCCTCCAGGCCAATGAGCCCAGCGTGCTGCCGGAGAAGACTTCGGAGAAGCTGGCGGAAATCGCGGGCTGGACGTTCCAGGACCCCTCGGGGCCCAGCGAGCCGCTGCTCGCCGAGGACGAACTGAAATTGCTCTCCATCCGCAAGGGCAGCCTGAATGAAGAGGAGCGCCTGCAAATCGAGTCCCACGTCATTCACAGCTTCCGCTTCCTCAGCCAGATCCCCTGGACCAAAGAACTGAAGAGGATTCCCGAAATCGCCCGCGCCCACCACGAAAAGCTCGACGGCACCGGCTACCCCTACCACATGAAGGCCGAGGAAATTCCCTTCCAGTCGAAGATGATGACGATCTCGGATATTTACGACGCGCTGACGGCCCGCGACCGTCCTTATAAACGCGCTGTCCCCATCGAGCGTGCCCTCGACATCATCGGGCAGGAAGTGAAGTCCAACCTCCTCGACCCTGTCCTGTTCCAACTTTTCCTGGACGCCAAGATTTTTCAGATTACGTACAAGGACTAACCTCCTGCCTGCAGGCGGCAAGGCGGATTTAGCCCGTCACGCCTGATCGCGAAGGGTTTGCCTGCCCGTAGTGCGCAAGGCCCGTAGTGCGCATTGACCCCGCGCAACCCTTCCGATACAATCTCGAATCAGACGGGGGGGAGGCCAAGGGCTCGACTTGGCTCACCGTCTCTGCGGCTTCGGCGTAGCCCAGCCTCCCTGAGCGAAGCCGAAGGGAACGAGCGATGAAGAGATCCCTGTTCAATCTTCGTTTCCGGACGCGCCTGGCGCTGGTCATGTTTCTGACCATGGCCGCGGCGAGCGCCGTCCTTACCTGGTCGCATTTCCAACACCGGCGCCAGCTCATGACCTACGTTTCGGCAGAAGCGGAGTATCTGGTCACGATCAGCCAGCTCACCCAGCAAAAGTTGCCTCCTGACGTCAGTCCCGACCAGGCGATTAAGGCTTACATGGAGGCGATGACAGCCGCAGGGCTCTCCTCGGTGAACATGGTGAATCCCACCACCGGCGAGGTTGTCCGCAGCACGACTCCGGGTCAGGTTGGCAAGAAGATCCCACTCAAGAAGCCCCGACTGCCGGCCAAACAGGGCCCACGGACCATCTCCGCTGCGCTGAAAGACCTCGACCCGCTGATGAGTGAGCAGCGGCCTTACGTGATCCAGTTCCCCATCGTGCAGGGCGACAAGGTCATTGCCTATGTCCAGGTGCACGGGGAGGCGGATGAGGTCGAGGTGTTGCTGAAACAATGGTACAAGGAGAGGCTGTACTCGATCCTGGCCACCATGCTGGCGGGCATGTTTGCCATCGTCTATCTCGGCTTTCTCTTCACCAAGCCTATCAACATGCTGGTAGAAGGCGCGCAGCAGGTGGCGAAGGGCAACCTGTTCGTTTCCCTGCCGGCCACGGGCACTGACGAGATGGGCCGTTTGGCCCAGACCTTCAACCAGATGGTGGAGCGGTTGCGCGAGCACCGCGCGCTCCAGGAGCGGCTGAACGAGGCGGAAAAGCTCTCGCTGCTGGGCCGCTTCTCAGCCACCGTGGCGCACGAGGTCCGCAACTCGCTCAACTTCATCAATCTCAGTATCGACCAGATTCGCGCCAAGCACTCGGATGGGGACGAGCACGCCCGGCGCGAACTCCAGCGCAACCTCGGCAACATCAAGGATGAACTCAGCCGCCTTAACCGCCTGGTCAACGACTTCCTGGCCGCGGGCCGCCAAGCGCCTCCCGAAATGGCGCCCTGCGACCTCGCCACGGTCATCCGAGAGGCCCTGACCCTCGTGGAAAAACAGGCGCGCCGCCAGAGTATTTCCATCGCCCTCAACCTCCCCGCGGACTTGCCCCCCTTTCGATTGGACGCGGGGCAAATCAAGACCTGCGTCCTGAATATCATGACCAATGCCATCCAGGCTATGCCGCGCGGCGGTCAAGTCCAAATCACGGCGCAGAGCTTGCCCGACGCGAGCGCGACCGGGCTTTTCCAGATGCGCTTTGCGGACACCGGCCCGGGCGTCCCGCCCGACGAGCGGGAAAAGATTTTCACGCCTTTTTATTCGACGAAGGCCACGGGATTCGGCCTCGGGTTGGCAATCACCAAGAAGATTGTGGAAGACCACGGCGGCCGCGTCTATGTCAGCGAGAACGGAGTGCCCGGCGCCGCTCCTGGGGTACAGGATGGCGCCCGCCCCTCCCCGGCTGCTGTCCAGAGAATTGGCCTCCCATCCAGGGCGCAGGAGAGCGCGCCCCATCCAGCAGGACAGGGCACTGTGATCATCGTCGAGTTGCCGCTTCCCCACCCTTCGGTTCCTCAACCCTCCGCTCTCGTTGCATCCCCTGCCCAGTGAGGACACAAATCGATGCCAGAGGGAACCATCCTGATCGTGGACGACGAAGAACGGCAGCGTGAAATCTACCGCGACATTCTGATGGATGAGGGCTATGCCGCCGAAACGGCTCCTAGCG
>Ga0209777_10000759_pt1 | contig 50341 bp, 53 predicted proteins | sample FrelakmetHBP12HB_FD_187147 | JGI IMG/M metagenome (GOLD analysis project Ga0209777, IMG submission 187147) | Freshwater lake sediment microbial communities from the University of Notre Dame, USA, for methane emissions studies -HBP12 HB (SPAdes)... | ecosystem: Environmental > Aquatic >... | reverse complement strand
GGAGTATTCACGATCTTCGGTCTCAGCGCGCCGATCAATTGGAGGGCTTGAGGCCCGTCTATCGTGAATACTCCGCCGACCGGAACGAAGAGGACGTCCACCGGGCCTATCGCGTCCATTTGGGGCTGATCGAGCATCTTCCCCAGATCTCCGCAATGGCAGAAACGGATTCCGCCCAATACGAAGGAATAGATGATCACCCGACCGCGCTTGCCGCCATTGGCGTCATCGTGGTCCGCTTCCACGCCGATTATCTTCATACCCTTGACGGTCCTTGCACCCGGCTCACGGACGATCGCGAAATCGCCTTTGACGATCCGGGCGCAGTTATGATCGAAGTGGTCGTGACTGATCAGAACGATATCGGCTTTGACGATTGGCGTGCGCAGGCCGAGGGACTTCCCATCATGAGGATCGATAGCCACGGTCAATCCGTCGCTTACCTCAAAGCAAGAATGCCCGTGCCATACGATCTTCATTTTAACACCTGTTCCTTCTCACTTAGCAAATTTCGAACCGCAAGCCGGACAGCTCCGATCCCCTGCCACCACCTCTTCGTTGCAGGTGGGACAGATCAGCACGATCTTCTCTTCTTCTATCGGTGCATTCCCGTTGGTCGGATCGAACCGCCTCCGCTTGAGTGCGCTTCGATCATACGCGGACGAGGTCCCGATGGTGATCAGCATCGCACCGACAATCGCAAGGCTCCAACCAAGGAGCAATGGAACGATCGAGAATGCAAATATTATTAACGTCAACAGATAGACACTGACGCCTGAGAGGATCAGACTATAGGATATCAAAGGTGTTTTTGTTGCGAATATCGACCGGGCGGGGGATCGTCCAAGATCCTTCACCGAGCTCATCGGCGCTGTGGCCATTCCAGAAACGTTGGAATCGGATATCTCGATCTCCGCAGAAGTGTCGATCGGAGTCGGCTCACCAATCATCGTATCAACAAATGCCTTGACCTCCTTCGCTTCAGGAGAATGCATCGGAGGAGTCTGCATTCGGGAGGCTGCCCAATCCTTGCCCTTGAGCCTAATTTCATTGTCCAGAGGCCTCTCTTCCTCAGCTTGAGGGATTGCTAGAGGCACTTGAGGAGGAGTTGATTTCAACTCCCGGCTGGAACGGACGATGGTCGATTCGATCCGTTTTGATACCTCATCGTCCAACAGAATCGATTCGGTCTGCTTGTTCAGCTTTTCCAGTACCTGTACATGTGAGATCCATTCGTCGGATGCATCTTGGAATTCCCAGCCGCAGAAGTCGCATTGGACCGCAGATGGCTTGTTTCTAAGCCCGCATCTAGGACATTCCTTGAATCCCGACTTCCTCTCCATTTGACCACTCATTAAGTCGCATCCCTCGTTATAATCTTTGTTGCTCCAGACTCGTTTTTCAATTACGACGAGGCATTGAACGAATCATGAAAAAATCTCTCAGTCGAATATTCGAGTGAATCACCGGTTCATTGCGAATTATTGCTACATCAATCAATATTGCAAAAACTACAAATAGAATAAATCTGGATAGTGAGAGAAGATGCGGGTTCTGGTTCTCAGCGTGGACAGGGACGATGATTTCGGCGTAAAGACCGGACTGAACAGTCCCTTCATCGGTCGCCAGGAGAACATTGATGCAGCTCTGGCGCTAGGCCTCAAGGACCCGGAGGATTCGGATATCAACACAACCCTGGCTGCGATAAGCATCTATGAGGAGATGTTGAAGAAAGGCATCGAGGCGGAGATCGCGACGATCTGCGGAGATGCCAAAGTTGGCTATGAGTCCGATCTGGTGCTAGCGACCCAGTTGGAGAACGTGCTTGAGGTATTCAAACCGGAAAGGGTCGTTCTGGTCAGCGATGGCGCCGAGGACGAGTACATCTTTCCGATGGTGGCCTCCAGGGTCAAGGTAGACTCGGTTCGCAGGGTCTTCGTTAAACAGGCTCCCACTGTGGAGGGCACCTACTACATCTTGATGAAGATGCTTCAGGACGATAAGGTGCGCAAGCGCATCCTGCCACCGATAGGGCTGGTCCTGCTGGTGTTGGGCATTTTCGCGGTCGTGCCAAAATTGATCGAGTACAGCAGCACGCCTACGCCCGGTCTTATTTCTGAGATGGGCGCGGGCATCATCTCGGTGGTCCTCGGTTTGTACCTGATATTCTATGCTTATAAGGTCGGGGAGAAGGTGGAGAACTCGGCCTTGAACCTAGCGAGGGCGGTCCGCTCTGGAAGCTGGATGATCCCCTTCGCGGCATTGACCATGATATTCCTGGTCGCGGGCATATCATATGGGGCTGATGCTGCCTCGCACGTCGTCAATAACGATTTCGTCCTACAGGCGATCCTCTTCGTGAGCGGGACCATATGGCTTTGGACCTTCGCCGGACTAACATGGTCGACTGGCAAATTCTTCAACCTCTGGTTATCGACCAGCAAGATCCATTATAGCTACCTGGTGGTCACGCTCTCGGTGTTCGCAATCGCTTTCATTCTGCAAGGGGCTTTAGACTCGACCATGTACTTCCTGGGATACAGGACGTTCAACGAGATCTTCGTCTTCCTTGAGATATTATCCGGGTTCATGTTGGCGTTGTTCGGTGGCCTGCTGAACACGGCTTTAAGACACCAGGGCCAGGCAGGTGCGAGCACTCCGGAAGCGGAGAAACCGATCGAGTCGTCGAATTAGGTGGTAATTTGCGTTGGGAGGAGTGGGGGCCACTTTATCGAGCAATAATCGAGGATTTCAATTATTCGAGGGAAAAGGATGCAAAGGCCGCCGAGATCCTGAACGCACTCCTCGTGAACAAACGAATCTGCAATGACGACTGCCTAAGGAATCATATCGGGAAGGAGGCAACGGTCTGCGGCGGCGCATCGAATCTGCAAGAACAGCTAGATGAATTTGGCGTCAACGGAACATTGATCGCCGCGGATAACGCCGCCTCAGTCCTGCTTGCTAACAGCTCACTGCCGGACCTGATAGTCACCGATTTAGACGGGAACGTTAGAGAGCAGATCATGGCGAACGCGGAGGGTGCCGTGGTCATCGTGCACGCTCATGGCGACAATATTCCCGCTTTGAAAGAGTACGTTCCCCATTTCAACGGTATTATCTCTGGGACAACTCAAGGCCGCGACGTGGGCGTGGTAAGGAATTACGGAGGCTTCACCGATGGGGACCGGGCGGTGTCGATAGCGAGGCACTTCGGCGCCGTGAGAATACGCTTGTTGGGCTTCGATTTCGAAGACCCTGCGTTGAAATTTGGGAGAGATATCGAAGTAAAGAGAAGAAAGCTATTTTGGGCGAGGCGATTGATCTTCGATCATAACCCCGAAAATGTCGTTCTTTGGACCCCTTAGGTGATTAGTGACCGAACCTATAGAGACCTCTTTTAATTATCTCTGCCCCCCTTAGAAAATATCGCTCGATGGTTTGACCGATGATGCTAATCTCTTTTCAACAAGGGATCTATCGAAGTCCCCTTTCGAAATTCGCAATATTTGATACTTTTTCGTAATTCTTAAAGAAAAGCAATGGCTAGTCGTTCATGCCATCTGGATTGATATCTGGCACCGGACAAATTATTTATAGCATCCATGAGTATCAACTTCCAGTTTCCCTGCAATTTAAGCAAGGGTAAGGAGGAAAGTCAAATGGAAGGTCAAGGAGATAAAGCCCTTCCTGAGGACAGGTCCCCGAAGAAGGGGATGACCAAGATGATTGCCATTGTAGTGGTCGTTATCTTGATTATCGCCGCGATCGGGGTCGTGCTGCTCATGGGAGGGAAAACCACAGAGAAGGTGGCTCCTACAGCCAGCTTGACTGCATCAGCCTCATTGGTGAACGACACCACTGGGGTGCTATTCAATGCATCAGCAAGCCATGGCAATAATGGCGCAACCATCGCCTACTATTTATGGAATTTCGGGGATGGAAGCACTATTGGGAACACCACAGCGCCCACAGTCACTCATACTTATACCGGTAAGCCCGGTTTGTATCAAGTCGTCGTGACAGTGGTAGATAGCAATGGAATGTCGACCATCAGCTGGGCAGCTCCAGCAGCTGTTCAGGTTCTCGCACCTGAGGTGCCCGCAACGACAACAAACAGCACTGCCCCAACTCCGATTGTCACAGTGAACAATCAGGTCGTCAAGACCCACGCAACAATTGACTTCACCGCTAACGGGTCTGTCGCCTATGACTGGCAAACCCCCGCTGGAGATTCATCGCTTGTCGATCACGTAACATGGGACTTCGGCGACGGCAGCGCGACGGTCTCTGGTAATCTTACTGCCGCTGGATTCCAAGCTCACCAATACACCGGCAACGGAACAGTGTGTATTGCGAAACTAACGGTTGTTAGCACTCACGATGCGTCCGCTGAATACCGCGTGACGATCATCATTGTGCCACCAACAACCACTACGGGAAACGTTAGGAACCCAGATATATTCACCACAGCATCGATCGGTGAGCCGCAGACACTCGACCCAGCCTGGGATTACGAAACATCCGGTGGAGAGGTTCTACAGAACTGTATGGAGACGCTGGTGTTCTATAACGGCAGCAGCCTCACAAACCTGAAGCCGGTGCTATGCACTGCGATTCCGACTAAGGATAATGGTGGCATCTCATCTGACGGTTTGAACTATACATTCACCGTCAGGACAGGCGTGACGTTCCATGATGGAAACATCATGACGGTCGATGATGTCGTCTACTCGTTCAAGCGGGCGCTGACAATGAATGATGTCGAAGGCGCAGCTTGGATGTTAGGGCAATTTTTGCTACCTAGCTACCCTGGTCTAGGAGTGGCCTTGACCAACGCGAGCATGCAGACCGAGATCGACAATGCAATCACATCAACTAGCACCACGATCACGTTCCACCTGCTCAGTCCGTGCCCGGCATGGATGTACATAATGGCATTCCAAGTTTGCTCGGTCACTGAGAAGGCTTGGGTACAAGCGCACACTGGTAGTGACCAATATGTCAAGGGTGGCGGAAATGGTTACATCGACCGCAATGTAATGGGTACTGGGCCATTCATGCTCAAGACATGGGCTCCGAACCAATACATCGTGATGCAGCGCTGGGATGGTTACTGGGGTGTAAAGCCGGCTCTCAAGTTCGTCGTCCTCCAAAAGGTGCAGGACGTAGGAACAAGGGAGATGCTGCTACTCTCAGGACAGGCGGATGTCGTCTATATTCCGCGCTCGAACACGGCGGATGTGCAAGGAAAGGAAGGTGTCCGAATTGTCTCGGGACTGCCGACACTTGAGATCGACTTCTTCGGAATGAACGAGAACATTGTGTCGCATCTCGATATTGGAAACGTACCGGACACGTTCTTCGCTGATGTACACATCCGTCAGGCATTCGTCCATGCCTTCGATTACAACACATATTTGGCGAATGTGATGCAAGGCACGGCTATTCAGCCGAACGGACCGATTCCGCAAGGAATGCTAGGCTATGATCCTGCCATACCGAACGTCACCTTCGATCTGGCCTATGCGGCAGCTCAATTGAAGCTCGCCTGGAATGCGGCCGCGAACGAGTCATATGCTGAGTCAGGGTTCAGTACCGTTCTCTACTATAACGCAGGGAACACAGCAAGACAGGCTGGATGTCAGATGTTGAAGGATGGTCTCGAGCAGCTTAGCGCGAACTCCACCTATGGTGTCAACGGAACCATACATGTGGGTGTTCAACCTCTAGACTGGCCTACTTACCTGGATGCGAGGGCGAACAGGTGGCTACCTATGTTCTTCCTCGGATGGCTGGTAGATTATCCTGACCCGGATGACTTTGCCGCACCGTTCTGCGATCAGAATGGCGCGTTCCCAGTAAGACTGGCGATAACGAACCAGACACTGACGGACCTGGTGCATGCGGCAGCCAGTGAATTGAACTCGACCCTAAGGGTGCAGATGTACCACGATATCGCTATGTCCTGCTACGACAACGCGTACTATCTCTTCACGGCGCAACCGACAACGTTCCATGTGGAGCGCAGCTGGGTGAATAACTACGTGTACAACCCTGCATTCGCTGGTTTGATCTATAGCTACTTTAGCAAAGGCTGAGCAGAGTAGTACCAAACCTTTTCCAATTTTTCCATTTTTCCAATCCCACCGATAGCTAAACGCCTCCATCAAGTCTTTATCCTTTAAAGCGAGCTAAATGGTTGTTTCATAGGATTGAAATCGCTATTCTGGATAAAACCATTTTTTGCACAATTAGTGAGAATAATGCTTTTATAGCAATAACCTGTTCTCAAGCGAAGGTGACCTAGTTTTGAGGTTACGGACTTTCATCATCAGGAGACTACTACTGCTGATACCAGTCCTATTGGGTGTCTCTTTGTTCGTTTTCACTCTGACTAGGATAGCTGGCAATCCGGCCGCCGCGTACATCACAGATAGGATGTCAGATGCGCAGATTGCGATCATCAAGGCGCAATTCCACTTGAATGCGTCGTTGCCAGAGCAATATATCTACTGGCTTAATGGTGTCCTCAGTGGGAATTGGGGCCTTTCTAGGGTCGATGGTACCCCGGTGACAACCGCAATCATGACCCATTTCCCCTCGACTTTCGAACTGACGCTTGTAAGCATGGTAATCGCCGTGGTCATAGGTATCACAATAGGCACGATCTCCGCGGTTCGGAAAGATACAGTGGTTGATCATACCACTAGAATAATTGCTTTATCAGGAGTCGCTTTGCCAATATTTGTCCTCGGTCTGATTTTGCAGTATGTCTTCGCGTTCCAATTAGGTTGGCTTCCCATCAATGGCGATAGGGACATTCAAAGTCTTTATTTAACATCCGCTCCTTCTTGGATATTATCCAACGGTAATTCTTCGCCCACAGGATTTCTTCTCATCGATACCCTGATCCAAAATGATTGGCCCCGTTTTGTCGACGCTTTCCAGCACATCTTACTGCCTGCTATCACACTTTCGCTCGGCACAATTGCAGTAATCACCAGGATCATGAGGGGCAGCATGCTCGAGGTATTGGGCCTGGATTATATTAAGACCGCAAAGTCCAAAGGCTTGCCCGAGAGAGTTGTGATCAAGAAGCATGCCAGACGTAACGCGCTCATTCCCACTACGACAGTCGTGGGGCTATCCTTTGGTGGCCTGCTGGGTGGGGCAGTACTAACTGAGTCAATCTTCAGCTGGCCCGGTCTTGGCCGCTGGTCAGCACAGTCTACTTTAATGAACGACTGGGCGTCAATCATGGGCTTCACTCTACTTACTGCGGTAGTCTACGTTCTCGCTAATCTCATCGTCGATGTCATGTACGCATATCTGGATCCGAGGGTGAGGCTGGAGTGATCTCATGGTAGAAGAGAAACATACAATTCGCAACATCCAGCAAAGTGCCATTGCACCATTGAAAAAGGCACTCAAACCTCGGCTCAGAGAGCTGCGCTATTCTCTATTCCTTGCAAGGAAGAGCCTCCTTGCAATGATTGGAATTATCATGGTCTGCTTCGTCGTCGCTATTGCTATCCTAGCCCCTATATTGGCGCCACCGGTGCCAGGTAAGGACCCAATGCTAATCCCTCAGGATTACAGTCTACCTAAGCCGCCAGGCGCGAACGGACATATCTTTGGGACGGGTCTCTTAGGGGCCGATATCTACTACGGGGTCATCTGGGGCTCTAGAACCTCGATCGTGATTGCGCTCTATATCGTTTTCGTGGCCATTGTTATAGGTCTTGTGACCGGCGCTGTCGCTGGCTACTATGGGGGGAAGATGGACGAGCTCCTGATGAGGATCACTGATATCTTCCTCAGCATACCGGGTCTCATTCTGGCCATGGCTGTGTGCGCAGTGCTCACCCGTAGCCTAGATAATGTCATGCTAGCACTGATTGTCGTGTGGTGGCCGCCATATGCTCGTATCATCCGCGGACAGGTACTAACCGTTAAAGAGAACACCTATGTCGAAGCGGCACGCGCCGTCGGTGCCAAGCAGTCTCGCATCCTTTACCGCCACATCATACCGAACACCCTCTCCCCAATCATTGTGAACGCAACATTGGATATCGGTTCAGTGGTGTTAACGACGGCCGGCCTTAGCTACATCGGTTTCGGACCTCCAGTTGGATCCGCGGAGTGGGGAAAAATGGTCTCCGATGGACAGCAGTTCTTCACCGGTACTGTCTTTTGGCAAGGGGTCGCCTACAATCCATGGTGGGTCTGGGTGTTTCCAGGGCTGTTCATCTTTATCTTTGTAATGGGCTTTAACCTGCTCGGTGACGGACTAAGAGACATCCTAGACCCAAGGTTGAGGCGGTGATCAAATGATTGAAGATGATTTCCTTCTCAGAATAGAAGACCTCTATGTCAACTTCTATACTTATCAGGGCATAGTAAAGGCTCTCGATGGAATATCCCTCGATCTACGCCGAGGGGAGACATTCGGTTTGGTCGGGGAGACGGGTTGCGGTAAAAGCGTCACCGCCAACTCGATTCTGAGATTGATCCCATCGCCTCCAGGCAAGATCGAGAAAGGAAAGATCTACTTCCATGCCCCCAATGGAAACCAGGCTGAGATCGATGCATTAAGAACGAAGATCGATAGATTGTCGTCCAACGCGTCCGATCAACAGACCGCCGAGGAATTGAAATCGATTCAAGCTGAACTGGGCGAGGTAAGCTCCATCAGGGCCCTCAGGCAAGAGAAGGAGAATGCGTTGAAGCAGGGTGAGGACGGGGTCAAGAGGGTCCAGGAGATTGATCAGCAACTATCAAAAATGCTATCAAGATACGATCTGCTCGCTAGAAGCTTGCCGTTCATGCGGAAGATAAGAGGTAAGCATATCTCCATGATATTCCAGGAGCCGATGAGCGCGCTAAATCCTGTCTTCCCTTCCGGGGACCAGATATCGGAAGTACTGTTACAGCATGAACGCAAGGAATGCGCCCAGGCCGTGATGAAGGTCATTAACGAAGAGCTTAATGAGATAGGACAATTTGCAAGGGCGACGCGCAATCGCACGATAAAGGGTGAGTGGCAATGTTCCAATTGCCGAGCGGTGATGACCGAAGAGGTCGACCGCTGCCCAGAATGCAACGCGTCCTTCGTTTCCGATTCATTTAGGCCCCTTCGGAAGATGAAGTTACGCTGCTATGCGATATTCTATAAGAAAATGATCAGTGATCCGAGTGCCTTTGGCTTACGCGCGGCCTCAAGAGTACCACTGCTTCGCAGATACGAGAAACTGCTGAAGAACGAGGGGCTAAGCAGGGCAGAAAGGATGCTGCGACTAGTGCGGATACCTGACCCGAAGAACGTTTCCAAGTCCTATCCCTTCGAACTTAGCGGGGGGATGCAGCAACGCGTCATGATTGCGATGGCGTTGGCCTGCAAGCCTTCGATACTGATCGCTGACGAACCCACGACCGCACTTGACGTAACGATCCAGGCTCAAATACTCAAGCTAATGAAAGACCTGCAGGAGGAAACCGGCACCACCATCCTCCTCATTACCCATAATCTTGGAGTGGTAGCGGAGACATGTGACCGGGTCGGGGTGATGTATGCTGGAGCGATGGCCGAAATCGGATTGGCCAACTCGATATTCAAGGAGCCATTACATCCCTATACCCAAGGTCTCATGGACTCCATCCCGAAGATGAAGGGCGGGAACGAAAGGCTGGAAGCGATAGAGGGCAACGTTCCAAATCTGGTGAAGCCGCCCCCCGGATGCCGTTTCAACCCCAGATGCTCGTACGCCATGAGCGTGTGCAAACAGAAGAGACCCCCGATGATAGAGGTAAGACCGGGGCATTTCACAGCCTGCTATCTATACCTCGGGGTGAAGGAATGAGCGCCGATATTATCATTGAGGCAAGGGGGATGAAGAAGCACTTCCCCATAAGAGGCGGATTATTGAAGAAGGCCATGGGGAGCGTAAAAGCGGTCGATGGGATAGACATCTACATCCGGCGAGGCGAGACAATGGGTTTGGTGGGAGAGAGCGGCTGTGGCAAGACAACGGCCGGTCGCTGCATGCTGATGCTAACCAAACCCACCGCTGGCAACGTATATTTCAAATTGCCCTCAGAGGCAAGAGTGAAATTGCTCGAATTGGAGAGACGGATATCCGAATATGGCAGCATAGGTAAAGAACCATCCGATTTGAAATCCGAATTTCAGAAATTCAATGAAGAATATGCCTTGAACTCGATAAGTAATGAAACCCTGCGCAAGATGCGGCGTGAGATGCAAATCGTCTTCCAGGACCCCTTTTCTTCTCTAAACCCGAGGATGCTAATCAAGGATATCGTCGGGGAGCCATTGCTGATCCACGGAGTTGCCAGGGGAGACGAACTCAGGCAAAGAGTGAAGGAACTAATGGAAAGAGTTGGTCTTAATCCGGAACATCTCTATCGTTTCCCTCACGAATTCTCTGGAGGTCAGAGACAAAGGATCGGGATTGCACGAGCTCTGGCATTGAACCCTGACATGGTGGTGCTCGATGAGCCAACCTCAGCACTCGACGTTTCGGTTCAAGCGCAGGTCCTAAACATGCTGAACGATCTGCAGGAGGAATTCGGCTTGACCTACCTTTTCATCTCCCACGATCTTTCGACCATCCGCTATATGTGCGATCGGGTGGCGGTCATGTATCTTGGCAAGGTGGTCGAGTCGGCAAATAAGGATGACCTTTTCACAAAACCCTTGCATCCATATACCGAGGCTTTGATCTCAGTCATCCCATTGCCCGATCCGGACTTAAAAAAGAATAGGATCGTATTGACTGGTGATGTTCCGAGCCCGGCCAATCCTCCCCCTGGATGTCGCTTCCATACGCGTTGCCGATACCGCGAAGAGATCTGCGAAACAACAGAGCCAGCGTTGCTTAACAAGGGTGGGGAGCACTATGTCGCCTGCCACTTCCGTTGAGGTGCAAATGGCAGAGAAAAGGAGAATATCGGTATCTAGATCAGAACTTAAAGAGGGGTTGGAAGATGATGAACTCCCCCGAAAATTCAAGGATATCGGCTGGAAGGAATGGCTCAAGGTGGATTTCGCCCGCTATTGGTTCGTGATAATGGCCTTAGCGGTCGATGTCTTCTTCGGCATGGAAGCAACGAAAATGATCTCGGGGGTAGGGTGGCTCGGACCTGCGATCTTCCTTGCCATCGCTATGCCGATCGAGGTCTTCATTTACCTCTATCTCTGGGGCAAGAATGGCATCCTAATGCTTCAGAAATGATATTGCGGACTAAGCTAGCTGGCCTATTCGCATCTCCTCTCCTTGGATCCGGTCTTGAGGTCCTTCAACGCTCTCGACAACCGTTCCTCGAAATCCATTGAGAAATCATGGTCTAGGCCTCCCATGATCTCCAGGCGCACGTGAATTCTGGCCATCTCTAGCATGGTGCCTAGTTTCTTTGACCCCTCAAGGTAGTCGCGATCTTGATCTCCGCAGAATATCCAGCACTTCACCTCCCTCTTTCCGATCGATTGGATATCCTCTTCTCAACCGTCCAGTTCTGGCAGCCACGGCGCAACAAGATTAAGCCCGCCGGGGGGCCTCTCCATCAAGCACGGCAAGAGGGGCCAACCTCGCGCTGCCCGAGAATTCAGCTAAGACCCAGTCCTTTGGCTCGACTCCAAATAAGCGATGAGTCGAGCTGAGGTACTCAATGAGCTCGGAAGCCTCTTGTCCAGATCGTCTCAGGTGTTGCCCCCACAGAAGGTAATCTGCGATGATTGTGGTAGAGCGAGGTCATAGCCGTGGCGAAAGCAAGAATGCTAGTAATTCTCGATGAACGCCCCGCTATCTCCGTTGTTATGCAGTGCCAACAGCAGCCTTGGCCGATGGGTGACCAATTCCACTGTCCTCCTGATTTTAAAAGATGGCTTGCTATCCATCTTGGCCTCGATTTTGCGTTCTCGACATATCGCGGCTAGGCTATAGAATTTTGGCAAATCCCGCAATGTCTTTGAGTCATCATCGTCAAGGAGGTATTCATATCCGTACCAGTATTCCTTATCAACTATGACCTCACGCATTAACATCATAGCCAGCTCACTATCCCCGAGCCTGCTGACCATACTGCACCTAAAATTGAGTATTTGAGCGGGGTTGCAAGGATCCAAATCACCATTCTCAGTGACCAAATCGTATGCTTCTGCTAATCTTCCTTAGTGGTTACAGGCATTGTCCGGTTAATGAGCTCAAAACAGGTTGTGAAGGTCACAAAGGGCATTAGAAACCCGAGACTATAGAGAGACGGTTGTGTGCAGCCAATCGCGAATAGCTCTGGAGCTTTTTTGGAGCGCGCTCAGCTTGCTGAATCCTAGTATTGATGCCAAGCAAGATAGCGGCACATCATTGCTCGGGAATCTCCCTCATCATGTTGAGGTTGGCAACGCATTACCCTAGTTCCTCGTAAAGATTTATCGCGATGGGATTCTGAGCGAACACATGAAGCACGAGCCTCCTTAGCTACAGCTCGCGTGCCTTGGCCTCCACGGCCTTCATCATCCTCTTCCTATAACCTCTGCCCCTGAACTGCTTATAAATGAAAACAGCTAAAATGAAACCGCTCGGAATAGCCACGTTCTTCTCTACGCTTAGCCAGATGTAGCCGACGATTATTTTGGATTGAGCGTCTCCCGCCATGAAGAGATAGTGACCCTCGGTCGAAACCCCATCGGGAAGCAGCTTCTGATGGGCCTATATCGAGCGTTTTATTGCCTCTGAGCTATGCCAGTAACCGGCCTCGATGTTCTCATCAGAATAATTCCTAATGGTTTGCTCTTTGAAAGCCTTAAACTCGATCGGGCTCATGGAATCCGAAAAAACATTGACTCTCGAAATCGCCTCTGTTCAGCTCGTTTATCATTCTATTTAAGGAGCTATCGATATAGCAATTCGTTTTGGGAATTGGCCGAGAGCTCTACTTGATGCTTTATGAGTAAGCACACTTCTTTGGAGATGAAATGCAGGCAGAATCCTACCCTTTCGGTTCAGCCTTTCCACTTCGTATCATTGGTAATGAACACATTTGCCAGCCTGAGAATAATGTCTGATTATATCGCGAGGTTGGCATACATTTTTTAGCTAGGAACGTAATTCCCGGCCGGGGAGCTTCTTGACCGTTGTCAGTATGGAGGATGTCGTTACGGCACTCCATAATACCTTGGGAAAGAAAGGTATGTCCGACGGGGACATAAGAAAGCTGGCCGAGTATTTGATGAGTTTCTTCGGCTACACTGATGAGGTCATCGATAATCGATTAACTTCCGAGGATCGAGATGTCTTCTATATGCTCGAGGAAGAGGGTTTCCTCACCACCACTCAAGAAGAGGTCCACCTCAAAAAGGGGAAACTTTGGAGAATTCATTATTGGATACTGAAGAAGGATCAGATCCTGAGATTATCGAGACGCCAAGAAGCGGTGATTCAGAAAAAGGACGAAAGCTCGGCCGTTTATGATGAGATATCCGAAGAACAATGGAGCGGTCGGAAATAATGCCGCTAGTTTCCTCTGACCCGGGTAGTATTTTAAATAGCAAGCCATCATTAGACTGGACCGGATGAGCATATGGCCGATCTGACCCCTTACTTGATCATTCTCGTAGTTGTAGCGGTTTATTTCACCGTATTCTATCTAGTCAAGAAGAAAGGCTTCCTTGCCAAACAAGGCGTGGTGGGCTCTGGCATCTTCATCATGTGGAAGACCCAGGCAGGCAAGCACTTCATCGATCGCCTTGCCAAGCCAGAACGATTCTGGAGGGCATATGCCACCCTGGCCAAGGTCATATGCCTGTTGGTCGGCATCTTCATCATGGCCCTCCTGATCTGGGAGGCCACCATCGTCAATCGCATTCCTGCCGACCGAGCGCCCTCCCTAGAAATGATGCTTGGAATACCTGGCATAAACCCCGTCATCCCGATCATCTATGGCATCATCGGCCTGATCGTGGCGATGGTAGTGCACGAATTCGCTCACGGCATCCTCACCAGGGTCGGCAAGATGTCCCTGAAGTCGTTGGGGCTGTTCTTCTTCATAATACCATTAGGAGCGTTCGTCGAACCAGACGAAAGCGATATCACCAAGGCCGATCGCAAACGCCGCACTTCCGTATATTCGGTCGGTCCAGCGACGAACGTACTGGTAGCCCTGCTCTGCGCGGTCATTTTCTCATCGCTGCTCATGGCGTCCGCCCAACCGGTGCGAGACAACCCAGTAATAATGAGCGTCGGTGTGAACACTCCAGCGCAACATGGGGAGCTGCTCTATGGCATGCAGATCGTAGAAGTCGACGGCATACCGGTCCATACCATCCAGGACCTGGACCATGTGGCCGCGGATCCTGGTGCTAACATCACCGTTTCGTATTATTACAAAGGGCAGCTTTCCTCAGCCAAGGTCATATCCGGTCTGGTGATAATGGAGACCACGCATGGTCTTGCTGCCGATAATGTTGGCATCGAGCCAGGGATGATAATCGCTTCGCTGAACGACTCGGTGATCCGCAACCAGACCGACCTCCAACAGTCGCTGGCCTTGACGCATCCGTCACAGACCGTGAACATCACTGTTCTATCCTACAATGCCAAAATAGAAAAATACCAGGACTCGGGCATAACCTCGGTCGAGCTGAGCAGTAAGAAGGAGTACTACCTCAAGGTGAGCCCTGACCTGGTGAATGCCACCTTCAAGGACGTTGGATTCCTAGGCATCAACTCCGCATATTTGGGCGCGATCACGACCACTCCCGATCGAATAATTCAACGCTTGGCCAATCCGATGGCCGGTGTGAAAGACCCGGCAACGTTCATCGGTTCCACCCTGCTATACATCGCCCTACCGTTCCAAGGCCTGGCACCGATAGAATCTCCGCTTGCCGATCTTTTCACCCCATCGGGTGTGCTCGCGGCTCTACCTGCGGAGGCCTTCTGGTTCCTCGGCAACTGCGTCTATTGGATCTTCTGGATCAATCTCATGGTGGGGATGACCAACGTGCTTCCGGCAATTCCACTGGATGGTGGTTTCCTGTTCCGGGATGCTCTGGACTGGGTTATCCATAAGTTCAAGAGTAATGCCAGTGAGGCGGTCCATCAGAGGTATGTTTCGATGATAACCTATCTCTTGGCGATAACCGTCCTATTCTTGATCCTCTGGCAGCTTATCGGGCCAAGATTGTTCTGATTGAGATTTGGATATAGAGAAAAAGGTCTCATTCACGAACTCAAATCAGGAAAACTACTTTTGATTCTCATTGCATTCCGGGCAGAAATCCGAGTTCAACCCCTTCAGGTTGGTATGGACCTCGTAGAGCTCCCCGCATATCTCGCATCGCTTGAATGCGAGGAACGGAGAACGATAATGCACGCATTCCATGACCCTTCCGCTCCTTTCCACCACGCATATGTCGGCGAGGCAATTATCGCATAGGCTCCTACGGCTGAGGTTAAGCAGGATATGTTCCCCGACCCGGACCCTCGTCATTTCGTCCTCGCTTTTTCAAGTAATAACTCCAGAAGACCGCTATTAATAGGTTCTTCATCTCTCTCCGAGCAAGGTCTAGCCTTAGAAAAAAGGAAGATATGGAAATTAGAAGGACAGAAGTGGTTTGAGTCCAAGGGATCAGATCGCATTGTTCCTTAGACGATCTCTAAGCTCGCCGAGCTTCCCCTTATTCCAGCTGTTGGTCTTGGAGAAGAAGCCAGTGACCCTTGTAATTCCTTCCACGTTAGGGGAGCCGCAATACATGCAGGTGCTCCTCAGTCCGCGGGTCGTCCTGCCGCAGGAGATGCAGGAGGTGAACTCGGGGCTGAAGGCTATCTGGGAGTTTTGGGTCGACTCGAAGGTCTTCTTCACGAACGCGGCAATGCTCTCGGCTGGAGGCTTGTGCTCGCCCAGCCATATGTGGGTAAGCGATCCCGCATCAATCAACGGGTGGAAGAGGCCTTCCTGTTTGGTCCGCTCTATGGCGCTCACCGGCGCTCCCACGTTCAGATAGGTGGAGTTGGTGTAGTACACCTCTCCATTGCTCTTGTTGCCCCGGATGACGGTTGGAGCTTGCAACGGATAGTACTTCATGTCCAATCGCGCGAAGCGGTAGGCGGTCGATTCCGCCGGGGTCTGTTCCAAGGGCATCTTGATGCCGTACTGCTCGCCTAATGCCTCGGACTCCTTCTTCATCTCCGCGATGACCTTGAGTCCGAATTTCAACGAATCCTTCGATTCGTGCATCTGATGCCCGGTATGGTACGCCACCAATTCGTTCAGGCCGACCATGCCGATTAGGAATGAGGCCTTGTTCAAGCGGTAGTAGGGCTCTCCGTCGAGCTCCATGGTGAGCAGCGACAACGGCCCGCTCTTCCCCATGGCGAGGAGCTTGCTAATGAAATCCTTCTTCTGGATGTGCGCCTGCGCCACGATATCGATGCGCTCACGCAGGATGTCGATGAGCCGGTTGTCGTCCTGGTGCGCTTCGTAGGCTATGCGTGGCAGATTGATGGTAACGTTCTGCATGGCCGAATATCGCATCTTCCAGGGGGTCTTGGCGTCATCCAGGTCGCTCTGCTCCAATTTGAAGGTTAGGCGGCAGCATTCGCTTATCTTGGCGGTGTTTCCTCGATCGAAAACGAAGTAAGTGTTGCCCTTCTCGCTCGCCACCGCGGATATCTTCTCAAGGAATTCCTCGTGGCCGTCGGTCTTGAAGAACTTCTCCGTCATGTGCACGTTCGGCTTTGGGAAGAAGAAGGGCCGCCCCATGGCGTCGCCCTCCATGTACACATCGAACAGTGCGGAGACGAAGCGCTGCGATTCCTCGTTGTAATCCTCGTAGTTGTTGCCCGTGAACAAGCCCTTTGGACCGATGGCGGGCACCCCGACGAAATGATCCGGGACCTCCCAATACAGGTTCAGGTCGCTGAAGATGGATTGTCCGCCGCGAGCAACGGCCTGTTGCGCGAATTCGAAGATGAGTATCTGAGCGAGCTGCTTCATGCGCTCGTCGTCCACTCCTACTAGGTAGGGGGCCAGGAACAGATTGAACGCATCCCAGCCGATCGCACCGGCGAAGTGCCCTTGCAGTGCCGCGGAGAACTTGATGATCTGCTCGATGAGAACCTCAGGATGCTTCGCGGGCTTCGCGATCGATATCGCGTTCGGCAGGTTGAGACCGAACTTTTTAACGTACTCGATGGATTGACCTGAGCAATAGGGGCGGTCGATCATGCCGAGGTCATGCAGATGAATATCGCCACGCATATGCGAATCGGCGAGATCTTGAGAAAAGACTTCGAGCAGGGCGAACTCCTTCTTGATGCGCTCAGAAAGCGTGAGATTGGTCGCTTCCGGCCCGTGTGGGACGTTCGCGTTCTCCTTGTTCGGGTTCATTATGATTTGACGCGCATCGTACAGCGGAACACCTAGGCGGGTATGCTGCCGTCTTACTTTTGCGAGGCCGTATTCGACCAGCTTTGCGTTCGTCAGCTCACGGATCAATGGAGCGGTGACAAAGTCCAGCTCCAGACCCATTATCAGTTTCTCGACCTCTCTGGCCACGACTGAAGCAGCGTCCTCGCTGATCGTGGTCTCCCGGATCAATGCCTCGTAGATCCGGCTACGGTCCCATTTCTTAATCTCCTCGTCCGATGTTCGAACAAAGAGCGATAGCTCCGTCGACTCCTTGTCATCGGACCATAGTAGTCCTGGTTCATTGTTATTTCTCGAATCGGGCGAAGACTCCGTCATTCTCATCCTATCACCTTATGAAGCTGGACTTGAAATCAATAAGGGCTAATAGCAGACTTATCTTCTCTAGGATCCCCATCCCATTTCAAGGCAGGCAAGAGAAGGCATTGTGCGCTTGACATAAAGGCTTTTTCTGAACTACAATTGAGTCATACCTGATATTCAATGGTGAACAGTATAACGTCGTTAAGATAGCTTAATATTACCATATTTGTTACCATATCTGTTAGCAGATGTTCCACCCAGAGCGCGATCTTAGGGTTGTAATCCTCGATTTGGTCAAAGAAGATGGCAAATCGATCAGTGCCATCTCTCGCGAGCTGAAGGGGAGAGGTTTCGACCTGCACCGGCTCATACTCACTGGATATTTGCGAGCAATGACCGATCTGAACGTCCTCAGGGAAAGAGAGGTCCCACCTTCAAAGATCTATGTGCCAGTCAAGGGAAAGGAGAGGGACATCTACGAGATGATCGGCAACAAGGTCCGCGAGATGTTCGGAGATGAGGAACGCTCGGACGCGATCATCCTGTTCACGCTGAACAAGCTCTTCAGGCGACCTATTTTCTTCGACGAATTGGTGAAGGCCGGAGCAAAAGGTCCAGCGGGCAGAGAGGCGACGAAAGAGGAGCGGCAGGAGGCCAAACAGGCGCTCACGAAATCTGGTTACAGGATACCGGATAGCTCCAAGGCCTATTTGATCGAAGAAAAGGGGTTGGAGGACGATTACTTGGAGCTCATCGCCCGAATCCTGATTGAGGCATTCGATGCAGGCGTCCTCGTAAAGGAAACGAAACAGACCCGATTGGGATTCTGAGCGTTTGCCATCAACGGGCTTAACTTTTTATGTGGAGAACGAGCTTAAGAGTGACGCATGAATCTTGATGAACTGGTAAAGGAGATACGCTCCCATCCCGGGGTGACGAGGAAACGGCTCATCTCTGAGGTGATCAATTTCTTCCCGGATGTATCGACGGGCGAGGTGCTCGCCTCCTATGGCGAGGATGCCGCGGTACTAGCTTTCGGGGACTCGGTCCTGCTCCTCGCCGCCGACGGAATAATGGAGTCGTTGGTGAAGGCCAACCCGTTCTTCGCTGGCTATTACTCAGTATTGGTCAATATTAATGATATATCGGCAATGGGCGGGAAACCCTTGGCGATGGTCGACGTGCTTTCGATGAAGGACGAGAAGGTCTGCGGTCAGGTCATGAAGGGGATGGAGCGCGCGGTCCGTAAGTTCGGCGTCCCGGTCGTGGGCGGGCATACCCATCCCGATTGTCATTATAATGCCATAGACGTGGCGATCCTTGGCACCGCGGAACGGCATGCCGTGATCTACAGCCATACGGCCAAAGTGAACGATGACATCATCTTCGCCATGGACCTCGACGGCTTCTTCCCTGAGAGGCTAGATTTCGCTTGGGACACCTCAAGCAAGAAGGACGATGAGCTCTGTCGCGGGCAGATGCTGATAATGAACGAGATCGGCAAGAGGCACCTGGTCCACGCTGGCAAGGACATGAGCAACCCTGGTTCGATCGGCACCTTAGGGATGCTCCTCGAGACCAGCGAAAAGGGCGGATCGGTGGACATCGACCTCATACCTCGTCCCAAGGGAGCGGACTTCGTGCAGTTCGTGAAGAGCTACCAGGGTTGTGGCTTCGTAGTGACCGCAAAACCGGAATGGTCACAGAGAGTGATCGACCTCTTCATAAGTGTCGGTGTGACCGGCTCCGTGGTCGGAAAGGTGGACGCATCCAAAAAGCTCGTTTTAAAGCAAGGCGATGAAGAGAGGACGCTGTTCGATTTCTCCAAGGAGATCATCACCGGATGCAAGCCGCTCCAGTCTAGAAAGAATGATTGCCTGCGCTGCGCGGATTGAATGGGAGTGCTAGGCCACAGAGGTTGCCGCCTGGTCCCGAGCATGTGGTCCAACCACCTTCTCAGCCCCGCTCCCCTTCGAGCGCCGGTAGTCCACGGTTAGGCTGCTCCCGTCAGGGCCTGACCCGGTCCCCGTGATCAGGGCCAGGGGCGCAACCCTCCAGCTGCGCCACGAGACCGCCACCAGCCCCGAAGGACAGAGCCTCATCGTCGATGGTTGGGCATGCAAGGTTCCAGTTACGGCGTCCTCTGCTGTCACCCCCGTTGTCGACGGTTTGCGATGTATAAGGACACGCCGAACGTCCCGGTCAAGCCTAGCGGCCCCAATTAAGTGGCCGCCCTATTTATATCTATGTCGAATCCGGCCAGCTGGCCATTTAGGTCTTGATTCCCTTGCCATCGATGAAAGGGTAGATTCCAGCAGGCGTATAGAAAGGTAGTATAACTACTACCTCCAATCAATAGATGGTATAGAAATGGCTAGCTATATCACCGATCTCAAGAAGCCTGATTGGTTGAAGGTGCGTTATCCCAATGCATCCTCGGTAGCGAATGTCCGAGGCATCCTCGGCAGGGAGGGATTGCGAACGGTTTGCGATTCCTCACAATGCCCGAACCTCGGTGAATGCTGGGGGAAAGGTAACGCTACCATACTCATCCTGGGCAATGTCTGCACCCGCCATTGTCGCTTCTGCTCCGTCCCCCATGGCCAGCTCGGCGGATCGGTCGATGGGGCCGAGGCGGAGAAGGTCGCAAGGGTGGTGAAAGCGCTCAAGCTCAAATACGTGGTATTGACGTCAGTGACCCGAGACGACCTCGACGATGGCGGAGCGTCCGTCTTCGCAAGAACGGTTCGCGCCATCGACAGCATTTCTCCAGAGACCCGCGTCGAGCTGCTCATTCCGGACCTGGGCGGCAACTGGGACGCGCTTGAACTGATAATCAGATCCGAACCGGACGTGATCAGCCACAATGTTGAAGTGGTCCGATCGTTGCAGAAATCTGTAAGGGACCTGAGGGCGGACTATTATCGTTCGTTGTCGCTGCTGCGGCAGATCAAATTATCTGATCCAGGGATGATTACGAAAAGCTCGCTGATGCTTGGCTTGGGCGAGGAATGGGGGGAGGTGATCGAATGCATGTGGGACCTGCGTAAGGCTCAGGTGGATGCATTGGCAATCGGGCAATACCTTAGGCCGAGAGGGGGAGAGCTTCCGGTCGTCCGCTATATACCTCCCGAGGAGTTCAGGGAATTGAAGACGGTGGCGGGATCGCTCCACTTCGCCCACGTCGAATCCGGGCCGTTCGTCAGATCATCGTATCGGGCCGAGGTGGCTTTCGACTCCATCGTAAGAGGTAGGAAAGATGCTTGTTGATGATTTCGACCCATTGAAGGGCAAAATGCTCCAGATACTGGACAAAGATGGTAACGTCGATAAGGAACTAGAGCCGAGGATCGACGACAAGCGTTTGCTCGAGGCCTATCGGACTATGGTGCTGACAAGGGTGGCGGACGAGAAGTCCGTTCGGTTGCAGAGGCAGGGTCGCTTGGGAGCTTACCCGCCCAGTAAGGGACAGGAAGCCAGCCAGGTCGGTCCGGCCATGGCGTTGGGCGATGGCGACTGGCTGGTCTGGGCCTTTCGCGAACTCGGAGCTCTTTTACTGAGAGGTGCTCCGCTTTGGAGGACGATGCTGTATTGGATGGGCAATGAGGAGGGCTCTAGATACGGTGAAGGGATTAACATCGCCCCTTCTGCGGTGCCAGTTGGCTCCCAGATCCCTCACGCAGTGGGAATTTCGTTCGCATCGAAATATCGCAACGAGAAGGGCGTGACCCTCTGCTTCTTCGGGGACGGTGGTTCGTCGGAAGGGGACTTCCACGAAGGCCTGAACTTCGCAGGCGTGATGAAGACGCCGACGGTGTTCATCTGTCAGAACAACCAATGGGCTATATCGTTGCCGAGGGAGATGCAGACAGCCTCGAAAACCATCGCCCAGAAGGCGGTGGCGTACGGTTTCCCCGGGATATTAGTCGACGGGAACGACGTCCTGGCGCTCTTCTCGGCCACCAAGGAAGCGGTGGAACGAGCGCGCCGGGGCGAAGGACCGACGCTCATTGAATCGTTCACCTACCGGCTCAGCGACCATACCACCTCGGATGATGCCACTCGCTATCGGACGGATCAGGAGCTGAAGTACTGGATTGAACGCGATCCCATCACTCGTTTCCGCATCTATCTGGCTCGGAAAGGGCTCTGGGACGATGCCAAGGAAAAGGCACTCCTGGAAGAGCTGGGCCAATTCGTCGAAGAGGAAGTTAAAAGGGCTGAAAACTTCTCTCCGCCGTCAATTGACGACGTATTCAATTACACCTATGCGAGCATGCCTGAAGACCTGAAATCCCAGCTCGAGTTCCACCGACACGACCTCGATGGCAAGGGGGAATGAGATTGTCGATCATGAACATGGTGCAGGCTATTAACCTCGCATTAGACGAGGAAATGGCGCGCGACCAGAGCGTGGTATTGCTGGGCGAGGACGTGGGCTTGGACGGCGGCGTTTTCCGTGTCAGCGATGGCCTCTTCAAGAAGTACGGCAGGGGGCGTGTAATAGACACGCCTTTGGCAGAGAGCGGGATCATTGGCGTATCAATCGGAATGGCCATGAACGGGCTGCGTCCGGTGGCGGAGATACAGTTCATGGGCTTCATCTATCCAGCGTTCAATCAGATAGTCTCTCATGCCGCCCGGATGCGAAATCGTAGCAGAGGGCGCCTCACCGTGCCAATGGTGATCAGAGCACCGTACGGCGCAGGGGTGAAGGCATTGGAGCATCATTCCGAGAGCACAGAGGCGCTGTTCTGCCAGACGCCAGGGCTCAAGGTCGTCGTCCCCTCCACGCCATTGGAAGCCAAGGGGCTTCTCGCGGCGGCGATCCGCGACCCCGACCCGGTGATATTCTTGGAACCGGCGCGCTCCTATCGCCTATTCAAGGAAGAGGTGCCAGAGGGAGAGTATCTCCTGCCATTGAGCAAGGTGCGTCTGGTCAAGCAAGGGAAGGACCTCACTTTGATCGGCTGGGGCGCCATGTTGCCAGCGATTCAGAAGGCGGCCGAGGCGGCCGAGAAGGACGGCGTATCTTGCGAGATATTGGACCTGAGGACCCTTTCGCCCTTGGACTGGACGGGAGTTATCTCCTCCGTCAAACGGACCGGCAGAGCGGTGATCGTGCAGGAGGCCCCGAAGACCTGCGGACTTTCGGCCGAGATCGCTGCTCGTCTCAGCGAGGAGATATTGCTCTCGCTCAAAGCACCAGTAGAAAGGGTTACCGCTCCGGACATCGTCCTCCCCTTGCCTAAGGGAGAGGATTATTACTACGTGAATTCGGCTAGGATACAAAAAGCGATCAAGAGAGCGATGAGCTTCTGAGGTGAAAAAATGGCATCTGACTTCAAGTTCCCTGACCTAGGCGAAGGGGTGACCGAGGGAGAAATAAAGAAATGGCTGGTCAAAGAGGGAGACCTAGTTAAACTAGACCAATCCATCGCGGAGATAGAGACCGACAAGGCCGTAGTCGAGATACCAACCCCATTGGCTGGGAGGATCTTGAAGCTCTATCATCAAGAGGGTGAGGTGGTCAAAGTGGGGGAGACCCTGGCCACTATCGGAGTAGAGGGAGAAACAATGGAGGCCGCAAGACCGGTGACGGCCGAACCGCCCGAGAAAGTTAGGCGTCCGTCGGTCTCGGTGGTGGGCGAGCTGCCAGAGGAGGAGACGCTGGTCTCAAGCGCACCGACCGGTACTGTCATCATTGAATCCAGCAGTGTCGAGGCCATGCCCTCGGTCAGGAGGCTAGCCAAAGAATTGAACGTTGATCTGACAAGCATCAAAGGCACCGGTCCGAACGGAAGGATCACCGAAGAGGACGTCCGCAACTCCTCCAGCAAACCGATCTCAAAACCGAGGAAGGTCGCTAAATTCGACCTTTACGGCTTCGTCGATCGGGAACCGCTCAAAGGCATCCGACGCTCCACCGCCAAGAAGATGATGGAATCGACCCTCAAGGTCGCCCAGGTCACCATGATGGAAGATGTGGACGTCACCGAGCTCGTCAAGCTGCGGGAAAGGCTGAAGATAATAGCCCTGGAGCAACGGAAGGTCAAGCTGACCTATCTGCCGTTCATCATCAAGGCGGTGACGATGGCGCTCAAGAACAACAAGTACCTGAACGCCTCCATCGACGAGGGGACAGAAGAGATCCTCATCAAGAAGTACTACAACATCGGCATCGCCATCGCCATCGAGGACGGCCTAATGGTGCCAGTGATAAAAGAGGCTGACTCGAAGGAGTTCATGGACCTGGCGGTGGAGATCGCCGATCTGACCGAGAAGGCGAAGGAACGCAAGGTCGACCTAGCAGCTCTTAAGGGTGGTACATTCACCATAACCAATTGGGGGACTTTGGGTGGGACGTACGGTACGCCCATCGTGAACTATCCAGAGGCGGCCATCTTAGGTGTCGGTCGGATCAGGGATATGCCTTGGGTGAAGGACCAGAAGGTCGAGATCAGAAAGATACTGCCGCTCTCGCTCACCTGGGACCATCGGATACTGGATGGGATGCAGGTGGCGAGATTCATGAACGAGTTGGTGCGCTATCTGGAGAACCCGGAAATAATCATGGCCATGCATTAGCGCTCTCGAGTCCACTCCTCGTTCGCATAGCGCTTAGAAACCAATCTGTTCGCCTCCTGGAGCTCCGTTCCTGACCAGGAGCCGTAGCTAATTTGTTTGCCAGAGGTGAACGCCTTCTGTAATTCGGCCAGGACACTTTCCTTGCTTGCATCTGAATGCGCCCGCAGGCTGGTCACCCTCTCCTCCGCCGAGGAAATGTCCCCCCCAGCCATCTTGGCATCGCTTATCCTCAGCACCCTGAACATCTTCTTCACATCTAGATCGAGAAGCAGCGTCCCATGCTGCAAAAAGACCGAATTGCGACGCGACTGCGCACTACCAGAGATCTTCTTGCCGCCAACCAAGATATCGTTGATCGGGGTGAAATGCGCTTCCACGCCCAAGGCAACAAGCGCTGACACAACATAACCGCAGATTTCCTGATAAGCAGCGTTGATATCCCGCGATATCAGATCCTCTGACGCAATTAAGCTATAGGTTATCTCGCCTTCGGTATCGTGAAATACCGCCCCTCCTCCAGTTCGGCGGCGCACCACTTCGACACCGAGTTCTTTGCAACCAGCGAGATCGACCTCGTCCTTCAGGCTTTGGAACCGGCCGATGGACACCGCGCTCGGCTTCCAACCGTAGAACCTTATCGTCGGTGGACTGGTGGACCGCTCGATTCCGTTGGAAACTGCCTCGTCCAAGGCCATGTTCATAGCGGCGTTTTGGTACTCGAATCGGACTAATCGCCAGATCACGATTTAGCCTCCCAAAGGGCATCGATGATGTCTACCACCCCGAATCCCGTTATGCGGAGTCCTGCCTGGTCGATCGCCTGTGCCAATCTATGCTCCGCGTCCTTTCTGCTCGTAAGCTTGAGGCAATCTGCCAATTCGCGTTCGATGACAACCATTGCATCATCTGGCTCAAGGAAGAAATCTCCGGTCAATTGGACGGAGATGACTTCATCTGTCTTATTGATCCGGAGCCGAAATAGCTTGCCCCCTTTTACCTTCCTTTCGATGACGAGGGAGGACATTTTGGCCGCTTCAGGCGTTATTATCCGTTCGCCCATTTCTGCAATCTATCCGCATCGATCCTAGCTCCGCAGATCGCCTTGCCGGTCCTCTCATTGTAGAACGCGGGGACGCCCAAGGACCCGCCGCAAGCATCGGCGATAACATCGCCGTGGGAACGCATCAATTGGGCGTTCTTATCGTCATGCCAGACCTCCAGCTTTACAATTTCAATGCCAGTATCCTCAATGAACTTATCGACCACTGGATGCAGCTGTCTGCAGTGTGGACACTCGCGACCGAAGAACCAAATCAATCTCTTGTTGTCATCCGCCATTTCATTTCCTCCTTACGAAAAGACCGCACCAGCACTCCCCATATTCCTTCCAGGTCTTTTGGGCCTTGAAGTTACATGGACATACTATATTCAGGTCCTTTTCCTTATCTCCAGTGGTTATCCGGCAGGGACAGTACTTCAAGCCTTTGTTCCGGTTATTCTCCAGGACCCCTTCAGACAATGTCTTGACCGCCTCTGAATCATCCCATAGCTCGAAGTCGCTCTTAGCCGTCAGATCTATCCAGGCTTTGGCGACCTCGGCTGGAGTTGAGATCGAGTAGTCTGCCGACGCCATGATCTGCATCGCTTCGTTCCTATCGCAAAGCACGAACGCGTTCTTTGCTCCGCAGGTCGGGCAGAGCTCAGGTGGTTTCACACCATAATGAATGTCATTGCAGATGTGGCAGCGCCAGAATTTCTTTACCAGTGTCATGGTCAACAGGTGTGGTTAGGTTGCGCCATGCTATTTGTATTTTATCAAGAACGGAGGAAACCGGATTCCACCGCCTGATTCTAACGGCCAGCAGATGCCTTTCTGCCTCCGATTTCAGTCGTACCTAGCGATGCGAAGCGTCTCAATTCCCCAGCAGCGTAAGGATTAAATGGACCGGGCCACTTCTGCGGCAAAGGAAGAAGAGCGATGTCGGAAATTGACTCATTACTATACGCTATAGGTTTGCTCTTCTTCATCTTCGATCCATTTGCTAGCCTTCCGATTTTCATAAGCTTGACAAAAAATTCCGATGATAAGGAAAAAATGCGTTCTGCCAATCGAGCGATAATCGTCGCGTCGATTCTTTTCATTATTTTCACATTGATTGGCACTAATTTGCTAGGTGTCTTTGGAATAAGCATCGATGCCTTCCGAATTGCCGGAGGACTAGTGCTCATCCTCATGGCTATCGAGATAATTTTCGGCTTCAGTTTTGCGAGTAAAGGGGATACTAATGTCGCTTGGGTTATCATAGCCACCCCGATCCTGACAGGACCGGGAGTGATAACGACATCAATCCTGTTGGTAGCAACAGTAGGTATTTGGGTGACGCTCTTTGCCGGCGTTATTGCTTTGGCGGTCACCTGGGGTCTATTGCGGAATTCGATTCTTATCGTTAGGAAAGTGGGGCCGAACGTGATCGAGATCTTCTCCAAGATCATCGGCTTGCTGATCGCAGCCATGGCGATTGAGTATATCCTAAAAGGAGTGTTCGATTGGCTACAGCTTCATCAGGCGATTCTTTTACCTAACCTTATTCAAATATTCGGGTGAACTAAGTATTCGCTTGGATTATTTGAGCCAGACAATAGCGTGCTCGTAAGGACGAGAGATCTATTTTCGCTGTCAAATATTCATAGCTTCAACTAATTAAAAAAGATAAGTAGATTAGCATGGCGTTGCTTTAGAAATGATATCTTGGAGGGTAAGGAAATGGAAAAAGAATCGGTGATCGCGGAGCTGCATAAGGTGCCTGGGGTCTCGGAAAAAGCCGCTGAAGGCCTTTATCTACTTGGCATCAGGTCAGTAAGAGATCTAGCGGATAAAGACCCAGTCGATATGTATTCCAAATTGAAAGAGCGTAAGGACTTCTATGCCGAACCTTGCCTCCTGAACGCTTTCAAGATAGCGGTCAAGTTCTCCCAGACGAAGAAATAATGATCATTCATTAGAACGAATGAATCAATGAAAAAGCATTTATGCGCAGAAGCGCAGAGTGAATGAATAAGGTGAATTGATGCCAGCAATAGAAAGAACCCAGAGCGGAGCTTGCGGTTCAGCCTCGGTCGATGAAAGCAAGAAGATCTGGGTCGGCGGAATTAACGTGGGCGTGAGCAATTGGAGCACCGTGGCAGCAGAAGTGGAGGCGATGAAGCTCAAGGATAACGATCGTATCGCCGACGAGCTACTGAAGCGTGTTGAAAAGAACGATTTCGTGCCATCGAGCAAAAAGAAGGAGTATCGGGCATCTCTCCTGGAAGAGTATCTGAAAGTTCATTGAGATCACAATCATTTCGCGGTTTGGATGCTCGATTCAAATGAAAAAAGATTGATCAACCGAAGATCGCCGTGACAAGACCGTGGAGGTACCACATGGTCGTTATCAACGCTGTTTCCAAGGCGAAAGCAAGGATGAAAAGGACGGCTTTGGACTCCTTCCCGAAGAATAGGCGATCCTTGAGAACCGCGTACAGCGAAGCTAACATGACGATGAATAATAACATGATGAGTCCTGCCATTGACAACGATTCCAACATATAGAACTCCAAGATACCAAAGTCGAACGAAATAATAACGAGGCCGATAAATGCGACGATCAAGTAGATTGGGATCAGATCCTTCCTGGTGAAGGCCTTCTTTGCGATCGTCTTCTTGAATGCGACCAATGGTAAAACCGATAGTAGGAGCAATCCGATGGTAATACCCATCAATAATCCGGTGAATAATCTAATTGCGTTGTTGGTCGAATAATAACCCAGGTATGATGATACCCCATCAAAGACAAAGAACAGCATTCCAATAGCCGCCAGTGCTAAGACCAGAAAGTCCGGCTTGGAACCATTATGATATCTACTCAGTACGATCCAATAAGCGAAGACGATGAGGAACCCTAGATATGTCCCAGTATCGCGTGCACAGAGGGGCATCTGAAGGTCCGCAAAGAAAAAGGACCTCTCAGGCATTTGATGGCAAAAGGCGTAGCCGATGTTCCAAAAAAGGGTGCTGATCGGGTCTTGCGCTATAGCCACGGCTTGCAGAAGGAAAAAGAAATAGAAAAAGGAATTGGTTTACCAGAGTCCAAAGCTCAAAGCAAACAAGAATTGCGCAACGCAGCACAATACCCACAGGACAATGCCTATGAATCCAAAGAGCAGACAATTCTTTGCTATGTGCCTCTTCTCAGGGTTCGGGTCATTGTTCCAGATCAAATAGATTATGAGTCCGATGATGAAACTGAGAGACAGCAGATATAATAGGTATTTCAGCGCTCCCATTGACTCAAATTGCTGCGGTTGGCCATATGGCTGCTGTATTGGCCCGGTTTGGGGCTGGTTCTGAGGTCTGCCACAATGCGGACAAACGTTATATTCGACGGGTATTTGTCGCCCGCATCCTGTACACATACGAGTGTTCTGTTGGTCGACCATGTCGATTCTCCTCCTTATCGATTTGAAACCATTACTGGCTCCAATCTGATTTTCTGGTTATAGATTTTACGAATACTTAATGATTATTAACTGCTCCAGAACGACGGCAATGCGCATTTGCATCAATGAATGGACATTCAGATTATTTTTGATCTCGCGGCCTTCCGCACTCCGGGCAGAACTTATGCGCAATGGGGATCTCAAGCCCACAACCCAGACAGAGCCTTGTGGTTGACACCGTGGGCTTGGCCGCTTCGACGGGCATGGAGCCACCGGGTCCCATCCTACCGCAATATGGACAGAACTTCAGTCCCTCTGGTACTTGTTTTCCGCATCCCATGCATAGCCTCGTTGAAGGCTGTTGATCGTTCGGAGCTTGAGGAATCGCCTCTTGCTTGGCGATTTGGACGGGAGACGGGACCATCGCGGTGGATGCCGAGACATTCGCTCGTCCACAATAGGGGCAGAAGCTGAGGTCCCCGGGGAATTCTCGGCCGCAGCTCATGCACCTGATCTTATTGTTAGTCGCGTCCATGCTGGTTTGAGAGGCAGCTGCAGCCTGAGGAATGGTGTTGGCTGGCGCGGCCAGCGCACTATCAGGACGTCCGCAGTAGGGACAGAAGTTCAATCCGATCGGGATGTCCCGACCGCATCCGAAGCATTTGCGCATCTTCTGCCCAGTGTCCTTCGCTTCCGATGCCGACGTTCGTGCATATGGTGCTGTTCTTCCGCACATCGGACAGAAGTTGAGCCCATCAGGGACATCCTTGCCGCAACCAACGCATGTAACTTTCGATCCAGCCGCTGGCGGTTCCTGCATAGCCGGAGCAGGTGGTTGGACGCTCACCGCTGCGGTTTCGATCCGATTTGGAACCGGACCGCTCGGTCCTGGTCTACCGCAATATGGGCAGAATGCCAATCCCTCCAGTACTTCTCTCCCACACCCTGGACAGAGACGTTTCTGTTGAACGGGTTGATCATTCATCGGCGCCCCGGACGGTCCAGGTCTTCCGCAATACGGACAGAACCTCAAACCTTCGGGGACTTGTCGTCCGCATCCTGGGCACATACGGGTCGATTGGTTTTGATCACTCAAGTCAACATCTCCTTTCGATAGTGAATGATATCTCTTTATCGGTCAGTTGAGGTTATCAATCTTCCTGGCAATTAATACCCTCGATAATAGCGAGTAAATGGTTTGAGGATCTTTGAGAGCCTTCCTGTGGTTGGTCGATCAACGAGTATCGACGATCTTGATTATGTGCCAGCCGAACTGCGTCTTCACGGGACCGACAATCGTTCCCTTTTCATTCTCGAAGGCGGCCTTCTCGAACTCTGGTACCATTTGGCCTTTCCCGAACCAACCTAGTTCGCCGCCCTTCTTTCCAGAGGGGCATTTCGAGACCTTCTTCGCAAGATCGGCGAAATTCTCTCCCGCTTTTATGCGTTGCACGAGTTGCTTTGCTTCGTTTTCATTGCTGACCAGGATATGAGAGCAATTCACTTTGGTTGCCATATCGAACCCGACCGCGATTTCGGGTTATAGAACTTATTGTGCGTATATACCTTCGAAAACGATGATAAAAACCTAGAAGTAATGGCGAGCAGTTTGAAGTCCGATGTGGCGCCAATTTGACGCTCAAGATTGGGTGAAATCAAGACGTGCTAGTCTGCAAGATGTCCGAGAACCCGTCTCAAAGATCATCGCGCAGGTGCGAGATCAGGGCGATAAGGCATTGTTCGAGCTTACGGAACGCTACGACAAGACCCGTTTGTCGACCTTGAGCGTCGGGGCGGACCAGATAGCTGCTGCGTATTCGAAGGTCGACAAGAAATTGATCAAGGACCTGAAACTGTCCAAGGAGAGGATAGAAAGGTTCCATGCCCTGCAAGTCAAGGCATTGAACTGGGAAGAGGAGGTAGAACCGGGGGTCAAATTGGGCATGTGCACCATGCCGATGGACCGTGTAGGTGCATACGTTCCCGGAGGCAGGGCCGCCTATCCTTCGACCGCCTTGATGTGCATTGTACCCGCAAAGGTAGCTGGCGTAGGCAAGATGATCTGTTGCACCCCGCCTCCGATCCACCCATTGATCCTGGTCGCGCTAGATATCGCTGGTGCTGATGATATCTATTCCATCGGAGGCGCACAGGCCATAGCCGCCATGGCGTTGGGAACGGTCACAATAAGCCCGGTTCAGAAGATAGTCGGTCCAGGCAACATCTATGTGACCGTCGCAAAGATGCTGCTGAAAGACCATGTCGAGATAGATTTCCCAGCCGGACCGAGTGAGCTAGCCGTGCTGGCAGATGAGACCGCTAATCCGGTTTTCATAGCCGCCGATATCATAGCACAAGCAGAGCATGACCCAGACGCGGCATGCGCCCTCGTCACAACGGACCGCTCACTGGCGGAACAGGTGGGCAAGCACATCGAGGAAATGACGAAAAGGGCTGAACGCCGAGAGGTTATTGCCCGCTCGCTTCCTAATTGTGGCTATGTTTTGGTAAGGGATATAGCCGAGGGGATAGAGAAGATCAACGAAATCGCACCCGAGCATCTATCGATCCAGGTCAACGAGCCTCGTCCGATAATCAAAAAGATACGTAACGCAGGTGCTATCTTCATCGGCCCTTACTCGGCCGTTGCCTGTGGCGATTACTCCTCAGGCACCAATCACGTCCTCCCGACCGCTGGGTATGCTCGGACCTATTCCGGACTTGATATCCGGCATTTCTGCAAGAACGTATCAGTCCAAGAGGTCAGCAGGGAAGGATTGCAAAGCATCGGACCAATAACGATGTCATTGGCCGAGGCGGAAGGATTACAGGCGCATTCAGAATCGGTGCGCATCCGCTTGGAGAAGCAAAATAATGAGAGATCCGGTTGAAAAACCTCCTCAAATCGGCACTTCAGGACAAAAAGAGGCTTGGGAAAAGGCCTATCGTCAGGGACATCCACTCTGGCGAGGGCCATCCGACCTTCACTTGAATAATATCAAAGGAAGCGTACTGGAGCTCGGCTGTGGGGATGGCAAGACCGCGATCGCGATGGTCGAATCAGGATTAATCGTCGTTGGACTGGATCTGTCCAGGACGGCATTAACGACTTTGAAAAAACGGACCGATTCCAAAAACCTTAGCTTGGTTCAAGGGAACGCCATCGAATTGCCGTTCAAAAAGGGATCATTCGATTCCGTCACGGCAGTGCATTTCATAGACAATTTCCTTTCGAGCGACAGGCATAAGGTGGTCCGAGAGATCGATCGGGTGCTCGCACCGGACGGCGTCATCCTTGGCCGTTTCTTTTCAAGAGAAGACATGCGCTTTGGAAAAGGGAGGCAGATCGAGCCGAACACATTCTTGAGGGAAAATGGTATATTCAACCACTATTTTACCGAAGACGAAATATTCGGTCTATTTACTGGCTATAGCGTCATGTCGATGAACACGTCAATGAGAGCAACGAAATTCTCAGGCGAAACAAAACATCGGTCATTTATCACGGTGGAGTTAAGAAAAAGTAATCATTAGACCGGACAATTGATATCTATCAGTAAGAACATGCCCTTGGCTGAATGAGGCGATAGACGATGGCGGTCAAGAGTGGATCTAAGAACTATAACAAGGCCGATGAAAAATCAGAGGTGGCCAGAAGATTAGAGGAAACAAAAAAGTTATTGGGAACAGTGCCATTTGTCCCTCAATTTCTATCGATTCGACCAGATATATTCATTCCCTACCACGACCTATCACGCAAAGTGATGCTTTGCCCCGACCACATGGACCGCAAGACGTCAGAGCTCGCGGCAGTGGCAGCAGGAAGCGCATTGGCGAGCGAACATTGCCTGAACATCCATATAGAGGCAGCGTTCAATGCGGGAGCGAGCATGGATGAGATCCTCGAATCAATTATGATGGGCGCATTCATGTCCCTGACCATGAGCCAGTCGATCGCACTCCGCAAACTCGAGGAAATTTCAATCCGGCGCTCGAAGCAATGAATGAAGAATTTGGTGAGCGCAGCCATAGGTTTTGTTAAGGCAACCTCTTAAATCCATAATGCTCAGTCCTTTTTCTGTGAGAACATGAGTGGCTTGAAAGAAGGCGACAAAGTCCCGGTATTCAAATTGCCAAATCAGGATGGCAAGATGATCGATGTGGCGGAGAGGATTGGAAAGCAGCCGCTAGTTATCTATTTCTACCCCAAGGATTTCACATCTGGATGCACCATGGAGGCCCATGCATTTCGAGAGATGTATGAAGCGTTCCAAAAGGAAGGCGCGGAAGTCTTTGGTATTAGCAGTGATGACGCCGAATCTCACAAGAAATTCGTGATTGAACACGAACTCCCATTCACATTATTAAGTGATGAGAATAACAAAGTCAGGGAGATGTTTGGCGCTTTTGGCGTCGGCCACACTCTCGGTCGAGTAACATACGTCGTTGATAAGAAAGGGATCGTTAGAATGATCTTCTCTTCTCAATTGCAGCCAAAAAAGCATGTTGATGAATCGATAAGAAAGGTAAGGGAAATCGCCATTGAACCTTGATCGATCCATTTCATCGAACTGCGATATCGCTCCAATCATTCGTAACAACAAACTGAAACGATCGCGATGTCGGTTCTGCTGCAAACAGCTGAATGCCATATTGCTGCACGACCAACATATTGATTGAGATGGCAGCGCATTACGATTGGCATAAAGGCGCTTATAACGCAGTTCTTATCAATTTTTCCGCTTAAAACAGGGAGATAGTATATCATTTGAGCTTGTGGATTGTTGTTAAGCAATTCAGAAACCAGATATGCTGATGGAGCCAAGGCATGATAGTGGCAAAGGACCTGAGAAGAACATGAATACGAGATTCAGTGAGAATCGGGTTTTGTTCGGTATCCCTTTGCTATTTCGGAATTCTGGCGAAAGGAATGGGGAAACGCGGATGGGAATGAGATCGATAAAAGTGCTCTTGGTGGAAGATAATCCTGCAGACCAATTGCTGGCTCGGGAAATTATCTTTGCAGCTTATCCAGAAGCAATGATTACAGTTGTGGACGATGGAGAGAAGGCGATAGATGAGGTGGAGCATTGTTCTGAACCAGATTCACCCGATATTGTTTTTCTCGATCTCAATCTTCCTCGAATAACTGGACATGCGGTTCTAGAGCATATAAAAAACAGAAATCCAGAGATTCGGGTAATAGTATTTACTGGATCAACGTCAGATATAGACATTGTAAAAGCTCGAAAATTCGACATTGTGGACTACATAATCAAACCGATTGGCATGAGGGAGTTAGAAGAAACCATTTTGCGAGTGAGATCTCATATCGAACTGGATTGCGGCTAGTATCGTTTTTGCTAAAAAGCGATGAGATCGGTAAATGCAACCATCATAAAGCAGGGATGGGTTCGAATCCTTACACGATGGCAGAGATGAGCCCATCCACTATTGCGTTCCTAAGGATATTCTTCCTTGCGGAGCAGGGGGCGGATAGATTGGCACTGTTGCAGGAGGTCCCAGAAACTGGAATAGGGGTATCCATGCAGCACAGCCTTTCCAGATTCCTTCTTCTGTTCCGCCATTACGCGAGTCTTTTTCTTGGTCTCATGTGCGAAGTCCATGGTACTTTTCACCTCCATATTATACAATAGGCTATGAACCTATAAGCATTTCCACGAATTCGAAAAATAAGTGATTTGTTAATGCACAGTATTTATATCAACAAGATTTAAATGTGAATTTTTTTCTTCTTTTACGCAATATTGTGTAATTGCTTCAATTTTTTCCATGATGACAATGAATCATATCATTCTCCACTCCTCCTAGGAATTAATCGACTTCTTGAGGTTCATCGCTAGCGATATATATGGTGGAGACCAGAAGGGATACGCCATTATCGATTTGATGATGGTGCGCCTTGCCTCAGCATGGTTCGCCAGAGTTCCTTGGTAGTAGGCAATATTGATGAGTATCGAGGATCTCGCCTTGGGGTATCTTCGCAATAGCTCGATGTTGTTTTCGTATATTCGTAAAAGGGAATCCACCGTCCCATTTTTTCCGTCCAGATCATGTGAGAGCCTCACTCCAGGATGTTCGTGTTTGATGACCAATCGCTCATTTGTGAGCGCAATTTTGCATCTTTGAGCCAGTCGCAATAGGATGTCCCAGTCCTCCCCCCAGCTGATCCTTTCGTCAAAACCTCCGACCTCTCTGAAAACTGTCGTCTCGATCATCCAAGTGGGCGGCGTTTCTAACAGCTCGTTGTAGAACAGATCGTCGAGGATGTCCCCCTCCTTAGAGTAGCCATGGCGCTCAATAACCTGACCAGTATCATCGTAATAAAGGTCCAGGAGGGTTTTGGAAACCCTGAAATCAGGCCCTTTGCTTCTTAGGTCGCGCAGCTGCCGCTCGGTCTTCTCCGGTTTCCATTCATCATCAATGTTCAGAAAGCGACATATTCGTCTTTCGCTAGTTCGATTCCTTGATTGCGAGCTCCCGAGACTCCAAGATTGACTGAGCGCTTGTGATACGTTATCCTGCTATCATCGAATTCACTAATTGTTGGAATGAGATCGATGCTGGAGCCATCATCAATGACTAATATCTCGAGGTCGTGATATTTTTTCGAGATTACACTCTTGATGGCACGTGTTAGTATCTCTGACCTGTTGAAGGATTGAATGATCACCGTGACTAGAATCTTCTCCATGATCCGCAACTCACTTTCCACATTAGCGATGTTGATAGCGTCTATAGGATAGATTATTCCTTCGTCTGGCCTCTCAGAGGATAGGGTGATGTTCCGATTTTGACGAAAACGGTCGTCTTTTCGGGGTAGTCCAAGACTGAGAGCAAATCGCATGACCGAATATCGCGAAGAGAATTGTCACCGTATTCGCGACCGTACTAATTGGGTCGCTAATGACGAGGCATAATTCGTGAGAAAATTCGGGATTTTCTTTTTAATGTCAAAGGCCGTTAAAATCTCAGAAATCGGAGATGAAGTCCAATGCCGAATATTTTGGAGTTAGCAATATCAGGCAAGTTTACTAAATTGGTTGAAGCTGTGACCGCGGCAGGCTTGATTGAAACCTTGAAGAGCCCTGGACCTTTCACGGTCTTCGCGCCGACAGACGAGGCGTTCGACAGGTTACCATTAGGGCTTGTGGAACGGCTATTGAAAGACGCTCCGATGTCGAAGAACATACTCCTGTACCATGTTGTCCCTGGGAAGATTATGGCCGAAGAACTTGGCAAACTGATGAGCATGAAGACCGTTCAGGGTCAAGAACTGAAGATCGAACCAGCGAAGGGGTTCATGCACAAGAATATCAGAGTGAATGGCAATAACATCATAAAGACCGATATCGTGGCGAGCAACGGTGTATGTCATGTCATAGACTACGTCCTACTTCCCAAATAAGCAGTGGAGTTTGAAGGATTGAGGCTAGTAAGCCATGTCATCAGGCTAAATCACGTATTTTTGATCCTTTCTCACCTCCTAGAACGCCTCTCGTCTTATTAAGAATATAATCTTTTTAATCTTGTCAAAACGAAAAATGCACTTTTTGAGTTTCTCCAGTGAAACCGCTTCCCATTTTCTTTTTACCAGGATGCAGTGAGATTCGTACAGTGGAATATTAATAATTTTATAACGATAAAAAATGGACAAGGTGGGATTTGAACCCACGGCCTCCGCCTTGCGAAGGCGGCGATCTTCCAGCTGATCTACTTGCCCTTCGGCGTCATGGAATACGGGGTGAGCTTATAATCCTTTTCCAGTCATGCGAACTAAATGTCGAAATCTGGCATATACTGGGAAACATCTCGTGTCGCCCTTTTTATCTTCGATATTATCAGCCTTCAGCGTTCTTTGATCCTTCTTTCGGCCAAAAGGACGACCTCATCCACTATCTTAGGCGCCATTCCGACATAATTTCGAGGGTTCATGACCTTCGTCAGCTCCTTCTCGCTCATTACCCCTTTGATCGCTTTGGTGGCGAGGAGCGTATCCAGCAGGTTCACGCTTTTCTTCTCCGCTTCCAAGCTTGCTTTGCGCACGATGGCGTGGGCATCCTGTCGGCCGATACTCTTGTCCACCAAGGCGATCATCACCGCCTCGGCCATGATCATACCGTTTGATGACTCGATGTTCCTTCGCATATTCGCCGGCCGTACCGCAAGATTGGAGAAGACCTCGTCGGTCTTTGTCAAGATGTCATCGGTCAGCACGAAGACGTGAGGGATGATGAAGCGCTCCGCGGATGAGTTGGTCAGATCCCGCTCATGCCAAAGGATCATGTTCTCCAACGCCGGGTAAACGAATCCTCTGGCTATCCTTGCCAATCCGCATACGTTCTCGGAGGTGATGGGGTTCTTCTTCTGCGCCATCGTCGAGGAGCCGACCTGCTTCTCGCTGTCGAAAGCCTCTGCTACCTCCTGCACCTCGGAGCGCTGCAGGTTCCTAATCTCCGTGGCGTATCGCTCGCAGGAAGTGCAGATCAATGCCAGTAGACCGACGACCTCGGCGTAACGGTCTCGGCACACTATCTGTGTAGCTGCCTCCTCGTACCCGATGCCGAGCTGTTTCATGACCTCGACCTGGATCCGTTTGAAATTGGCTCCGAAAGCTGCGCCAGTTCCCACGGCTCCGGACATCTTGCCTATCGCCGCTCGGTTGCGCACCTCTCGCAAACGCTCCTTGTGGCGGAGCAGCTCCATCATATAGCCAGCGATCTTAAAACCAAAGGTGGTGGGGATGGCGAACTGCCCATGGGTCCTTGCCACCATGATAGTGTTTCTATATTTTTTCGCCAGTCTTCCTAGAGTAAGTATCAGTTTGTCAACGTCCTCTTCAATCAGGTCGAGCGCGGACCTGATCTGCAAGGCGGTGGCCGTGTCGACGATATCGTTCGACGTCGCCCCGAGATGAACGTACTTTCCTGCCTTTCCGGCCTTTTCGGTGATGGCTTTCACCATGGCCATCACGTCATGCTTCGTTTCCAGCTCGATCTCCTTGACCCGTTCGAGGCTGACCTTATCTAGCTCACAGGCCGAGACTATCAATCTAGCGTCCGCCAGGGTGAAGTCCCCCACTTTGGCGTGGGCGAGGGCCAGAGCAGCCTCTACCTTCAGCTGCATGTGCAGGCGGTTGTCCTCGCTGAGGATGGCCTTCATCTCTTCTCGCCCATAGCGATAGTCCAGGGGACAGATTACCATAGACTCACGACCATCGAATATGGATGGTCCGTTTTTATAGTTAAGCATGCATTTCTCGCTCAATGAGCATAACGAACCAATGCTGGCAAGTATTGTGATTATTCATTTTAAGATGATAATCTCCAGAAAATCATTAAGAAGGGATTGATGTAATATTCCGGAAGCAGGGACTATATGAAGGAAGGTTATCGCGGTCGCACACCAGTCGAACTTATTAATTTCTTTCGCTCTTCCGGAGGTCACTCCCTATTAATTAAAGGAGATGCCGGTACCGGCAAGACCACTTTGGCGCTCCAGCTCATCGAAGAGCTATCCAACGAGCAGCCTGACTATTATCTGTCGACAAGAGTTTCGGACGAAGCGCTTTATCGTCAGTTCCCCTGGTTAGAAGAGAAGGCCAAGCGAAACGATGTTTTGCGCGCTGGCAAGACCTTCCTGAGCAAGACGAAACAGCCTTCGCATGTTGCAAAGGACATCCAGACTGATCCGCAATTGCGGGCGGCGAAGGACCTATTGAGAGCCTTGGGCAAGACCGAGAACAAACGGTCAGTGGTCCGCTCGGAGCTGCATAAGCTCGAAGGTCAGATCGAGACCGGCGAGATAGAGAGGGACGATACCGATACCTTGAGTAAGGAGATCACTGACGATGGCCTGGTCATGGACATCGGCGTGATATTGCCCGAGCTGGAATTGGCCTACGACATGGCCGAGGCGAACCTTCCCACGAAGACGTTCGTCGTCCTGGATTCAATCGACGCCCTTTCCGAGCATTATGGCGTTAGCTCTCAACGGATAATGACAACCCTGCAGAAGGATTTGGTTGAGCAGTCCTCCACCAACATCACCTACGTCATGGAGACGGCCGATAAGAACGTCTTCGATTATCTGGGCGATGGAGTGGTCCGTTTATACAACAATCAGATGGTGGGAAGAAGGGTCAGAGAGCTGGTCATTGAGAAGCTCCGCGGATTGATGGTCGAGCGCTGGAAGTACCCGTTCACCTTAATCGATGGTAGGCTGAGGGTCTTTGAGAACTATTGGTTCACGATCCCAGATGAGCTAGATAAGCATACCCCTATCACCGACCCGGCAGCCAACCGGCTATCGTTCGGCAACGAGTCCATGGACATCGTTTTCGGAGGGATAAAGCGCGGCACTGTTGTATTACTAGAGGTCGGCGACGACGTGCCACAGGAATACGTCCGGGCGATCGAGTACGGAATCGTTTCTGATTTCCTTTCTAAAAAGCGCGGCGTCATCTGGTTCCCGCTGTTCGCGATCAACTATGACACGCTTGATAAGCAGATGCGCAAGATGGTCGGGAAGGACGCGGTGATGGGGTGCATGAGGGTCCTAGACCATGAAGCACCTACCGACAAGAGCTATGATTTCCTCACTGTCATCGAGGGAAGCGATGCCTCCCAAGACCTGCGCATGAACTCGCTCCGCTTCATGCTGTCGAAGGTCGCGGTCGAACCCTACATCTCCCTGCTGGGATTCGATTCGTTGGAGGCTTTGTACGGAGAGGACGTCTTGCCAGAGATAAACGTCCACCTGGAGGGGATGAAGCGCTCAGGCAATGTGGTATTCGCCGAGGCGACCTCGTCCTCCAAGTCATTGAAGCAACTGGCGCATCAGGCCCAGATACACCTGAAGATCGAGTCGTTGGCCGGGACCGTGATGCTATGCGGACAGAAGCCCCATACTCCCTACTACTATCTCGATTTCGAGCAGGCAAAAGAGAAGATCGCCCCCTCGCTCATCGCCATGGTCTGAGAGCCAAGTAACATATCTGGCTAAGCGAAATCTGGTTATCATTACCGATATCTAGGAGCTAAGGGCTTTATTATCTGCACCGTCTCGCTATAAATCATGGAATCAGGCATTTATCGCGAACAAGAGATGACGCGACTGATGGCCGATGAGTACGCTGGCAAGATAATGAGCGTCACCTATCACAGGGCAATGTCCATACAACAGATCAGTCGTAAATGCGCCATTCCGATTGCTGTAGCCTATCGCCGCGTCGGCAGGATGGAAGAGCTTGGCCTGGTGCGATGCGAACGAGAAGAGGAAGCCTATCGCGGCAAGAAGGTTCGCTTCTATCTGTGCGCCGTCGATTCGCTCCAGCTCAAGTTCAGCAAAGGGCAATTCACCGTCAGCTCCGAACCTAGGTCCCCGGCATCAATGCGATCCGCCGAAGGCGTCATGACCACGAGTTGATCATAACATGACCCTCGCTGCCCCCACGAATCGGAATCATGAAGCTGAAGATAATATCAATAGTAAATGCCATCTACCCCACCACGTATACCGTCCGAGAGAAGGGGGGATAAGAAGGGTAGATCTTCTGAAGACATCCCAGTTATTGACTGACGAGTATTCAGTGAAGATTCTGGTCGCTACCATTCGCATCCCCAAGAGCGCTCAGGAGATATCCGACCTCTATGGGATCCCGATCGCAGCTTGCTATCGACGCATCCGTGATCTAGAAGAGGAAGGGCTGATAGTATGCACAGAGCGCAAGCTGTCCCGGCAGGGGAAGAGGGTCTCCTATTACCTCAGCATGCTGAAGTCCGCTTTCGTCTACTTCGAGAACGGACACCTGAAGGTCAAATTCGAGCTAAAGACCGGTGGCGCCGATCAGTACGGCACCGATTGGCACGAGATCCCCTTGGACAAGGACAAGGAAAACGATGGGAAGGGCCTCGATTTCAAGGCGACCGATCCCAAGGGCTTCTAGCAGCGATATCGCCTCGCAATCTGGCAAGGCTGTTTTTCTTTTGGCCAGGCGAAAGGGTTATAAACGGCATCTATAATGTCGATGACGCTTTATTGGGTGTCTTAGGCTGTTGAGCGTGAACTTATGACTGAATTGTTGGAGGAACTTGACCAAAAGCGGCAGTTCAACAATAACGAAGCGGAGAAGCACAAGCGGCTCCGCGACGAATTAAATGACAAAACAAAGGAATGGGTCCAAAAGAGGGACGAACTGAACTCGAAGGTCCGCGGATTGGTTGAAGAAGCAGCCAAGCGCCGTGAGACCCGGGATTCTCTGAACATCCAAGTAAGGGAGTCAAAAGAGAAGCGGGACCTGTGGAACCACAAGGTAAACGAGCTCAATGAGAAGGTTGCCATCCTCAAGAAGGCCAACTTGCCGCGCGAACAGGGACCCCCGGTCGGTAAGTTGAAGAAGGAGCTCAAGTCGCTGGAATTCAGGCAGATGACATCCGTGCTCACCATCGAGAAGGAGCGGGAGCTAATCGATGAGATGTCCGCCCTGCAGAAGCAGATCCAAGAGAGGGAGAAGCAGCTAGAGCAGAGCGACGAGGTTCGCGTCGTCATCAAGGACCTGCGCGAGGCGAAAGAGAGCGCGGAAGGATTCCATAAGTCGGTGGGTGAGCTTGCGGAGAAGGCGCAGAACGAGCATGACGAGATGATCAAGCTCTACGAGCAAGCGGACATCATGCGCAAGGAAGCCGACGATTCCCAGGAGAAGTTCATCGAGACCAAGGTGAAGGCGGACGATGAGCACAAGAAGCATATCGAGCACATACGGCAGGTGCACGATTACGACAAAATCCTCACCGGTCTGAAGCAGAAAGCCCGGAAGGCGCGCAAAAAGAAGGAAGAGAATGCGGCGATGAAGGAAGCTGAGGATATCTTTGACAAGTTCAAGAAGGGAGAGAAGCTCAGCACCGAAGACCTGATGGCCCTCCAGAAATCCGGCTATCTGTGAGCCAGCAAACGACAACAAACCTCTTTCAACAATCCCTTTCATTCATCGATTGTTGACTAAAGACCGGTCCAATTTGGATAAGTTATAAATAGTCCGATGAAGATAAATGGCTCGGGAAGGTCTGGGCTAGTTTTCAGAGTGCATCCCATCCCTTCTGATCAGGCTAGCCCTTCCCAACCCTTTTTTTCTTACAACTGTTCTTTGATTAACTGGTGGCAAATATTATCTAGCGTGGCATTGTTAATGTCGGGAATAGGTGCTAACCAATGGTACTAGAGGGCCTAGGCAAATCGCTACGCGACGTCTTGAACAAGATAGCCAAGGCGAGCAGCATCGACGACAATCTAGTGAAGGAGGTCACTAAGGACATACAGCGCGCCTTGCTCCAGGCGGACGTGAACGTCAAGCTCGTTCTTGAGCTTACTAAGGAGGTAGAACGCCGGGCATCGCAGGAGAAGCCACCGGCGGGGATGTCGCTCAGGGAGCATGTCATCAAGATCATTTATGAAGAACTGGTCAAGGTCCTAGGACAGCAGAAGGTCATACCTCTCAGCAAGCAGACAATCATGATGGTGGGCCTTTATGGGCAGGGAAAGACCACGACCACCGGTAAATTGGCCCGCTACTTCTTCAAGCGCGGCCTGAAGGTCGGCCTGATCGCCGCGGACGTGCATCGCCCGGCGGCGTACGACCAACTGAGCCAGATAGGGCAGAAGATCGGAATCCCGGTCTTTGGAGACCCTCAGGCCAAGGACGCGACGAAGATCGTCATTGAGGGGATGAAGCACTTCCACAATACGGACGTGGTGATCATCGATACTTCGGGTCGCCACGCCTTGGAAGGGGACCTTATCAAGGAGATCAAGGACGTCGCCGAGATCGCGAAACCGAACGAACGCATCCTGGTTTTAGACGCCACAATAGGCCAACAGGCCGGTCCACAGGCCCAGGCGTTCCACGACGCCGTAAACGTCACCAGCGTCATATTGACGAAGATGGACGGCTCAGCGAAGGGCGGGGGCGCGTTGAGCGCGGTCGCCAAGACCAAGGCATCGATCGTTTACATCGGGACGGGGGAGCACCTCGAGGACCTCGAGCCCTTTAACCCCGAACGGTTCATATCGCGGATGTTGGGCATGGGCGACATCCAATCGCTCCTGGAGAAGGCGAAGGAATCGATTAGCGAGGAGGAAGCCCTGGAGACGACGAAGAAGATTATGTCTGGGCGCTTCACACTCAAAGAGATGTATAAGCAGATGGAGATGCTCACCAGCATGGGGCCGCTAAAGAAGCTGATGTCCATGCTGCCAGGCTTCGGGATGCCCGGACTGCAGGACAAGATCAACGTGGAGGAGAGCCAGAAAAGGCTAGCCTCCTACCGGATCATCATGGACTCCATGACCGACGCGGAGATGGAGGAGCCGAAGCTCATCAAGTCCTCCCGGATCAACCGCATCGCGAAGGGGGCTGGAGTGGACCCCAAGGACGTGAGGGAGCTGCTGCACCAATTCAACAACTCGAAGAAGGCGGTCAAGGGGTTCATGGGCAATCGGAAGCTTCGCAGACAGCTCATGAAGCAGTTCGAGTCTGGGGAGATGGACGTGAAGCAATGAGACGGTTCATCGTCATCGGGCATCGGGCCATCACCACCGGCGATTTCAAGCTTGACGATCTGGCAGGCGGCACGGGCAGGATGGACGTGCTGCTGCGCTGCATAAATTCCTCGTTCTTCCTCTCGCATGACATCCGCCGGGACGTTGAGGCGATCTTGGTCCTCCAAGGTCCGCCCCATCCACCGAAAACGATTCGGTTGGTCGGCAACGAGCTGAAGTACCTCAACCCAGACGAGCGTTCGACGGCGGCACTGGTTCGCAACGCTCTATTACAGAAAGTCGAGGCGGAGGAGCGCTCCTCACCAGGTATCTACGTCTCCAACCGCTCTTACCAGGACGTTCTATCGAATCTACCGAAAGGGGAGCAGATAGTCTATCTCAAGGAAACGGGCACAAACATCCGCGGCTTCGATTTCCAGGACGACGTGAGCTTCGTGCTGGGCGACGACCAGGACCTGACGAAGGAGGAGGAAGGCCAGCTCCTCGGTTACGACCCGAAATTGATCTCCATCGGAACCAAGAGCTATCACGCGGACCATTGCATCACCATCGTCAACAACGAACTGGACCTCAGAAGAACGAACACGGTATAGGCCGCAGGCAACCCGGAAAAGGTTTAACTGCAGTTATTCGATTAGTTCGCAGATATGTCAGACAAGATCGCGCAGCACAAGCACTGTCGAGGCTGTGGCAAGGCCTTCGTCGGCAGCGATAAGTTCTGTTCCGAGGAGTGCCGCACTTCTAGTGGCAATAACCTTCAGAAGAAGAAGCGCCAGCTCCTATTACTTTACGTTGCGACTTTCGTAATATTGATTCTAGCGCTCGTGGTTACGATGGGATGATCATGAAGGTTGGCGTGGGGGGGACATTCAACGTTCTGCATCGGGGGCATCGCGCCCTTTTGGACAAGGCCTTCGAAGTGGGGGACGAAGTGGTCATTGGCATCACCTCAGACGATTTTACCTCTAAGAACAAGTCAAAGCATGTACCTCTGCAGGAAAGGGTGCGAGCTCTGGAATCGTATCTTTCTCAAAAAGGCAAGATTTACTCCATCAACGTGATAGAAAGCTCTCAGGCGAGATTGCTCACGGACGATTCGATCGAGGCGTTGGTCGCCTCCCCCGAGACCTATTCCGAAGCGGAGCGGCTCGCCAAGCTGCGGCTGGAAAAAGGCATGAGTCCACTCCGGATCGTTCGGATAGGGTACGTCCTAGCTGACGACTGCACCCCGATAAGCGCCTCCCGAGTGCTCGCTGGTGAGATCGACGAATCCGGGAGGATGCTGCGTCCGATGCGCATTGGCGTCGGCTCGGACAACCTGGTGAAGCTCGAGGCCGTCCGGAACGTCATGATCCGGATCTACGGTGAGGTGGAAGTCAAACCCACCAAAGTGCGCACCTCCGTTCCCGCCGAGCCATGGGAGAACGAGGTGGAGAAGGGCGCGAAGGAGAGGGCGCGCGGTTCGCTCGGCCAATTCGATTTAGGGGTTGGGATAGAGGCAGGCATCTTCGATCATAAAGGCGGCTTGTACGACGTTCAGTTCTGCGCCATCCTGGACCGGATGAACCGATTTACCGTCGGGCATGGGCTCGGCTTCAGATATCCGCCCAACGTCGAAGAGCGATTAAGAGGCGGTAGCTCGGTGGGCAGGATCTTCCGCGAGCTCTACGGCCAGGAGAAAGGAGGGCGCGGCGAGGGGGCGATCGGCTTCCTCACTCATGGGATGCTGAAGCGGGGCGAGCTGACGGAGCAGTCGGTCATCGCCGCGATGGTGCCGCGCATCCGGAAGGAGCTCTATTTCGAGCTTTGAGATCTGAACTTGCGGGCGTTCACGAATGCCATATACTCATCCAACGAGCCGCAATTGGCCTTGCCGATGCATTCGAAGCGCTGGAACTTGCGGCAATAGAAATCCTGTTCGTTAAACTCGCATGAGACCATCTTATCGGCCGAGCATTTCTCGCTGATGCAGCCGAACGGCGCGTAAGGGCCGCTGCATTTTCCTTCCACGCTGAGGAAAGAGCACTTCAAATCAATTCCCCCATTGGGACTGCCGGAAATTGGTCAGATGATCCATGTAAGATTCGACGCTAGAGCAATGGTCCTTGCCGGCGCAGTAGAATCGTTGGTACTTCGAGCAATAGAGGCCGAACCACTGTTCCTTGGAGCACTCGGCACGGTGGTTCGATCCGCGCTTCTCAGGAAAGAGCACCAGACAGCTGTTCTCGCCGACGCACTCCCTGGCATCGACCGAACGGTGCGCGCAATAGTGCTCCCTATAGCGATACCTGCACGTTGTTATCCCATCCCAGCCCTATTTCGGCCTACCTATATTATTTATTGAGCATATAAATATAGCGCTGGCCAGCCCGATTAGCTTCAAGCGACCTCAAAACATATGAAGAAGAGAAGCGCCGAGGGGGAGATTCGAACTCCCGCGGTGCAGGGCACCACCGGCTCTCAAGGCCGGCGCCGTAATCCGGGCTTAGCTACCTCGGCATATGATATGGATGGTCAGCAACCTTGTTGACTTAATAAACCTTGTTCCATTTCGGCGAGTTGTGGATCGCTAGGGTTCACACAAGGCGCTGCATATGTCCATTCAATGCAGCTTCCAGGTCGATCTCGAAGCCGATGACCGAGTAACCGAGCTCGTTGTTGATTATTACCTCGGGATGCATTTCGCCGAAATGCCCGAACGGTTGGTCATCGATCAGAAGGTCCGCCGCCCTTCCAGCGATGTACATCGGGTTGTCGCTCGAAGCCACGGAATAGGAGACGACGAGGTCCCGCATCACGCCCTCGACCAGCGACTTCATCTCCGTGAATGACGCCTTCGGATGTATCGCAACTGCGGCGAGATGCTTCCGTCGATTCGGGCCGACCAAAACGTCGCCTACCTCGAATATCCTTTGGGGAAGGTCGCGATGCTTGCTCTTTCTTAGCACGGCAAGCAACGACGGGAGAAGATGGACCCGCAGGCAAGTATGATCCTCGGAGATGGGATTCAATATCTCGACCACTTCCTCCTCTGGCAACCTCATCCTTTCGAACTGCTCTTTCTGGCTCGATAACGTTAGTGTTGTAACCTCGAAGTAATCGTAACCGATCATCAGATGGCGGACCAGGTCCGAGGCGCGCTCGATCGGCCTCTCGGAACCAATGGCCTGCACTTTCGGTCGAGCTTTGCCGAATCTCGCATAACCGTATCCTTTGGCCACGTCCTCGACCAGGTCTATCTGGTGCAGCAGGTCCATCCTCGTAGCTGGCGAGTGTACTTCTATCATCTGATTGCCGATCTTGGCATCGTGCCCCATCTTTTGAAGGCAAGCTGCAATCTCCTCATCCTTGAGCCTCAGCCCGAGAATGGAATTGCAGTATTTCGGGTCCAACTTCATTTTAATGGGCTTCAGGTCCGGGGTGGTGGAGTGGACGCTGCCAGTCAGCCTCACGCTCTGGATCTGACCTCCCCGCTCCGCCAGCAGAGTTGCGACGATGTTGAGCACACCGGAGATCGCATTGAGATCCGTTCCAGTCACGTCGATGAAGACGTTCTTTGTCTCCTCCGTCACGGTAGTCAAGATGCCGTTGATTATCGGAGGGAAGGATAGCACTTCGTCATTCTTATCGAATATGACTGGATACCTTTCTTTTCCTTCGAGGATGTAGGCGTAATCAATGCCTTTCTCATGTTGCCGCAATATCTCGCTCAAATCCATCGGCTCGGTCTTGCCCAGCGGTATGAACGAGACATCCTCAGGTTTCACTGCGGCGTAGTGGAATGGAGGGCTGACCTTGTCCAGGTCGTGTATGCCTATCGAGACTTTCTGACGCTTCCGTCCGGCGGTGAGGTGGATCTTCTCCTGCACCTCCATCAAAGAGCGTATCAAGGTGTCGGTGATGGTCAGTCCGCGAACCACGCCAGCGACGACGAACGGCCTGACCGTCGCGATCGAGGCATCCACCTTCATCATGATGCCAGAATCGACAACGGTGTATTTCTTCAGCCCTTTCTCCACACCTATGAAGGTCCGGAGGGACCGGGCGATCCCTTCGACCGAGTACATGTCCGGCCGGTCAGGGAAGAACTCAATTCCCATTTCGTCAGTTGCAGCATCGTAATGGTGAAAGTCAGCGCCCATAATCGGGATAATCGAAGCGATCTCGTCCGCCGGCAAATCCTTGCCTGTCAAGGACACCAGGTCGCGGAAGCTGAAAGTAATAACTGGCATCGAGGAAGCGATAGGGATGAGACTATTTCAAGCTGATGCAAGCCGCCTGGCTAACGTACATTGCATACTTCAGGATTGACAAGATGCTGTGGCTTCCGACCGTCCAACGCGTCCATCAGGTTCCTCACGGCCATCTGCGCCATCCTCTCCCTCGTTTCGACAGACGCGCTCCCGATATGCGGCGTCAGGACCACATTCTCCAATTCTGCCAGACCTTCGGCCATCTTCGGTTCGTTCTCGAAAACATCCAGGCCCGCGCCGGCGATCCGGCCCTTCTTGAGCGCCTCGACAAGCGCCGCTTCGTCGATCACCTCTCCTCGGGAGACGTTGATGAGAATAGCTGTCGGCTTCATCATATCAAGCTCCCTTTTCCCAATAAGATGATGGGTGGATTGGCTTAGGGGAACGTGCAAGGAGACGAATTCCGCCTTACTTAGAAGGTGGTCCAAGCTCACCATCTCCGCTCCGATCTCGGCGGCCAGGGGGGAAGGGTTGCGGTTGTGATAGAGAATACGCATTCCAAAGCCGGCCGCCCTCCTCGCCACGGCCGTACCGATATCACCCATGCCAACAATACCCAGCGTCTTGCCGTGAACATCATGGCCGAGGAGCAGCGAGGGAGACCATCCCACGAACCTTCCGGAGCGGACCATCCTGTCTCCCTCGGGAATTCGACGCGCTGCTGCCAATAGGAGAGCCCATGCAAGGTCCGCCGTGGTCTCCTTAAGCACCCCGGGGGTGTTTGTAACGAGTATGCCACGCCTGGTGGCCTCCTTGACGTCGACATCGTTGTAGCCGACGGCGCAGACGGAGATCACCTTAAGAAGCGGAGCGTTGGCGAGGACCTCGGTATCGATCCGGTCCGTCAGGAGGCAGAGGAGACCTTGCTTGTCTACCAAGTGCTCGATCAATCGGCCGTAACTGATCACCTCATCGGATGCGGGGAGGTCGACCTGGAAGCGCTCCCTAAGCATTGAAATCGCGTCGCCTGGTAGATCCCGCGTTACCAGCACCTTTGGCTTCGAGGGCACGGTCATCCCTCAGCGTCCCAACGCCTGGTGCGCGCTCGCCAGTTCGCCTGTTTCATCAGAGCGGACAGTTCCCCTGCTAATGCAGCGGACGCGATTATCTTGGCGGACTTACCCGCCTTCCCCGTTCCCGTGCATTCAATCATTGAAAGCGCCTCGCTCTGGCTGGGCAGCTTCGTCACGCCCCCTACCGTTTCCTCATATTGCTACTTCATTTCTTCAAGAATCTCTTTGGCACGATCTACCCGTACTTTGCGCTCTTTGACCATGCGTTCGGCAACTACGTCGATTTGGTCGGGGAAAGCGCCTGCGGTGACGGCGATGTTTCGCGCATGCAGAGACATATGGCCGCGTTGGATGCCTTCACTTGTCAATGCGCGAAGGGCTGCTAGGTTTTGAGCTAGGCCGACGGCGGCAAGTACCTCTCCGAATTCGCTAGCTGATTTGACCCCCAGAATCTTCATGGATATCCTCGCTATCGGATGGGTCTTAACCGCGCCTCCGATTAGGCCAACCGCCATGGGCAACTCTATTGAGCCCTGCAAGTCACCGTTGTCGGTCTTGGTCCAATTTGATATTGTGGTATAAGGTCCGTTGAATGCAGCATACGCGTGTGCTCCTGCTTCAATCGCTCTGTGATCGTTACCCGTCGCCAAGACAACCGCGATTATGCCGTTCATGACGCCCTTGTTGTGAGTGGCCGCTCGATAGGGGTCTGCGGCGGCAAATGCAGACGCGTAAGCGATGCCATCCACAACTTCTTCGCCCCCGACAGCTTCTTTGGGCACAGTGCACCATGATTTGGCGAGTCGTTTCACCGCCAAGTTAGAGATGATGCGAAGATAAACACGTCCCCCCGTGAGCTGCTCAATCAATGGTGCCACAGCCTCGGCCATTGTGTTAACTGCGTTTGCTCCCATAGCATCTCGGCAATCCACAAACAGGTGCACAATGAGCATTTGTCCCATTGATGTGTCGATGACACGTGCATCGAGGTCTTTAGCCCCTCCTCCGAATGAGTTGAGTACAGGGTCCTGATCGTTAGCTATCTTGAGGACATCTGCTTTGGCATCGAGAACCTTCTTTTTCGCATCTTCAGCGTTTTCTAGTTTGACTACTTGAATTTGTCCAATCATGATAGGCGCAGTGCTGCTCGTGTGGAAGCCTCCGCCGGCTCGTACCATCCGGGCGGCATTGCTAGCGGCTGCGATTACGCTGGGTTCCTCGGTTGCCATTGGAATTAGATAGTCTTTGTGATTAATCTGGAAGTTTACACCGATTCCTAACGGTTCTGGGAGGACCCCGATGGCGTTTTCAACCATATGGTCTGCAACATCCATGGTCAAGGAGCCCGTGTTTTCTAGCAAACGGACTTCTTCGTCGGTCAGATTTGCGAAATCCTTAATGACTGCCAGTCGCTCTCTTGGCGCGAGTTTGTAAAAACCTGAGATCGTTGACGATCTTGTCATTCCTCATCACCAGCATTGTAGATTGACTGAGTAACTGACTCTTGGCTAATAAGCCTTAACCAGCGGCTAGTGGTAAAACGTTATCCCCAAGCCCGTCGTCGCGATGGGATCCATTAACTCACCTTTGGCATGGCCGTGGATCTTGCCAGGCCGGCGAAGCCAAGGGGCAACTAGACGGTCCCGATCGTGTTCTCGATGCTCTTATTGGCAAAGACGGGAT
>Ga0209777_10000758_pt1 | contig 50345 bp, 72 predicted proteins | sample FrelakmetHBP12HB_FD_187147 | JGI IMG/M metagenome (GOLD analysis project Ga0209777, IMG submission 187147) | Freshwater lake sediment microbial communities from the University of Notre Dame, USA, for methane emissions studies -HBP12 HB (SPAdes)... | ecosystem: Environmental > Aquatic >... | reverse complement strand
ATGGATATCCAAGTGTAACACTTCAATCTTTAAATAGATTTCTTAAGTGGGTTAAAGAAGGTAAATTAAGAGATAATCCTTCGCAATCTGCAGGATGGTTAATTTTACTTGGAGCTCAAGAAAGAAAAACTAAAAAAGAACCAACATTAGGTATATGTGGATGGGAAGTTGGAGCTTATGAACCATGTGTTCCTAATTCATGTGGTGGAATAGTTTGGGAATATATAATTGATTTAGATAAGAAAGAAATTACTTATAGAAATTTATTGGAGAGTTAAAATGAAAACAGAAGTGTGGTATAATATTGGGAATGGCGGAGATGGAAGTGTATATCTTAGCTGGTTTGAATCAAAAGAACTTGCAGAAATTGATGAAAAATTTATGGATGAAGGTTGGGGCGAACCTTGCTATGGATCTTTAACAATTATGCACGATTCTCCAATTAAAATTCTAAAAGAAATAAAAACATTAGATATGATAATTAATGAAGTTGAAGTGGAACTAAAAGAAGATTGGGTTGGAGAATTTACTAAAAAAAGTCTTAGAGTAAAATTAGTAGAACTTCAAAAATTAAAGGAAAAAATAAATGAAAATAAAAGTTGATTTTATAACAAATTCTTCTAGTGCATCTTTTATTCTTTATATTGAATCTACAGCACAAAATTTGGAAGAATTTGAAAAATGCTGGGAAAAATATATAAATTATTTTACTAGTTCTTATAAATATAGACTTCATGAGAATGTTAAAAAGTGGAGAAAATCATTACAAGGTAGTTGGAAAGAAAAATTGAAAGCTGATAAAAAAATTAAAGAAGGAAAAGCAACAAAATTGGAAAAAACATTTTTTGGTTTGATGTCACCTCCTGTAGATCCAAAAAATATATCAGATGATGAAATAATGAAAATGGTTCTTGGTGAAATGACTATAAATCAAGTAGTTGGTAATGTATATTCTATTAGTCATTTTACTTCGATGTTTAATGATTATAATGATCTTCCCAAATGGATGATTGAACTTATTGTAATGAATAATATGAAGTCAGGTGAGTTATTAGATTTTGGTTTTAAAGATGTTAAACTTAAAATTGATGATCAAGGTTATTAATATGATAAATATTAAATTTAAAAAACTTAATAAAAATAAGTCTAATGGAACTTTTCTTATTGGTTATATAGATTTACCTTATAGTGAAATTGTTTCTCTTTTTGGAGAACCATATTTACAACATGGAAAAGGAGAAAAAATTGATTGGGAATGGGTTTTTCAATTAGATGGAACAATATTAACAATATATAATTATAAAACAGGTCCAAGTTATTCTGAAGGAAATAAATATATTACACCTCAAGAAATTGATGATTGGCATGTTGGAGGAAATTATTCAAGTAATTTAAAAATTCTTAGAGATTATATTGAACAAGAATCTAATATAAAAAGAAATTCAAAATTTTTAGTTCGTGAGGCATAAATGAAAACATATGAAGTTGTTATAATAAGACAAGATTTTGATTCGTATATTGTTGAAGCAGAAGATGAATCAGAAGCAGAAGAAAAAGCTTTACTTGGGGATGCAATATCAATGAATTCAGTACCAGGAGATAGTGAAATTGATTCAATAACGGAGATTAAAGATGAAAATTAAAAATGATTTTATAACAAATAGTAGTTCAACAAGTTTTATCATAGCTGATAAAAGTGGAGAATTAAATGAAATTTTAGTAAAAGTTAATTATGATCCAGAAATTACAATAGATATATTAAAAATTCTTGGTCATGAAGATGTTGATGGGTCTTATATGTATGATAATTTAAGTAAAGATGAATTAGCTCATATAGATGAAATAATTAAAAATAAAGGAAAAGTTTATGTATTCTTTGCAGCAGACGACGGAGGTATTCTTGAAGCAGGTTTTTGCAATCAGGGAATATATGAAGAAGATTTAGTGGATAGTCAAAAAGATATTATAGAAATTATTAGAGGAGAAGGGGGATATTAAATGTCTATTACTAAAAAAAGATTATCTGAAGAAACTGCTGAAAGAATGGTAAAAGATTTAAAGAAAACAAAAGATATAAAATCTTTTATATGGGATTTTAGTGATGAAGCTTCTTGGTATGGGAGATTTGGAAGGACAGGAAGGTTAAATCTAACATCTGCTGTTATAAATGAAATAGAAAAATCTAAAATATTTTTATTAGTAGATGATGATTATGAGAAGAAGAAATAATACAAAAAATACATTAACATATAAAGAAATAAGAAAATTATTTCGTCATAATTTTATTCCTCCTAATTTTACAGATTTTATTATAGATGGTGTAAGTTTTAAATGGTATTATAATTCAGAAGTAAGAAGACTTTTAAATGGAAAAACTATGTCTGAATATTTTAGACAATTTTGTCCTATTGACATATATAGAATAATGAAATTTAAAACTTTACCAAGAACTAGATTTAGACCAGAACATCTTAGATATGGAAGAGAAGAATATGAACCTGTTAGTTTAAGAATTTTAGTAAAATTGAGAGGATTGGAATGAAAATTAAAAATGATTTTATAACAAATAGTAGTTCAACTAGTTTTATAATTTCATCTAAAGGTGAACTAAAAAGGATGGAATATAAAATTGAAATTGATTTATTATCTTTAAGACATACAGTTATAAAAAATATGGAAGATTTAAGTAATATTTCTTATTTAGAAGATGATGACCGTAATGATATTGTATCTCATATAAATAAAGGGGAAACTGTTTATTATTTTTACTTAGCTACAGATGATTGTGATGCAGTTGGTTCATTTATAATAGATAATGGAATTGATATAAAAAACTTTAAAACTAAAACATCTTTAAAAATTATAAGGGAGCCGGAAGGAATATGACGGTATTTAAATTAATGAGAAAGAAAAATGAAAATTTTTATCCTCTTTTCATTAATAGAAAAATGGAATGTAAGTTAGGGAAATGGATAGATGCTGAATGTTTTCCAACAAAAGGATTTTCTATTCGAAAAGGTTGGCATTGTTGTTTTTATCCTATAGCTCCTCATCTTAAAACAGAATTATCTAATGGTGAAAAAAGAGTATGGGTATTTGCTGAAATTGATGATTGGGAAACTTATGATAGACCAGAATCTCAAGGTGGAACATGGATTTTAGCACAAAAAATAAAAATAATTGGAGCAGTTTAGGAGGAAGATGAATAAAATACAAATCGTAAACTGGTTGATTACAAGACGTTGTGATCTTCATTGTGATTATTGTAGAATTGTAAAAAATTATAAAAATCAACCATTAAATTATCCACCAATGAGTCACTACATTAAAAATGAGATGTCGTCAGAAGTAATCATAGAAGGGTTAAAAAAGATAAAATTACACAATCCAGATGCATTTCATATCTGGTATGGAGGAGAACCATTAATAAGATCAGACCTTTACGAGATTATTAATTATTGTAATGATAATAATATTCATTATACAATAATTAGTAATAATTCAAAAGTTAGTCAAATTAAAATACATGAGTTACTTAAAAAAGTATCTTATATTGAAGGTTTTACAGCATCTATAGATCCAATAATTTTCGATAAAAATAAATATTCTACTGATATGTTTAGAAAAAGTATCGCTGGAATAGGAAAATTGTCAGAGTACAAAGATTTAATAAAAGATAGAGTTGCAGAAATTACTGTAACAAATGAAAATCTTACTTATCTATATTCTTTAGTAAAAGTTCTTACTGATCAAGGAATAAATAGTGATATAACTTTTGTTGATATTTCTAAATCTCCATATTATGATTTTTCTGATGTTGAAGATGATTCTATTTTAGTAAGAAAATCTAAAGAAGTTAGAGATATTATAAATAGAATTATTGATGAAAAATTAAATGTTCATATGAGAGATACTCTATTACCAAAAATATATGATATTTTACCAAGTGAATTAGATTGTAAATTGGATGAAGATTTTCATAATCTATGTATTGATGCTGATGGAAGTGTTCGACTTTGTCTTAGAATTCGTGGTATTGCTACACCAGCAAATTTTTCTATAAATGGAATTTTAGATGATGATGGAACTATAAATCCATATATTGGTGAAGTAATTTCATATGATAAAAAGAAATTTTGTTTAAAATGTAATCACTCATGTTATATAATGAGTAAAATGATTTCAGATCAAGAAGATAATTCTAATAATTTAATACATACAGATATAAGGAGTTAAACAAATGGCAATAGAAAATCCAAACGTAATAATTTCAGCTATTGACTTTTTACAAAAGATAACTGAAGAAGATGTTGTAGTTGTAAAATTTATAAAGAAAGATGGAACTACAAGAATAATGAGATGCACTTTAAATTTTTCTAGAATTCCTAGAGAATCAAGACCAAAAGGAATTTCTTTAAAAGATATTTTACTTCAAATAACAAAAAATAAAATTTTAAGAGTTTTTGATCTTGAGAAATTAGATTGGAGAAGTATCCCGTTTGATCGAGTAGAATATTTAAAGACACCAACTAAATTATATTCTATTCAGCAAGTAAAGCAAATATTTAATAAAAAATGACAGAGAGGAGATGAGTAAATAGTGAATATTATAAAAATAATAACACGAGCTGAACTTCAAGTTGACTCAAAATCTGGAAAGATTTGGTTAAATGCTCCAAACTGTATATTGAGAATTTATGGTTTAAATTTTAAAAATCAAAAAGAAAATTTTTCAATGATTGATATAAACGGATCAAATGCTTCAATGGTTGAAGGGAATTTAGTTACTTCAAATATTCAAAATTATGTAGATGAAATTATAACATTAGTTACTAATAGTAATTTTACAGATGAAGAACTAAAAGAAATATTAAAGTTAATAAGTAGTATGAAAAAGGAGAACTAAATGACTATATTGTCAGAACTCTTAAATCAAGTAAAAAATAATCCTCTTGATGAACAGATGAAAAAAGTATGTGATGAAATTCAAACTGAGGAAGAGGAAAAGTTTAAGATTTTAGTAAAAGAAAAACCAAAAGGTCCAAATATATTTTTAGCAATCTTAATTCCAGAGATGACTAGAAACGAAATAAATTTTCTATGTTTAGAAAGAGAATTTCCAGGATCTTATATAATTTCTCTTTGGAGTAGAAAAAGAGGTAGTACGGAACAAGTAATGAAAAGAATTAAAGTTTGGGATTGTAAAGAAAAAACTTTACAAAAAATATTAGAATCATACTCTAAAATTTTAAAGTTTATGAAAGGTGATGTTTAATGGATACTGATAAAAATATAATGTTTAATGATAATCAATTAGTTAATGAAATAGTTATAAATAATATGTATACAAGATATGTAAAATCTATTTTACCAAATGATGGTGATTCTACAAAAACTAAACCAAAACTTTTAGTATCTAAAATTCAAACAGCAGAATTTCTAAAAAGATTATCTTCAAAAGCAGGTATAGGAATTCTCCCAAAAAATTGTAGGTATGTAGAAAATCATAATCCATATTTAGTGTATGTTATAGAAGATGCACCGATGTTGAGAACAGTAAATGTTGACATAAGACTTAATGGTGAAATTGAACAATTAAAAACTGCAGGTTTTCTAGAAAAATATGGATATGAAAGTTTTTTGAAAAATTTTCCAAATCCTCCTTATAAAATGCAACTCTCATTTCCATACGTAATTTATGTAATGTTATTTGAAGCATCTTCTGAAAGATTTGTAAAATTATACATATTTTATAGATTACATCCTTTGGGATCTGTAGATGAATATTTACTTCAAACTAATTTATTAAATGTTGGTGATGGTTCTGCAGTATGTATAGGAGATTTAAATCTTTCTGGAATTCAAGATATAAATGAAAAAGTAGAAACAGTAATTAATAAATTTTGGGCAAATAGATTTAATAATGATATAACAAGTCAGTATAATTATTATAAAGAAGAGCCATTAATTTCAACTTTTTTATCTTGGAAACATCATACAAAAGTTGACCCAATGTTTATTTTTGATGTAAAATGGAAAAGAAATTCATATAATTTAAAACTATTTATTGAACGTACATGTGGATCTAGAATTATGAATAATGATCAAACAATAGTAGAGCTAAGTAATTCGATTTCTTCTGAATACGTTAAAAAGGGCGATGCTATTACTAATAGATTTTATACACTAAATAGTATACCTCTATTTGGAAGTGATCAATATGGTGGATCATTGTATCTTGAAGTTGGATGTGAAATTGAGATTGACGATAAAAAATACTTTGTTTATTCAATAACTCAAACTTCTAAGAACATAATGCTTCAATTAGAAGATGAAGAAGGAAATTTAATTTCACAAGAAGCATCTTCTAGTTTTTTATCTAAAGTAAAAGAATATTTTAAAAAAATTAAACAACTAAAATCTGTTGAGTATGAGGGATTAGAAATTGTTCCTGGAACAATTTTAGAATATTTAAAAGGAGGAATTAGAAAATTAAAGAAAGTAGATGAAATTAATAAAGTAAGAGATGGAAAAATAGAATTAAGAAGTGGGTCAAAAGTATTTATTTTAGAAGATGGAGATTTAAAAGATCTAAAAAGATTTGATATTAATACTACAACTTTTAAAAATGGATTAAAGTGTATTTTAGGAAATAGTTATACTTTATTTGGAAATGAAAATTATCCACTGTATCCTATAAAAAATGTAACTTTAGGAAAACTAAGAGTTGATAGTGATTACATTATTTATGATTTTAATATGTTACCATCAAAAAAATCATTTAGTTTTACAGATAGTAATTTTATTAATGTAATTGAATATAATGAAAAAAATATTATAAGATCTATTCCTCCTGTATTTAGAGTTGGAACATCAGTTTTAACAAATCATGAATCTTCTAGAATAAAATTTGTTATATTTGAAGATGGTTTTGGGATGTGTGACATCAGTACCAATGGTCTTAATGATTCTCTAAACTATAATGAAATAGATAGACTTGGTGTAGATATAGCTCTAATTAAAAAAGAAATTGTAAAAGATAATAAATTTTCTCTTAAATCGTTTGATTTGGATATAGAATTTTCTGTTGATGATACTGTAGTTATAGCAGATTATTCTCAACCATTAGACTATATTACTAAAATAAGAACTATTATTGGATTTAAATTTGAAAATGAAAAATTTATTGTAGTAACTATGTCAGAGGATAATATAAAACTGGATGTTCCATATATTGATTTTTCTGCAGCAAATTCTTCATCTGGTTCTATTTATGGTAGATCTCCAAAAATGAAAATCGGTTTAATTAGAAAAATAATTCCAAGTCTTGGTGAATTTAAAAGAGGAATAAAAGTTGTAGCAAAAGTAAAATCAATTCCAATGTTTCCAAAAAAAGATGTAAATGAAATAGTTGGAATAATTACAGACACTGGATATAAACCAATAATTTTGTGTTCAAATGGTCATACTATTTGGTGCGATGAAAAGGTAAAAAATATATTTTCTTTTATTAGTCCAAAAACTAAAAAGTATAAAACATTAGAAACTACAAAAATAGATAAACCAGTAATTAAATATCAATCAGGAGATATAATTAAAAATCAATATATTAATTTAATTCAATGTGTGGATTATGAGGGAAGACAAATAATTGTAGAAGAAGATTTGTTACTTAATTTAAATTACCAAGGTAGAAAAAGAAGATTAGAAGGTCTTAATTATTATCAAACCATTCCTATGCCAAGATTTAATGAACAAAGTGTAATAAGAAATAAAGTTCGGGTAACACCTAATTATCATGGGTGGTTTACATTAAAAAATAATGAGAATATATTTATTGACATGGAGGAAATTTAATGTTTAAAATTGTATATTTAGATGGAAAACAAGAAATGCCAAAAGATGATATTTATTACATTGTAGCAAAAGATGGTATATTTCTAAGAAAGAAATTAGGATTAATTGAATCTTTAACACCAGTTAAAGAAATTTCAATTTTGGAAAATGCTAAACCTTATGCTAGTATGAGTATTCCAAAAATACCAGGAAAATCTATGGCTAAAGTAATGAAATTTTTTAAAAAAGCATACCAGTTATATAGTTCTGAAGCAATAGTCTTATTATATTTTAATCCAACAACAAAAACTTACAGAATTTATATTCCGCATCAGAAAGTAAATGGCGCAAGTGTTGACTATGTAAAGGGTGTTCATTTAGATAATCATATTCAAGTTGGAACTATTCATAGTCATGCCAATTTTTCAGCATTTCATTCTGGTACAGATGATAATGATGAAGAACATTTTGATGGATTACATATAACTATTGGAAATAATATGGACTCATTTCCTTCTATATCTGCATCTATAGTTTCAAATGGAATGAGATTTAAAGTAGCTCCTAATGAATATATAGATAATTTAGATATAGTAGAATATACACCATATTTCCCTCATATGTTTAGACCAGCATTTACCGAAATAAATGGAGTTAAAGAATATACAAATACTGTAAAATCTACTTTAAGTTACAAATTAAATGTTACATTAGATGAAAAAGATTTTAATGAAAAGTGGATAGAAAAAATAGAAGATGATAGACCAGTTTATACTCGTCAAAATTGGGAATATGGTAGTGGTTACTATGGAAATTTATATACTAAATTTGATTATCAAGATAAAAATTCTAAAGAAGATGGGACTTTAACTTGGTATCAGCAAAAATTTGGTTTTGGAAAAAAGAATAAGAAAAATAAAAATAAAAATAAATATTGTTCAGATGATTTTAAATTTCCTTTTAAAGTTAAAGGATTTGAAAAACAAAAAGAACCAATTGTTTATACAAAACCTAAGTATGATCCATGTGAAACTTGTGTATTTAAAAAATATAAGCATAAAGAAGATCTAAAGGAAGAAGAGAAAAAAGTAGGAGTAAAAGAAATAATAGTTGAAAAAGAATCTGATATAGCAGGTATTGTAAATGTCTGAAAAAACTGAAAAAAATATCACCATAGTTGGACTCGGTGGAATAGGGTCTATTCTAAGTAACGTTATTTCAAAATTTGTAAGTAATAAAATGCAAAATGATGAAATAAATATAAATTTAAATTTAATTGATGGAGATGAATATGAAATAAAAAATAAGGACAGACAAGAATTTTCCAGATATGGGAACAAAGCTGAATCAAAAATGAATGAATTAAAAGAAAAATATTTTAATATCAATTTTAAGGATTATAACTTATTTATTGATGAAGAAAATATTTCAAAAATAATTAAAAATGAAGATGTAGTATTTTTAGCAGTTGATAATCATAAAACAAGAAAAATAGTAAGCGATTATGCTACTAATAAATTAGAAGATGTAATTATAATATCTGGTGGAAATGAATTAGAAGATGGAAACGTACAATTATATGTCAAGAAAGGAGGGAAAGAAATTACTCCATCTTTAACAGATTATCATCCAGAAATAAAAAATCCAGTGGATAAACATCCAAATGAAATGAGTTGCGAGGAATTACAAAATTCTGAACCACAATTGTATTTTACAAACTTGGGAGTAGCAACTTATATGGCTTTTACATTTTATAATGTATTAAATGATAATTATAATTTTTCGGAAGTATATTTTGATATGAAAACAATGAAATCTGATTCAAAAACAAGAACAATAAAAATTAAAAAAGGAGAATAGTGAAAATGAGTAAAGTAGATTATAATGAAAAAACAGTTGCGGAACTTCGTGCATTATGTTCAAAATTAGGTATTGTTGGAATGAGCAAAGCTCGTAAAGATAATTTAGTTGAAGAAATTGAAGATTATTATGCAAGTAGAAATGCTAAAAAAACAAATAAAGCAGCCGGAGCAAAGGGCGAACTTGTTGATATTAATGCTGAACTTCATAGCTATGTAAATTCAGAAAGTTCTGGATCTAGTGACAAGTATGTTACTAATATTTCTGTATCCTGTGGAGCAGCTTCAGGAAATTTCCCGGTAGTTGGTAAAACTATTGGTCAGGTTTCTACTTTCTTAAAAGAAGTTTTAAATATTGATCGTTTAAGTGTTGGTGTAGTTAATGGCGACGAGTGTGAAGACAACTATGTTTTAAAGACAGGAGATTCTCTTGAATTCTTAAAAGCTGGTGGTCGCAAAGGTTAAAATAATTTTTAAAACTAAAGGGGGGAATATATCCCCCCCATTTAAATTAAAAATGGAGATTTTAAACATATGAAAGAAAAAGTGAGAACAAACTCATCTGAAGAAATAAACAATTTTTATAAAATTTATTATAAAAATTCTAAAGCTATTGGAAATATTTGCACAGTATGTTTATTACTTGATGTAGAAACAGGTAAAGTTCTTTCAAGAGGTATTGCTATTTGCTCATTGAAAGATATTCATAGAAAAACAACTGGAAGAAATATAGCTATCGGAAGAGCTATTAAAGCTATAAAGCATAAAAAATCAACAGAAGAAATAAATTCTGATTGTGAAGATGGTTTATTTATTATTAGACATATAAAAACTTCTGATAAACAAATTGAAAAAATCAAAGAAGATTTAAAAAATTATAGTTTTATATCTTCTAAAATAGTTAATCATAATAATAAAGAATATTTAAGATTATCAATTCCTTCTGGAACTCCCATTTGGGAAACCAAAAAATTGTTTAATTATAAATCTGAATACAAACCTACTTTAAGTGAAGAAGAAGAAAGAATTATATCTAAAAAAGGTAAATTACATTAATTTAAATTTAGGATAGGTTGATGGAAAGTCAACCTATCCTAAATAAAAAGGTAGAGATATGTATAATCAAGAAAAAGACAAATTAATAAAAATGTTTGAAAAAAGTGATTCGAAGGGTTCATCATTATTAATATCAATATTTTCATATGATAATGGTCCAAAAAAATTAGCAATGACAAGATCATATGTTAAAAAAGATAATACCGTAGGGTATTCTAATTCTGGAAGATTATCTTTAGAAGAAGTTAATTTCCTAAAAGATAAATTAGATGATATTATTAAAGAGATGGAATCCGTATAAAAATATAAAAATGTTCGGAGGATCTGTGTATAAAAGAATATGTATTATAGGATTGGGTAGTATTGGAGGATTTCTATCAAACAATTTATCTAAAAGTGACTCATTAGAAAGTTTAGTTTTAATAGACTATGATAAAGTAGAAATAAATAATTTAAGAAATTCTATTTATGAAGAATCAGATATTGGAAACTATAAAACAAAATGTATGTATGATAAAATTCATAATTTAAACAAAGAATTAGAAATCATATGTATGAATAAAAGATATGTTGAAGGTAAAACAAAAATTCCAAAATGTGATTTAGTTATTGATTGTAGAGACTTTGTTTGTAATAGAAACAAAGAAATAGATATTAAATTATCTATTTCCTCTAAATATTTAATAATTGATTGTAGAAAAAATATAAAACATGAACTACATTATGGAGGGAAATATACTATTAGTTTAGAAAAAAATGAAATAATGTATGCAGTTTCTACAGTATCAGGGTTAATAATAAATGGTCTGATAAAAGAATTTACTAAAGAAAAGATTATTCATGCTATAAATATATATCAATTAAAAAGATTAATAGAAGAAAAATATAATATAAATGATATAAATTACTTAAAAAAAATAACAGAAGAAGCATTAGAAACTTATAATTATGAAGATATTATTTTTGAAAGTTATCCTGGTGATGAAAAATTATCTAATTTAGTTGAAAATTCTGAGTCAATAATTAATTTAAATAAACAATATGATCTAAATATTTGTTTAGATGATAAAAATGATTATTTAAATCGAAAAACTATTCCAAAATTAGCTATTCAAGATATCAATGATTTAACTAAAAATATTTTATCTATAGTAAACTTACCTAAACTAAGGTATAATAATTATGTAATTCAACAACCAATAGTAGAAAATAATATTTGTTACATTATTTTAATACCTGAAAGAGGGGCAGCTTAATGGAAAAAATTATAAATTTAGAAAAAGAAATAGTTCCATCTTTTATAAAATATGATAAAAAAATGTATAAAATATTATCTTTAAAAGAACCTAATTTAGTAATAAAAAAGTATAAAGTAATTTTAAATGAAGATAAACTAGAATCTTTAGTATTAATAGATAGTAAACATCCAAATTGTGATCCTAAAAATAATAAATTTTGTTTACCATCTAGTTTAATTAATGAAAATTTTAATGAAGTAAAGGAGTTTTTAGAAAAACACATATTACCTATATATTGGGCAGATGATTGTTATTTTTGTGTTTGGGGATTAGTAGACTATTTATATTAATTATACTTAGGAGGTATAAAAAATGACAAAAAAAGAATACGCTAAAAAAATGTTAGTTGTTGCAGATGAAACTTTAAATGAATTACAACCAGTTGTAAAAAATGCTGGTGAAAAACTAGGAACTTTCCTTAAAGAAGAATTTATAAAAGGAATAGAAAACGTATTTAGTAAAGGTAGAAATAAAATAAAAAATAAAATAGATAGTAAATAAGGAAAATAATATGATAACAAAAAATAAACCTACAAAGATTACTGAAGAAAAACAAAATCTTAAACCAAAAGTTATAAAAACAAAAATGTTTGGGGAAGCTTTTGAAGAGGAACTAAAAGATTTAATAGATTTAAGAATAGAAGAATCTAATAAAAAGAAAATAAGTTTAGAAGATTTAAATGAAATAGCAAAACTTTTAGTTGGAGATGTTGATAAATTAATAAGTGAAAAAGTAAAACTTCATCTAAAATTTTTAGGGGAAAAACTAATAGACTTAGCAAAATAGGAGTAAAATAAATATGCCAGAGATTTTAAACATAGACAAATTTTGTGAAAATTTAAAAGAAATAACATCTACAAAATATACAAAGAAAAGAAAATTTCATCCAGATGGTTTATTTTCAGAGCAAATTTTTGGTCCTGTAAATAATTATACATGTCAATGTGATAATTATTATGGAGCTTCAAATTCTGGTGGAACTTGTAAAACTTGTGGTGTGGATATTATTTCAAGTCTAGAAAGAAGAAAAAGATTTGCAAAAATAGTTCTTCCTATAAGAGTTGTTAATCCAATTTTTTATGATCTAGTTGTTAGTCTTGGTGGTAATACTTTAAAAAGACCATTAGATATTTTAATGAAAGATGAAAAAAGCTTCATATACAAAGATGGGGATGATTATCTAATAGAAGTAAAAGAACCTCCAAAAGATACTAAAATATGGGAAAAGGATGAAGCTATTTTTGAACTAATAAATTGGATAGCAAATGATGGAGCTGACAATGGGATTAAACAGTGGGAACTAGTTCGAGATAATATAGATAGTCTTTTTATTAATAATGTTATAGTATTACCTCCTGATTTAAGACCCATAGCTAAAGGAATAAATAAAAATAAACAAGTAGTTGACAATATAAATAGATTTTATATGCATTTAATTACCAAAAAAGAAAGTATGAAAAATACTATTTTAAATATACAACATGATAAAAGTTTATATTACACATATTTTAAACAACTTCAAAAAGAAGTAAACGAATTATACGATTATATTATTTCAAAGTTATCTAAGAAAGAAGGATTAATTAGAGGAAATATTTTAGGAAAAAGAGTTGATTTTTCTGGAAGAGCTATTATAGTTCCAGAACCTTCTTTAAGTTTAGATGAATGCTCATTACCTTACTTAATGATTTTAGAATTATTTAAAATTCAAATAGCTAAAAAACTTATTGACATTAAAAAATTTAAATTATTACCAGAATCTCTTAATTTTATAGAAAAATGTATTGAAATGTCTGATCCGGTTCTTTTTCCCATTTGTCAGAATATAGTTAAAAATGAAGTTTGTTTACTTAATAGACAACCATCTCTTCATAGGTTAGGGATGATTGGATTTAAGATAAAAACTTCTTTAGATAAAATTATTAAAATTCATCCTTTAGTTTGTGCAGGATTTAATGCAGATTTTGATGGTGATCAAATGGCGGTATATCTTCCAATTTCTGATAAAGCTAAAAATGAAATCAAAGAAAAATTTATGGCAAGTGAAAATTTATCAAATCCATCAAATGGAAGTTTAATTGCAGTTCCAAGTCAAGATATGATTTTAGGCGTATATATATTAACCACACTTAAAGAACTTGATGAAGTTGAATGTAAAGGAGAAAAAATAACTCTTGGTTTAAAAATATTTAATGATTGTTTACCAGAAGATTATCCAGTAATAAAAGAATCTATAAATAAAAAGAAAATAGAAATTATTTTAAATGATATTAAAGATAAATATTCTAATGAAATAACAGCAAACGTTCTTGATAGAATTAAAGAAATAGGATTCTTATATTCTACAGTTTATGGGACTTCTATGTCATTGAAACATGTAGCAATTGATGGTATAGATAAAATTAAAGATGAAATATATTCAAATGATAATATCCAAGATCAATTAGCTTTAATTTCAAGTAAAAAGATAGAAGATTTAATGAGAAGTAATTTTAAATATTCTTATCTTGTTGACTCTGGAGCTAGAGGTAAATGGGATCAAGTAAGACAAATAATTTTAACAAGAGGATATATTTCTAATTTTAGCGGAGATATTTTACCAACTCCAATCAAACATAATTTGATAGAAGGATTAGATCAAGAAGAATTTTTTAATTCAACTTATGGTTGTAGAAAGGGATTATTAGATGTTGCTTTAAACACTGGAAATTCTGGATATTTATCTAGAAAATTAATATATACTTGTGCTAATTTATTAGTTAGTGAAAGTGTTGAAGATTGTGGAACAGAAGATTATCTTGATGTAATGGTCCATGATAAAAAGAAAGCAAAAATGCTAATTGGAAGATATTTTTTAAATACAGATTTAAAAACTTTAGATATAGTTACAGATAAAAATTATCAATCTCTTGTTGGAAAATTAGTTAGATTTAGAAGTCCAATTTTCTGTAAAAATGAAGAAATATGTCATAAGTGCTATGGAAATTTATATAAAAATTTACATAGTAAATTTATTGGAATTATAGCTGCTCAAGCATTAGGGGAAAGTGCCACACAACTTATTTTAAGAACTTTCCATACATCAGGAGTAGCAAAAGTTTCTGAAGATCAAACAGATATGAGACAATCAGATATTATTAGTGATTTATCTGCTGCTTCAAGAGCTCTTCATAATAAAGAGAAAAAGGATTATAAAGAATTAACTGATGAACTATTTAGTTTATTTATAACCAGTAGAGATATTCACCATGTTCATTTTGAATGCGTGGTATCTCAAATGATGTGGAAAGGATTAAGAAAATGGAGACTTCTAGCAAATAGAGAAAAGATAGCTCCAGATTATTATAGTATTCAAAGTGTTCCAGAAAAGGAAAGCTGGATTTTAGGATTAGCTTTCTCTAATCCTAAAAATCATATTATAAAAGGAATACTTCAAAAAGGAAACTATAAAGGAATTTTTGACAAAATAATGTTAGGTGAAAATCCTAGATAATGGAACATAAAATTGGATCTTATATTTTAAAAAATATAAGATCCAATGATTCCATATAAAATAAAAATAAACACCTCAGGAGGTGCACAGTAGTGGAAATAATAAATCCAAACTATAAAGTAAATGAAGAGAGAAATATCTTCACAATAAGAGAAAAAGAATACAATGAGTTAGAAGAAAAAATAAAAGAAATTTTACAACCTGTTACAGAAATAGGTTTTACAATTTCTGAATTTGGTATAAAAGAACCAAAATTTTCTTCTGGGGAACTTCAAAAAACTTTAAAGAAAAATTTAGTAATAAAATTAAAAAGAGGGAACGATGTTGTAGATTTAAGTATGGCTATTCCAAAGTTAGTTGATAAAAATTATATTGTAATTGGTGGAAGAAAAAAAGTTCCTCTTTTCCAATTATTTGATATTCCTATAGTTACAAGAGGAAAAAATATAAAAATAAGAACTAATGTTATAAATATGATGATATCTGAAGAAAAGGAACATCCGTATGTTTATCTATATATTTTTAATAAAAAAGTTCCTTTATCTATTGTTATATTTGCTTATTTTGGATTAGAATTAACTAGAACTAAATTTAAACTAGATACTATAGAATTAAATAACATAACAAATGAATCTAGAACATATGATAAGTTAATGTATGATTTAAAGAACTATTATGATGAATCTATGGATTATACTACAACTGATTTTATTAAAGAAGCAGGAAGATATTTTTCTGTAACAGATGAAAAAAGTAAGGGAGAAGAATTAATTTATGCTTTAGATTTAATATTAAAAACAGATATTATGTCAGCTAAATTTTTTACAACAGGAAATATTTTAAATGAAATTACTGAAGTTATAAAGAAAGGTAGTTATGATGATACAGATTTTATAAATAAAAGGATTAGATGTTTTGAATATGTAATTCTTTCTAAAATATCTAAAGCTATATTTGATTTATGTATGTCAAATAAGTCAACAAGAAAAACTAAATTTAATATAAACTCATCTGAAATTTTAAGTAGTTGTAATGTTTCTGATATAGTTCAATTTGATTTTTCAATAAATCCTATTGAAGAATTAACTAAATTGACAAGAACAAGTTTGATTGGTCCTGGTGGATTTGAAAGAGAAAATGTTCCTGTATATTTAAGAGATATTACTAATTCTATGTTTGGGAGAATTTGTCCTGTTGATACTCCAGATAGAGATAATTGTGGAATATTACAAAGTGTTTTAGTAAATACTCCTTTAGATGAAAATTTAAAATTTACAGAAGAAACAATTAAAAAATCTCCAATTTCTATTCCTGTATCATTGGTTCCTTTTTTAGAACATGATGATCAAACCAGATTACAAATGTCTTCTTCTCAAATGAGACAGTCAATAATGTTATCTGAATTTGATGTTCCTATGATTCAATCGGGATGTGAAGGATTATATACTAATTATAGTCAGTTTGTAAAAAGAGCAAGAAAGGTAGGAAAAGTTACATATATAGATTCATTTAATATGATTATAAATTATGATGATGGGGATTTCGATATTTTTGATATATCTAATAGAAGAATTTATGTGGAAAATATTGATGTAATGAATATTTATGTATCTAAAGGTGATAAAGTAAAATCAGGAATGATTGTTGCAGAAAGTAATTATTGTAAAGATGGAAAAATAAACTTTGGAAGAAATTTACTAACTGCAATAATGCCATATTATGGATATAATTATGAAGATTCTATTGTTATTTCAGATAGATTAGTAAAAGAAGATATTTTTACATCCATACATTATATTGATTTATCTTTTGTATTATCACCGAATAAAATTCTTTTAAGTTTAGAAAAGAATAGATATAAACCATTACCAAATCCTAAACCTTATATAGATATATATCCTACTGAAAATGATCTTAAAGAGTTTGAAGGAAAATCAGAAAAAGAAATTGAAGATATTAAGAGAAGAAAGAAAAGGGAATTGATTTTGAAAGGAGTTCCTTATGCAGCAATTAAACAAATTCCTTTTGATTATCTTGAGCATAATTCAATTTTTGAAGAAGAAATTTCATTAAGATGTAAAAAAGATGTTTTAATTACAGAAGTAAATATATATCCAAATACTTGGAATAGTCAAGTTCCAAGTTTTAATGATTGGGTTAAAAGAAAAATAGAAAAACAAATAGATAGAGAAAGAAACTTTCAAAATATTCTTTATAATAACTTACCAAAAAATGCTGCTGAAAGATATATAAAGGATAATAATCTTGATAAGTTTTCTCATGTTGGGAAATTTAAAGTAAAAGGTGAAGAAATAAATGGAATGTTAGTTGAGATATTTGGATTCTATTCTAGAAATATTAATATTGGTGATAAGATAGGAAACAGACATGGAAATAAAGGTATCATTTCCAAAATAATTCCTCATGATAAAATGCCAAAATTAGAGGATGGAAGAAATGTTGATATTTGTATTAATCCTTTAAGTGTTCCTTCTAGAATGAATATTGGTCAAATATTTGAACTACATTTAGCAATGTCATTACATGATCTAAAAAGGAAAATGTTAATGATGTTAAAAGAAAATAAATCTCAAGAAGAATTAAGAAATTATTTATTAAATTATATAAGAATTATAGATAATACTGAAAATAATTGGTATTATCATCAGTTCTTTAATCAGCTAAAAACTATAAATAAAAAATTTATAGAAGAACTAACTTTAATAGCACCACCTTTTGAATCTTCAACTAGATATATGGTATTGCAAGCTTGTTCATATACTAATACTCCAACTGAATTCAAAATAAATGAACCCTTTGAAAATATTAATATTAATGATATTACTGTTGGATTTATTTACTTTTTTAGAATGGTTCATATTGCAGAAAATAGATTAGCTGCTAGAGGGATTGGAACTTATACAAAGAGAACTATGCAACCTAGTCGTGGAAGAAAACATAAAGGTGGTCAGAGAGTTGGGGAAATGGAAATCGCTTGTATGATTGCACATGGAGGATTAGAAAATTTACATGAAACTTTAACTACCAAATCAGATTGTTTAGATCTTAAAAAGAAACATATTAAAAAAGTTATTGATTCAGATTTCTTTAAATTTAAAGATGATGAAATTATTATTCCAGAATCGGTACAATTATTAAATGATTATCTAACAACAATTGGTATAGAAAAATGAAATTAATTTGTAAAGGTTGTTTAGGAACTGGATACGTTAAGTTTGGAATACCTATAATTATAAGTGGTCCTTCTGATTGTAAAAACTGGAGACAATGTTGTTTATGTTTTGGAAAACCAGTAATTAATGTTGACTGGGTAGATCTTATATTTAATCCTCCACATTTTGATGATAGAATTTATGAAATAAAAAATTAAACTGAAGGGAGGGTATGAATACCCTCCCATTACTTAAAATAATTAAAGGAATAATAAAATGGAACTTACATCAGCAATTACCGGAAAAAAATATTTAATAATAAAAAAATTAAATTCAAAAGGAACATGTAGACGACAACAAAGCGAAATAGAAGATATGTTTAGAAGTTGTTCTGAAAAAGGAACATTAATAATGACATTACCAGGAATGCCAGATAGAATAGAAAAAGATAAAAATGGAAAAACTGAATTTGTTGAATCAAAAGCTTATCATTCAAAAATATCAGAAGTGCAAAAAAATATGAAGAATACTCTTTTAGAAGTAGGAATTAATTATAGATTTAGTAAACAAAGTAAAAAAGAAAGTGATATATTAGAATCTAAAAATTTAAATGATGTAACAAAAGAATTACCAGCTTGTTTTACCATTATGGAAATAAATAATCATAACAATGATATTTTAAAAATAATTATTAAATTGATGAATAAAAATAAACTTAATAATATTGGTGCAATATGAATAAAGAAAATACTTTAAAATTATTTAATGATTTCCCTATATTATATGCGGGAAGAAAAAAACCATTAATTGAAAATTTAATGTCTTTTGGATTTGAATGTGGTGACGGATGGTTTAATCTAATATATGAATTATCTAAAAAACTATCTGAAGTAGATCCAGAATGTGAAGCAGTTCAAGTTAAAGAAAAGTTTGGGGGATTAAGATTTTATACAAATGGAGTAAATCAATTTGGAGATGGTATAATTACTGAGTATGAAAATAAATCTTATAAAACTTGTGAAGATTGTGGAGATACAGAAACAGCAGAATTAAGAGGTGATAATTGGGTAGTAACATTATGTAATAAATGTTATAAAGAACAAGAAGAAAGGAAAAATAAAAATGAATAAACTTCCGGATATACAACATGAGCAAAAATCAAACTTTCCAATTTATCTAAATTCGGTTGGAGTTCAAAATGTAAAACTACCATTTCTTTTGGATTCACTATATGGTGGAGTTCATAATCTAATTTCAAATGTTACTATGACTACAGATTTAGATAAAGATATAAAAGGAATTAGTATGTCGATGCTCTTGAGAACTTTAATTACTTATTTAGATAAACCATTAAAGCATCCAGTTATAAAGAAAATTTTAAAAGAATTTAAAACAGCAGTTGAGACTAATTCTAATCATAGTCAAATAAAGTTTGAATTTGAACTTCCGATAGTAAGAAAAGCTCCAAAAAGTAATATAACATTTCCTCAATTTTATAAATGTGCATTTGAAGGAAGATTAGATAATGATATTTTTAGATTCTTTCAAAAGGTAATAGTTCAGTACGGAAGTTATTGTCCATGTTCTGCATCTTTATGTGAAGCTCAAGGATCTGGATTTCCACATGCTCAAAGAGGATTTGCTGAACTACTAGTTGAGGTAAAAGAAGATAATGTTATATGGTTGGAAAGTTTAATAGATCTTATAGAAAATTCTGTAACAAATAAAATCTATCCAATTTTAAGGAGAGTTGATGAACAAGAAGTTGGAAGAATAGCTGGGGAAAATCCACAATTTGTTGAAGATTCTATAAGAAGAATTATAAATTCTTTAAATAATCAAAATGAAATTTTTGATTGGATTATTAAATGTACACATCAAGAATCTATTCATTCTAATGATGCTATAGCAATTTCATGGAAAGGAGTGACCGGTGGTTTTGACGGAACATACTATACATAATGCCAGAAATAAAAGAAGAAGAACTACAAGAAGAAGAGCAAGAAGAAACAGAAAGATTCTTCCTTAATCGAGGTAAAAGCGTTACTCATATGATATTTGAATCTGATTATGTTTTTGGTATTAAGGATAGAAAAATTAAAGTTATTAAATCTAGATCTGCAGATCTTGAAAGTGGTAATATAATTGATAATACTAACCATTTATCTAATTTAATCACATATCTAATTTTAAGTTTTTCGCATCCTATTTATTTACCAACAATAGATGAAAATATTAAAAAAGAAATAAAAAATGAAGTTACAAAAATTATTAAAAGGTATAATTAAATGAATTGTCCTAAGTGTATTATAGTTAGACATAGTTCCATGCCAGGTGTAACACATACTTCTATTACATTTAAACAAGGATATTGTGATTTTTGTAAAGGAAAAAGATATTTAGATTGGGTTGAAGATATTATTGGAGTAGACGAATACATACCACAGAATGGTGTTCCATGGATGAAACCACTAAATGTTTAAAATGTAATGGAACAGGAATAATTTATAGTGAAAGATGGAAAATAAGTGATAGAACTTCTACTAAAGTATGTTCTTTTTGTAAAGGAAAAGGATTTATAGATTGGATTGAAAATATATTTGGTGTAGACAACAATGAAATGCCCAAAATGTAACGGAATAAAACAAAAAGTAAAAATTAGTTATAGTCAATCTATTTCAGTTAGTTGTTGTTTTTGCTGGAATAAAAAAGATCTAGATTGGATTGAATATATAACTGGTGTAGATTTTGATGAATGGGTTTGCAAAGCGGGTTGTAAAAGAGAGAAAGAAGATGAAATGTCCGAAATGCAAAGGAAAAAAACCTAGAAAATTTAGTTGTAAATTCTGTGTTGGAAAAGAAAATTTAGATTGGATTGAAGTTCTACTTGGAGTTGAAAACGATGGTACTCTTCAAATGGAACAAACAATTAGTAAAATGGCACATCAACTGTCAGTAGATATTGATAAAGAAATTCTTAAAGAACTAATAGAAAAAAGGAGATAAAAAATGGGGAAATTAAGAACAACATTCACTATGGAAGATGAAATAGAATATATTAAAAGAATAAAATCTTTTGATAGTTATAGCACTAGATTAGATAAATTAAAGATGTATAAAATAACTCTTTCACGTAGAAAAGATTGGGCAGATATTGATCCAAAACAAATTATGGATTTTTTAGATTCTGAAATAATTAAAGAACATAATTCAACAGTTGCTTTAGAAATGTTAAATACATGGGAAGAATTAAATGGACATAATTTAGTTTCTAAAACAAATGAAGAACCAAGAACAATAGATGGTCATGTAGTATGGGTAGAGAAAGAAAATACAAAAGTAAATATAACAATTAAAAAAGAACCAGTATTTGATAATAATGATTTTATTGATTGAGAAAGGAATAGTAAATGCAAACTGAAGATTTAATAGAACTGTATATAAAAGAAAGAGATTATCAAACCATAGTATTTGGTGATTATTCAAAGAGCCCAGCTTTAAATTTTGGATCGTTTATTATATTTTTGGATCAGTATATTAAAAAAATTAAAGATTCTTATGTTAATAAATGGGATAAACAATTACCAGAATGGTTGGTAGATGCTAAAGAGTTTGGGCAAGGACAATCTGCACCTGTTGAAGCATATGAACACTTAATAAAATTAATGGCTCTAGCTGGAGCTGCATTAGAAATTTATACTAGTGTAGATGTAGACAAATGGAGATCAGGAGGAATTGAAGAAAAATGGAAAGATTAGAACTACCAGAATTAGGTAAATCATTTTTTATAAAAAATGTCGAGTATAAGGTATCTTTTAAAACAGAAAAATCTAATAAATTTAATGCAGAACCAGTTGATGAAAAAAGTAGTAAACTCCCAGATGATATTTCACCAAAAATAAATGATAAATTTATGATAGATAATCAATCATACATGGTAACCTATATTAATTATACGGTTAATAAAAAAGAAATAAATGTAATAAAAAGAATAACTGCAATCCCGCTTTCTGGCGGGTACTAAAAAAGGAGATATAGATATGACTGAAAATTTAGCAGATATGTTACAAGAATATAAAAAGAAAAAACTAGAAGAACCTGAAATAGAAGAATCTAAAATTGATGAGCAAAAATCAAACTTAACAATACCAAATCAAACATCAGTTAATATGATTTCATTTATTAATTGGATTGATAAAAATAATAATTTACTTGCTTCTACTAGTGATGTTGTAAAATTAGAAATTAAAGTTAAAGAAGCTGTAGTAGGTAAATCTGTTGGTTTTAAGGCTCCTAATTTAAAGGGAGAAAAAGATGAACGAGGATTTCTTAAAAAAGATTTATTCTTTATTAAAGAAATTGATACCATTAATGTTTTAGATCTACCGGTATATAACCTTAAGTTCTTTAAGAGAGATATATTTAGAATCATTCATGAATATAGTCCACAAATTTATATTAAAGAATATTCTGTTAAAATGGGATCTGTTTTAGTATTCTGTACTCCATCTGGTCCTCATCTTATTCCTTACTTTAAAACTAAGGTAAAAAATAAAGATCAGAGTATTAAAATAGTAGAACCAAATATTCCTGTAATAAATGAAAAGTTAAAAGGAACTGGAGATATAGAAGCTCTCCAACTTCTTTATCGACAAGCAATTAAAAATAAAGAGAATCTTAAATGTATGGAAGATATTGTTACTTGGTTATTAGGAAGATATGCAGAAGCTATAGATATTAACCATCAAATTCAAATAGATACTGTCTTAATTTCGCAGTTTAATTACTAATGTGAATATTAATAAAAATTGTAAATTATTTCTACAAAATGTATATTCATATGATATAACAGCATGTCATTATAACATCTTAGAAAAACTTGGAATTGATGTTTCTCATTTAGATAAAAATAATAAGACTCAAAGGAATATTCAAATAGGTCTTATGATGAGAGATAATCCTAAGTTTACTTCAATTTTAAGAACTACAACTGAGTCAATTATATCTGAATATATATTAAGAAATAATATACTAGAAAATGATATAGTCATAAGACAGTATGATGGAATTTTAACATTAAAGAAATTGCATGAAACAACTAATTCATATCTTCCATTAGATTTAAAAAATGTGTTTCAAGTATTTTTAATATCTATTAATAGAGATAAGTATATTGGGTTAGATGAGAAATTTAACTCAACTATGAAGGGTATTTCACATAGGTATTCTGAAATAGATAAAATATATGAAGAACTATTAAAAATAAATTATGCTAATAAATCAGCTATATTTAGAAAACTAGATGAATTAAAAAATAAAATATTATTTAGTAAAGAGATTGAATTATATGCAATCCCATCATCCCATGATTTATTTAGTATATTCTTTAGAAAATTTGGACAAGTTGAAGTAACAGAATCTATGTTAAAGATTATGGATACTGAAGATATAGATAAAGAAAAATATTATAATTTATATCTAAAACCATTTTTTGAAAGTATTGTAGTAGAGTTTATTTAAACAAATGGATAGATTCAAATCTAAAAAGTTTATTATCTTCTTTCTTTTTGGATGAGAGTCTATCCATAATTTTAAAAATTAAAGGAAAATAAAAAATGAGTGATAAGAAAAAATGTTGTAGTATATTAAATTTATGCGGAGGGAAAATAATTCCTCCAATACCAGATTTAAAAGTTCCAACTTTTTTATTAAATTTAGATCAAATATACTTTAATGATAGTTCAATAAGAGAAATTGCAGAGTGTCATAATAAATTTGTAACTGCAGATTTTGTATATAGTGGAAATAAAACACTATATTTAAATCATGATGCTTATGATTTTTTAAATAGATATAATATTCCATTTGATATAATAACTATATATAGATTCTTAGAACATGTTCCAAAATCTAGTGTTCTATATTTTATATATCTTCTATCCACTTGCACTATTAAAGGAAGTATAATAGATATTATAGTTCCTGATTATCAAATATTAGCAGAAAGAATAATAGCTGAAAATACTGAATCATTAAATTTTGAATCAGAAGATATAATTACAACTTATGAATTACTTAATGATATGCCTAGTCCACATTTAAGTATATGGACTGTAAATAGAATTAGACATTTCTTTGAGTTAGAAGGAAGATTTATATTAAAAGAAACAACAGAAAATTTTAAATTTGATGGAAGAGATATATATTTAAGAGCTAAGGTAGAGAGATTATAAATGAACTTAGAAACTTTTTTAAATGAGAAAATTTCTGGGAAAAAATTAATTGAAAAATTTCATATCATTACTACAACAAAAATTTTATGGGTTTTAAATGATGAAGCTAATAAAAAAGAAGCATTAGATTTTTTAAATGAACTTCAAAAAACTGTAAAAAAATACACATCAAACTTAAATATAGAATTTGGAGTTATAGAAAATTGTGAGGAGGAAAAAATTATTACTCATGAATAATAAAACAAATATAGAAAGAAAAGAAAATTTTAAACAAGTTTGTGTATGGCCAGGAACATTAGTTGGGGAAGGAAACATTGAAAATTTTGAAAAATTTATGTTAGATAATTTTGGAACAAGAATTCAATATCTTGAAGAGATTTTAACATTACCAAATAAAGGTGAAGAAGGAACTGGTGGAAGAAATGATGCTTTCTTTGCAGTTCATGAAGAAGATATTGGAAAATTTTCTATTCCTAGATTATCTTATGGAATTAGATGGGTTGAAGATGTCTTAGATAAAGGAAATTATAAAGATAAAATTTATCCAAAAAGAGTTTTTGATTATAAAATTTGGTAAGGAGAAAATTGAATGAATGAATTTATTACTGGTTTATTATCAGTATTTAATTTACAAGTATTAGGAAAAGTTGCTGCTGTTGTAATTGTAGTAATTTTATTTTATAGTTTAATTTGGGGATCAGATTGGATAAGGAATCAATTAAAAGAAAGAAAGAAAAGGGGAACTAAATGAATTTTTTAGATAAATATAAAGAGATGGGTCTTATACAAGAAGCTCCTAACACTTTTGGTTATAAAGATCAATATAGTAGTGTTAGATATGAAAAATTAAAAACTTGTGATAATAATATAGAAATTCCAGCTTTGTCTATTTGGACAATGGGTCCTGGTGAAGCAGATCTATTTAAATTTCAAGGAATCGTTTCAATGCTATATAATTTTATAGGTAATGAAAATTCCAATAATATAGTTAGAGAATCAATAAAGGAAATTAAAACTCCAATTTTTAGAGAATATACAGCTATGAATGTTCCAAGATATACAACCATGCATAATGATATCTTAATTCAAAATCAAAATAATATTACAGAAATTGGAGATGTATATCCTCATGTGACTATTAGAAATTCATATAATGGAAAATCTGGAATTGAAATATCTTTTGGTTTAACTGTTTTGCAAGCAGGTTCAACTATTAGAAATTCTCTTTCATTTAGACACATTATGAATTCCTTTAAACAAATTCATTCTCAAAATGCAAAAACTAAATTTACTTCTGCTGTTGGTGGATTTGTTGAAATAGTAGCATCTAATATTTTAGATTTTGTAAAGAAAAATTTTGAAACTCCAGTTTCTAAAGATTCATTATTAGCAACATTAGATATGGTTGAGAAAATTGGAGAAAGAAGAAGGAAATGTATTTCTGATGTAATAACAGAAATAACAAAAAATAGACCATTCGTTAGTTGCTGGGATTTATTTATAGCAATTACTACTTATTCAACTATTGAAAAGAATCTAAATGCTAGAGTTCTTTTAGAAGATATAGTTGAAAGCACTATGGTTGTTCCTATTAAAATGATGGAAATGTTGAAAAAAATAAATGAATAAGGAAGTATTATGGATAAAAAATGCTACGTTGGAATTCATATTTCAGTTCCAAGAGATAAAATGGAACATATTTTTAATGCAGAAAAAGAACTATCTAAAGCAGGAATAACTTTTGATACTGGAAGTTTACTTAATTCAAAAACCTTCTCTCGTGATTGGGAATTTGATTTTAGTTTAAAAGGTCCTATTGAAGTTGAGTTTAAAAAATTTATTGAATAATAAATTGGTAGAACAAATAAATAGAGAACTATACATTCTCTATTTATTTTTTTATAAACTTTGGAGGTTAAATTATGGAATATACTGAATTTTTAAAAAAAGAACTAACTGAGCAAAAATTAAATATTACAATGGTTGGAAAACATAATGATGTTCCTGATTCTAAGTTTGATCCAAAAGAGCTAAAGATGGGAATAAGTGTTGAGAAAGAACATACTGATCAACCAGATATAGCTATTAGAATTGCAAAAGATCATTTATCAGAATTTCCAGACTATTATTCTAGATTAGAAAAAATGGAAGATGAAGCAAAAAAACACTGGAATAAGAAAGGATTAGATTAATGGCAAACCAATCTTCAGTTTTAAATTATAATGTTACTTTAAAAATAAAAGATCAAGAATATACTAGAGATTTACAAAAAGTAAGAATAGTATCAAATATAGCTTCTCCATATCAAGTAGTAGCTATAGATATTTTACTTGATCAAAATGATGTAATTCTAAATTCAATATATGGAAAAGAACCAATAAAATTACAAATAGATATGATTGATTTAAATGAAGGAATTCCAATTGAACATATAGATATGGAATTAATGTATTTAGAAGCTAAATCATCAGCTACAATAAAACCTAGTTTATCAGATGAAAAAACTTTTGAAAAAACTATGTTCAATTTACTAACAGTTCCTAGACAACCCTTTAAAGCTATGACAAAAATAATTAATAATTTATATATTGGAAAAACTCCTACACAAATAGTTACTGATTTAGTATCAGAAGCAGGGTGTCAATTATTTATGGATAAAGAAGATAAAAATTTAGATGTAATAGACCAAGTTTTAATTCCAAATCTTACTTTATATAAAGCTATTCAATACTTAGATGATAACTTTGGGTTATACAATGGAGCAAGTAATTTAGGATTTTGTCAATATGATAATAAATTTTATGTAATGAATTTATCTAAAAGATTAAATAAATCTCAAGTTTATACTATTTATCATTTATCAACAGATGCTGAAGATACTACAAAAATAATTCAAAAAGTAGTAGATGGAAAAAATTTTTATACTTATGGGGAATTAAAAAGTGACTATACTGGAAATTCAGTTTTTGCTACATTTGCTAAATTATCACATATAATTCTAAAACCAGATAATGACTTATTCAAGTCAACTGATTTTGATTTAAAAAAAATATGTGCTGATTATGGTGCAACATTTAAAACTACTGAAGTAGATTTTGATCCATCTTTAAATGATAGAGAAACATATGTAATAGGAGACTCTGGGTATGGAGAAGGTAGTGTATCTGCATCATGGATATCCAGAAGAATAATGGGGCTAGCATCTTTAAGTTTTGATATTGGTAAAAATATACCAATTCTAAATTTAATCAACGTTGGTGAGCCTGTAAAACTAATTACAAAAACAGCAGAGTATGTTTCTCTATCGGGAAAATATTTATTAAAATCATCAGATATAAATCTTGATAAAGTTGCTGCTGGTTTTATTGCAACTTGCGGCGTGACTTTAATGCGCACGAACAAAACAATTTAAAAAAATTACAAAAAAAGAAGGAACAATCCTTCCTTTTTATTTATGAGAATATTTATATTCCCTCAGTTATTCTACCCATTTCATTTCTTTCATTTTTTTATACCATGTTTCCAATACCATATCAACTATTTTTTTGTTTTCTTTCATTTCATATAAATTACAAAGAATAGAAAACATTTCTGGAGCTTCTCCTATTATTCTAGCGTCATCCCCAAGACCAGTGGTGATCTCACAAATTAACTCATTTGTAGATAGAGATACTACTCCATAATCTCCATGCCCAAGTCCTCTATCTCTAAAAGCAACACCCCATGATCCTTCAGTTGGTTCTATTAATTTTTTCATATCTTTTCCTCTTCATTTATGTTATTTTTCTTTAGTAAATTAAGAGCTTTTCCATACCACTTTTTTCCTATGTAAAATAAAAAAGTATCTATTGTTTTCTCAGTTGGTATATGATAAGTATATTCTTTTTTTGAACCGTCACTATTAGATACAATAATTTCAAGATCGAATACGCCATTCCATCCTTTAGTAGTAGATATGTGTTCTACCTTCATAAATATTCTCCTTTTAAAAATATTTACTTCTTGTAAATTAATATATATAGTTGTTCAGCATATAAACTATTAAAAAAACAGAACAAATTATAAATATATCGCGTTTAAAAATAGAGGTTTTTTGTAAGGAGATAAATGAAAGTTTTAACTAAAACTGAACAGGTTAATGAATTTCTAAAATGTAAAAATTCTTTTGATTATTTTTGCAGAAATTACGTTTATTTAGAAATACCTGGCGGAGACATGCTTCTTAAACCGTATAAAAGACAAACAGAATTAATAAATTTTATAGAACAAGAAAAATATGCTGTAATTCTAAAATCTAGACAAATAGGAATATCTTCAATTACGCAAGCTTATTGTGCTTGGTTAACAGTTTTATTTGAAAATTCTGTAATAGGAATCATTTCAAAAGATGGAGCAGAAGCTACAACATTTGCAAGAACTATAAGAGGAATTGTTGAAAAACTTCCAGAGTGGATGAAACCGAGAAAAGGAATGTCAGGTCCAGGATTTGATAAATACACTGAACAAAGTTATATTTTAACTAATGGTAGTAAAGTATTTGCTTCAACTGTTAATCCTAATGCACCAGATAAAACTCTTCGTGGAAAAGCTATTACTTTTTTAGTTATAGATGAAGCAGCGTTTGTTAAATATATAGATATAGCTTGGACTTCTATAGTTCCAGCACTTAGTACTGCACATAAATTAGCACGAGCAGCAGGAATTCCATACGGATGTGTAATTTTAAGTACTCCAAATAAAACAGTTGGAATTGGTCAATGGTTTTATGCTAAATATACAAGAGCTGTATCTAAAATTTCTGAAGATGTTTTTGGTTCATTTAAACCTTTTGTTATTCATTGGAAAGATATTGAAGAATTAGCTGGAGATCCAAATTGGTATAAAGTTCAGTGCGAAATGTTTGATAATGATAAAAGAAAAATTGAACAAGAATTAGAATTAAAATTCCTACCTTCTGGTGGTAGTTTCTTTGATGAAAAAACATGTATGATATTACAGGAAGAAAAACCAGAACCAGTTGAAAAAATGAAGTTATTCAATGGAGAAATTTGGGTTTTTGAATTTCCAATAGAAGGAAGATATTATATTCTAGGAGTTGACTCAGCTCCAGAATATGGAGCAGATAATTCTGCTATAACTGTTTGGGATTATGAAACATTAAATCAAGTTTGGGAATATCAAGGAAAATTACCAGTTAAAGATTTTGAAAAAGTTGTTAAATATGCATGTAGTCAGTATTCAGGAACGGTAGTTATAGAAAATACTGGAGGGTATGGTAATCAGGTAGTAGAATCTATAGATGGAACTCCTTATATGTATATGTTATATAAAGAAAAAAGAGGAGATAGAATGTCTCCTGGTTTAAGCACTAACTCTAAAACTAGACCATTAATGATTGACGCTATGTATGACTACATAACAAAATATCCTGAGATAGTTAAATCTAAAAGATTAGCATTAGAATTAATCGGGTTAGTTCAAAAAACTTCTGGTAAAGTTGAAGCTGATTCTGAATGTAGAGATGACTTAGCACTTACAGTAGCTATGATTGGTTATGTTAGAAAATATGATCCTCCATTACTATTAGATACAAGTAAATATCATGAGTCAATGTTTGAAGATATTGTTAGTATGAATGATGATAAATATAAGAGTAGAGATTATACAATGAATCAAATGATTTTACGTAAAATTAAAGATGATGATAATAAAACTATAAAAGGTTTTGTAGATACTTTACAGTTTTATAAAGAATAGAACAAATTAAAAAGGATATTACGGAGACAATAAATTGGACTTAAATGAATTATTTGCTCTACCTATTGGGTTACAAAAAGTAGGTGAATTTGATGGAATAGAACTTTACGGCTCAGATAGTTTAAATAAAAAAATTATTGAATCTTTATCTTCTTCAGTTTATTCTAAACCTATTTTAGGAGAAATAACTAAACTAATAGAAGAAAGAATGCTTATTCCTGTTTTCTCTAGTAAAGGAATAATTAAATATTTCTCTAGAAAAATAGTTGGGACAGATTATGAACTTAAACATCTTTTTGCTTTTTTTAATCCACCAGATAAAAAAATTTATATTTTAGTAGATAATAATTCAAACATAGTTGGATATATAAATAATGATGATTTAGCTAAACTAGTTATTCATGAGTTAATACATAAAGTTTCTAGTTTAAAACCATCTTATTTTTTAAGTAAATTTAAAAATCAATTACTTATTTTTTATAAACAACTTTATAAAAAATTATTTAAGTTAAATGATTCACCAGAATTAGATTTTCTAGTGGAAGATATATATGCATCTTTATATGATGTTGAAAAAATACAGCAATTAAATTTTAAAAAGCTAGCAGTAAAATTCGATAAACTAAGAAAATATTCAACCCTTTCAACAATAAAATTTGATAAAGTTTTAGGTGATTATTTTAAAGTTATAAGATTCGCTTCAAATAGAGAATATAATTTATTATATACTGGTGAGTATAATTATATTTTAAAAGGACCTTTTTTAGTTTTTAAACAAAAATTTGGATTTTTTCCTATTGATAAAGGTTGTGATCAAGAATTATTTGCACCATCTGAAGTTATAAGTGCTATTGCTGAAAATAAACCTTCAGAATTGATTTATGATTCGATAAGAAAGATAACAAAGTAAGGAGATTTTATGGCATCAAACAAAAACCCTTTTGATGAATCTGCATATAATAGAGCTAATGGTATCAGTTCATTATCAAAAGTTTTGTCAGATAATCAAAGACGTTCAAATAAAACTTTAGCAGAATTAAATAAATCCATTAGTACTACGGTTAAAAAGCAAAAAACAGCAATAGATGAAGTTGGTTACTCAAAAGGAATGAGGGATATAGAATCTTCAATGGATGTTATTCTAAAGAAATTAGGTTATACAATAGAAGAATTTGGAAGGGGTGCTAAAAAAATTGTTTCTCAAACAGCAGTTGCAACAAAAGAAACATTAAAAGAATATGGAAGAGCTATATCAGAAGATATAAGTGTAAATAAAACAAACTTAGTAGCAATGTCACTAGCAAAAAGTAGTCCAATATTTGGGTATTTTGCTGCTAAATTTATGGAAACTAATGTATTTAAAAAAGCTAAAGAAAATATTAGTAAATCTTTATCATCTGTTTTTACTACAATAATAAATAAGTTTAAAGAACTATTTACAAAAGGAAAAGGAATATTCAAAGAGTGGTGGGCTAGTGGAAATAAAATGGATAGATTTTTTAAAGGTCTGGATAAAATAATAAAATTTCCTTTTGAAAAAGTTGGTCAACTTTTAAAATTTGGTTGGGAATCTTTAAAATTCTTAATAAAAATTCCATGGAAAATATTTATAGGTACATTTAAAATGTTTTATAATGTACTTATTAAATTTCCAATTAAATCAGTTTTGGCTGCTTTTAAAGGAATATTATGGGTTCTTAAATCACCATTTAAAATGGTATCTGCTATATTACACGGATTCAGAGGAAAGAAAGAAACCAGTATTCCTAAAATGGCAACTGGTGGTATTGTAAAAAAAGAAGGTATGGTTCATCTTCATGCTGGGGAAATAGTAGCACCTATTGGTAAATTAATGGATCCACTTTTAAAATCTATAAATGAATTAAGATTATTTTTAGTTGGTCCAAGACTATTAGGATTCTTAAATTTCTACGGTAAAGCATTGATGATGCCTCTAAAATGGTTATTCAGACCTAGAGGAGGATACTTTAGTCAGATTCCTCATTTTGGAAATGTATTTGAAAAAACTGCTATAACTTTAGGATTAATATATACATCAACTCAACCTAAGTTAGATGCTATGATTAGAATATTACAAAATATAGGAGAAGCAATAACTGGGGAAAAACAACCAGGACCATCAACATCAACATGGACAAAATATGGATCCTTTTCAGAAGGAAGAATTCTATCTAAACTAAAAGGAAAATTATCAACTAAAGATGAATTAATTGCAAATCATCCTCTTCTTGGAAAACTTATAAATTCAGTTGGAGGAAAATCAGAAAAAGTTAAAGAAGAAGTTTCTAAGAGATACGTTTCTGTAAATAAAAAAATTCTTGATCAGTTTTTAAAAGCTCCTCCTGAAAGTTTAAATTTAGATTTAGTAGAAGGAACAGTTTCATTAAGAACAAAAGCTACAGTAGCTACTCAACTTATGACGGAAAAACTAACTTATGCAAATGCTAAAGAACTAGCTGCAAGTGGATATTCAACAGGAAAAGGTTTAGCTGTAGAAGGATATTCAAAATCTAAAAAATTATATGGAACAGGTAAAAATTTAGTTAAAGAAAGATATCAAAAATTAAAACAAACTGATATTAAAAAAACTTTAGGAGAGTCATTTAAAAGTGGGAAAGAAGATTTAAAAAAAGAATGGTCAAATTTAAAAGCAAGTGAAGTTGGTCAAGATGTTGGTAAATTAAAGAAAAAAACTGGATCGTGGGTTCATAAACATATTACAGGAGTATCTGTAGAAGGATTAACAGAAGCACTAGGATTTGTTGCAGATTCTTTTGTTGGTATTATAGGAGCTGCAGCTACTGGAGTTGGGTATCTTGTAGTAGCTCCATTTAAAATTCTTACAAAAGTTTTGTCAATGGGTATAAGAACAAGTTTAATGTTAATAAGAGGAATTTCTCATCTTGTTCATGGGGTTTGGTCATTAACTAAAGGTATAGTATCTCTTCCATTTAATATAGCTTTTTCAGTAGCAACAAGTTTAACTAAATCACTTACAAAAGGTGTAATAGGAATATTAAAGAAACCAGCGCAAATAATGCAAGCTATTACAAAGGGTAAAGGTATTGGAGGAGCTATTGGTGGTTGGTGGAAAGGACTAGGAGTAGAAAAAACAGGAGAAGAAGTAGTAGCAAGTGAAAATGCTAAAGAGAAAAAGAAAACAGGTATAGAAGGAGAACTTCAAAAAATAAGACATTCCTTTACAGAATTTCGTGCTCATATAGATAAACAATGGGCTTCTAAACAAAAAGAATCTGGTCTTGTAGCAAAATTTAAAAATATGGTTAAAGCTGCTAAATCAGGCGCATGGGAAGTAAGAAAACAATGGCACAGAACAGTAAGAAGTTATGATGATATGCATAAAATGTATGAAGAATTACATGGTTTAAGACAAGATGCTAAAAAATCTGGTATATGGGATTTTATAAAATCTGCTGCAGCTTGGATATGGGGGATTGGAACAAAAATATTTGATGCTGTTAGAGGAACAGTTACTGGAGCTGGTAAAACTGTTCTTGGTGGAGTAGTTGGAATGGCTGGAGAAAAAGTTCTAGGTGGGGCTCATGAACATGCTAAAAATATACCTGAAAAATTTAAAAAAACTAAAGGTTTTAAAGGAAAAGCAAAATTAGCAGGAAAATATGCTGCTGGAGCTACTGGTAGTATAATGTCAGTAATGGACGCTTTATCTGGAATGGAAAATGCAGAAAGTTGGGGAACTAGTGGTGGATCTAGTGCTATTGGTGCTGCTTTAGGAGGAACTGGAAGTGGGTGGAGTGGATTAATGGAAGGAACCATTAAAGGAGCTACTTTAGGATTTACTGTTGGAGGACCGTGGGGAGCAGGAATTGGTGCTGTTATTGGTGGAATATTTGGTTCTATTGGTGGTGAAAATTTAGCAAAATTCTTTGATTCAATCTGGGGAAAAATTAAAGCATTCTTTAATTTTCTTGGAGTTGGTGATGCAGGATCAATTGCTTCTAAAGCAGAAAAAGCTAAAGCAGCAGGAGAAACTGGAGATGCATCTCAATCAGATTATTTAAAAAAAAGAAGTTATCAAAATTTAACTAAAATTACTGCTGATGATGTTTTTGAGGGTTCTGAATATTCTGCATCTAAACAACCAGGAATTATATCAAGAGTAGCCTCAAAAGTTAGAGAGGTTATGCCTAAATTTATAAATAAAATGATATCTAATGTTACTGGTGTAGATGTAGGAAATGCAATTAGATCATTACCGGATGCAAATGTTAATATGTTAGAACCATCTGTTTTAAAATCTTTAACTGGATTAGCTAATGATTATTATAAAGCAACTGGGAAACCATTAACTGTAAACTCAGCTTTTAGAAGTCGCGCTCAACAAGAACAATTATATGCTACTAAACCAGGTTTTGCTGCTAGACCTGGTAGTTCCTTACATGAATATGGTTGGGCTGCAGATATACATTCTTCTGATGCTAATACTGCAGATAGTTATGGATTACTAGATAAATATGGATTTGTTAGACCAATGGCTAGAGAACCGTGGCATATTCAACCAAAAGGTATAACTTTAGCTCAGGCTAAAGAATCATCAGTAAATCAAACTGGAGATCCACAATTTTCTAAAAAAAGTATAGCTCAAAATAAAGTAGAATACTATAATCAAATGGGCGACTGGATGGATCAAAGTATTAAAGCAACAAAAGATTCAGCAGGAACATTAAGCAAAGGATTTGTAAGAATGGGAGATATAATTACTACTATTAGTAATAGATCAAGTGTTCAAAGTTCTAATGGTGGAAATAGTAATAATTCAGGATTTTCAAGTAATATAGATAATGTGTTAAGAGGAGAACTAACTTAACATTATGGAGATATAAAATGGCTAATATTTTTGTAAGTACTATTGAAAAAATTGGTAGTGTTATCAATAACGTTCCAACTGTATTTAGTGGAGGAACTGTAAAAGATACTCAAACATACGCAACTAATACTGCAGCGGATAAAAAAGCTCTATTAGCAAAAACTTCTGCAAAAATGGCTTATGAAGAAAAGAAAGGAGCTGTATATCCAACTGAAGCTGAAGTTGCTGCAAAAGAAGCAGAAGCAGAAGCAGAAAAAATAGCGGCTACTGTACAAGGATCAGTAATGCCTCTTCCAAAAATATTTGGAATGCCACCAGTACCAAATAATCCTAATTCATCTATATATAATCTTTGGAGAAATTCAGCATATGTAATAAGTATAGAACCATGTGACCCAGATTTTTCAAAAGATGCAAATTTATTTACATTAAAATCTGTTTTGGGTGATTATCTTAAAGAACTAAGGGAAGGATATAAATATGGTTATCCTAATCAAATGATTCAAGTATGTGCTCAAGCAGATAGTTTCCCAAGTGAAAATTTTAGTAATGAATATGGGGAATCTATGTTCAATAAAGCAGCTGATATTTTATCTAGTGGAGCTCAGGATATAATGCAGATTACTAACTCAACAGATATATTAGGAGCTGCTACTAAATTTGGGAATGCTACAAAAGGGATTGGAGTTGCTGGTTTTGATGTTGGGGAAAAAACATTAGCAGCATCTAAAGCAACTAAAAAATGGATAAGTGAACATCAAAATACAACAGGTGCAAAAGGATTTGCTGCAAATATAGGAAATGCTGCTAATATGTTGCTTGCTGGTAGCAGACTTGATTTCCCTAATGTTTGGAGAAATAGTTCTTTTACATCTTCTTATTCATGTACTGTTAGGTTATATAATCCAAGTCCTGGAAATGATAAAGCATCTAGTTATTTTATATGGGGGCCATTAACAGCTCTTTTACTGCTAGCACTTCCTAGAAAAAATAAAAACTCAACAAAGGACTTTTTCGCTTTTAATTACCCTTATTTTTGTCGTGTTATGAGTAAAGGACTATTTGGAATAAAACAAGGTTGTATAACAGGAATTAGTGTAAATAAAGGAGTTGAAAATCAAATTGCATTTAATCAAAAATTAGGAATGGTTGATGTAAAAATAGATTTTTCTTTTCTACATTCACATATGATAGCTAGTGCTGATGATAGTGATGGAGTTCCAACTCTTAGAAAATATATTGATAATTTAAAAGAAACAGAACCAGTACAACAAATGTATATAAAAAAGTGGACACCTGGTCCAGTTACTACTAAAAAAGATATTGGTGATGCTAGTGTACTTCCTACTCTTAATGTTGGTGGATTATTAGGTTCAGAACCTCCATTTAGAGTTCCTGAAAATCTTGCAACTCTACAGAAAGATTTAACAGCTGGTAGTATAATTTCTAATATGTTACCTGTTATTCCACAGAGTATTGGAGAAGGTCCAACTATATTAGATCAATTACCAGCTCCTTTAGCAACTGCTGGAAAGTATTTAGCTAATCAAGCACTTCAAAAAGCTAATAGTTTGGAAGAATCTTTAGTAACAAAAGCAGCTGGATTAGTATCTCAAGTATCTACTAATGCAACTGCTCTAGTTGAGCATAAGGGAAATGAAATAATGTCTAAAGCAGAATATAAAGTAACTAGTGCAATTGATACAGCAGTAGACAAAACATCTGCAAAAATATTTGAAGTAGAATCCAAAGCAGTTAATACTGTTTCTAAACCTTTTGAAAAAATAGTTAATAGATTCTAGCAAATTTTATTTCTAAAATATATTGCTAAATAAAAAGAAGTGAAAGATCTGGTTAGAAATTTAGTTTGATTTGTTAATTTTTGATAGGATTGTTTATACTTAGAATTCTCAAGTATTTTTTCCGTAAGTTCTTCAATTTGTTTTTTATAGTATACTTGTTTATTTATTCTTTTAATACTCATTAAATCTTTAGTATATTGAAAAAAGTCTTTTCCGCATAATTTTTTTACACTATTTAATTCTTTTAAAAATAATTCATAGATTAATTTAATATCTTCAGAATATTTAATATCACATAAATTAGTAACTATAAATTCTGCAAAAGTTGAGTTTATTCTAGTTATTTTTTTAGCATCTTCAAAAGCTTTTCTATCTATTTCTTTATATATAGTAATTTTAGAAACAACATCATTAATTATTCTTTCACCTTTCTTAGAAAATTCTACATCATAAGTTCCTTCCTTACCTTCTTGTTCACTACTTTTATATGAAGCTGCAGTTTCTTCCTGTGAATAATAGTAATATAATTCAGCAAATGATTTAATAGTTTGTGCTATTCTGTGTCTACATTCATGAACAAATTTAGAAATATTTTCTGGATCATTAAAAGTTTCTAAATCTTTTTTCCATCTTCTGCTCATTTCTGTTGCAATAAAATATAAAAAATTTGGAATAGTTTTTTCTCTAGCTATTAGATTTGTTTTAGATATATTATCTAACGTATATTTGAAAACATCAGGATTGCAAAATTTTGGGAAATGAGAATAGTATCTATGAGAATAAAAATTTATACATAACAGTATTAAAGTAGTTATAAATGATGTTGTATCTTTTTGTTTTAAAAAATAGTATAAAGTAAAAAGTAAAATATTTGTAATTGTATCTCTTAAAATATAATCACTTGATAATCTTTTAACATGATATCTGTTTACAAAATCTCTAATATCAGCTTTTGTTAATCCTGTTAAATATAGAATCTCTTCACCATAATAATTTTTATATGGTGGTGCATAACATGGTTCATTTAATTTTGTTAGTTCCGTAGAAACCACTGTATTTATATAACTTTTTAATTTTTTATTATCAACATTCGCCTTTAATAGAAGTTCCTTCATATCTTATCCTATAATTCTTATTGTTACATTATCTGATGTAAAATATATAAATTCTGGACTATATGATAATAACTCATCTTGTGTAAAATCATCCACATTAAAAATAAAGAATATATTTGATTGAGGTTGAATTAAATTACAATCAGAAACACCAGCAACTCCTCTTACAACTGATATTATATCACTTCTTTGTAATTCGATATTTGATCCAAAAGAAGGACTAAAAGTATCATTTAAAGTTTGTACAATAAGATTTGTCAATTCTATATTAGAACCATAATAATTAGAAGCTCTTATAACTTCAACTTCAATAGTAAGAGGAATTGTATATTCTGGATAAAACCATTGAGACCCAGTATAAATATATTTTTTATTTTCATCTTCAACTAAAACCATATCATTTAAAACTGGTTGAAAGAAATACCAAATTTGAGAGGTGCTATCAATACATTGAGCAATTTTATTATTTTTACCTTTCCATTCTCCACCTTCAGATCCATTTACTATATATCTATCCCCAAGATTTCCAAACGGAACATATGTTTCTGAAAAACTTATAACAGCTGGTTTTGTAACTGGATTATATTTCATATTAGATAATAACCCAGATGTATTTGTGAATTTAACATTAACAAAATCTGTTAACATTCTATAATCTGAAAAAGATAAAGTTGACATCATATATTGTAAAACTTGAAGTTCAAAATCTTTTTTAACAATAGAATTATAATAATCTTCTTCTACAACTGGTATATCATAAACTATACATGAAGTTGAATCACTAAAAACATTGGACATCATAAAATCATTTAAAGATTTTCTAAATGTTACATTAGTAGAATAAGTTGCAATTTGCGAAGAACCAGAATATAAATCAAAATTTAAAATAATATCACCATTTGGGAAATCTGTGTATGGTGAAAACGAGTATTCAAAATATTTACTAGTAGTATTGTTTATCATAGTATATGGGGCATTTTCTTTAACAACAGTTAATATACATGAAGACGTTAAATCTTGTCCTTCATAATTATATTTAAAAACAGCATCACCAGAAGTGGTATCTAAATAAATATCTAAAGTTTGTAATTTAACATCGGTATATGATGGATTATATATAGTTTCTAAATTAGGTGTAAGTGTCATACTATATAAAATATAATCATAAGAAGCGGATCCATTTATATAATCTATATTCATATCAAATAGAGTTAAATAATTACTTGATCCAGATGGTATTATTGTTCCTCTAGGAATATATGTAGTTGAAGGATCAACTTCAAGAATTTCATTTCTTGTTGGAACTAACTCATTATTAAAAAATAAACTAGAATATAATTGAATTTCATTACATTTAATATCAGATCTTTTTAAAACAGGAAGAGGTGCACCATATAGTGGGGAATAAGGAATTACTATATTAACATTATTATAATCTATTTGAGAAACTAATCTTTTTAAAGCAACTAAATTAGCAATAGAATTAGTTTTTATTTCTTGTATTGATTCTTCATCTTTACCATCATAAGCAGAAGAAGTATTAGTACAAGTATAATCTACTGTTTTGGTTGATCCATTATTAAAAGTAGCATAAATTTTATCACCCTGATTTATAGAAGAAGCTATTACATTACCATTAAACCCTTCTGTTTGATACATAGTTGCTCTAACTGTTGAACCAGGTAGAGGTTGCTTTCCTATTAGACCATTTCCAAAATATATTCTTCTTCCTGTAGATATTCTTTTAGAAACAAATCCATAATCAGTTGCTGACATTAAATATAAACTATTAAATTCATTATATGTAGTCCACCCTGATCCATTAGGATCTTGAAGTTCAATAGTTAAACTAGCTATTTGTCCTGTAATTGGTATATCAACTGTTGTAAATTGATATGTTAAAAGATCCGAATCTATTTGAAATTCTTGTTGTGAATAAACATACTGACTAACTGTTATAATAAAAGAGAAATTATAATTTTCAATATCTATACTAACTGGTATTACTGAAATATTACCACTATCATCTTGAACAACAACTGAGATTTCAGAATTATTTACAACATTTACAGTTGTTGTATAATAAGTTGTAAACATTATAGATCCAGCTTTAAATTTAAAACCAGTAGGAATAGAAAAAGTTACATCATTATCTTCAAATCCTAAAGGAATAGTCATTAAAATACCAGCGTTTGCATATATTGCATTATTTGAATTATAACCAATAAATGCTGATAAATTTAAAACTGATTCTGGTAATGATGCAGTTGTTAAAAAGAACTCTCTATAAACAGAAGTTTCATAAAATAAAAGATTTGAAGTAAGTGTTGAAAGTATATCTATTATAAATGAAAGAAATGAAGATTTCGCAAGATCTACATTTTCTAATTCTAAATAATATTGCATAAACTCTATTATTTGGTTTCTAATTTGATCTCTAGATAAATAGATTTGATTACTTATTGTTGTGTCTACTGCCATTATTTAATCTCCTAGATGAAATACAAACCAGAATTATCATCATATAAATCTTTAACACTTCCTCTTATAGTACTAAATTTTGAGAGCATTCTAGTCATAGTTTGAGATTCACCAACAGAATGAATTTTTTTATCATATTCATAAAATATATAATTACCACTAACTTGTTTTTCTAAATCAATTAAAGTTTTTGATTGTTCAACCATAAACTTTAATTTCCAAAAAGTTTTATCCTGGGGAGATTGTTTTTGAACTCCTGTAACAGAATATAATGCAAATGTATCTTTAGTTGGGTCATTAACTATATAAGTTTGATCTAATTTTATAATATCATTTGGATAAGGAGTTATTCCATAAATCCATGGAATAACACATCCTGTAGCTCCTTCATTTACATAACCTATATCTTGAGCATCAAAAATTGTATCAGTTTCTTCAATAAAATAAACAGGAAGTAATGAATATTTCTTCCATCTCATCCCAGATAATTCACCAATTTTTTCATAGTAACCACCCATTAAATTTGTGGTATCCCAAACTGTATTTGTTGTATCTACATTATAATATGTAACTAAATAAGCAATAGCATGTAATGAATAATTTTCATATATTTGTTTCCAGTAATCGTATATGTACGAATACATTCTTTCATAATTTTGCATTTTAATCCTCTTTTAATGAAAAAGATTCATATCTAACTTTATCTCCCATATAAGCAATTTTCTTATCAGCAACCATTTTCATTGATTCACCAGGTGAAACACTTTCAGATTCAAAATTAAATTTTCCAGTTAATGTATATATTCTTCTATCATTTGTACTAAAGTCAACATTAAATTCAACCCGTAAATCAGATAGAATCATTTCACCTTTTTTAGATATTTTTATGTTATATATTCCAGCAGCTTCTTCAGTAGGAATAGCATTTACTTTTTCAACTACTTCATATCTATCTTTAAAATATTCTAATTCTCCATCAATAACTTCATCAAGAATATCAGCTGGTATTTTTGTAACTAATTGTGTTGCATAACTTCCTTTTTGATCTTCTATTTCACCAATCATTGAAAGATATAAATATTTATTATCAGGGAGAGGAATAAAAAATAAATGAGTATTTCCTACATTTTTTTTCTTAAAAATACCTTTGTAATTTTTTAATACGCAATAATATAACTTCATGTATTAATACTCCCATTAAGAATTAAAATTAAGATATGTGTTTTCATTAATAAGAAGAGATAAATTTCCAACATTACCTTTATAACTAACTGTTATATTTACAGAAAATCCTTTATTATTAGAAAGAAATTTAATATCAATATTAGAAATTGATACTCTATCATTATAAGTATTTAAAGAATTCTTAAGTTCATTTTTTATACCGTCCATTGTTTCATTATCAGATGGTTCAAAAATATATTTATATAATTCACTTCCATAAGTAGGATCATGGTCAAAAGTTCTTTTAGGAGTTAGTAAAATATTATTCCAAGAATTTAAAATAACTTCAAAATTTTCAATTCTTTGAAAATCCCCAGATGAATTAATTTTACTTGTATAATCGTAAAAATTAGATCCAGAACCAACAACACTTTTTTTAAATTTATCTAAGGGATTTGCCAATTTTAGTTACCTCTTTTTTTTAGATTCGAAAGCACTCTTCATCTTTTGTTCCTTCATAAGTTTAGATTTTTCTTCCTCTATATCTGCTTTCCATTTTAGTAAATCATATAACCTTTTAACTGGCATATTCATAATATCAGTATATGGTTGCTTACACATTTCAATTGCAGAGAATATTGCTTCATTTAAATTATCTTTATAAGCAAAAATTCCGTCATGAAGAGTACACCATTCGAAAAAAGTTTTCGACTAAATCTACTTTTACTACCTCCTCAAACCCACAATGAGAACAGAATGTATTAGCTTTTAACTCAACTCCATATTTTCCATATTCATCATTAAATTTTTCATATATTGCTCTTTTATCTTTAGCAGGAAGACTCCTATAAGCATCAATAATATCTTGTCTATTATCATAAACAACAGGTTCTACAGAAGCTTCAATATTTTGTTCAAATTTATCAACAATTAATGTTTCTGTAATCATTTCAATTGTAAGACCTGGGGTAGATGATAAATTTTTAATAGCTTCTTCTTCATCTTCTAATGTAGGTTGTTTTATATATGCTGATACTCCCACTGAAACCGGTAAATCAATTCTAACTCTTTTTTCTAAAATTGGTCCTTGATCAATAGGATAACCATTATAATTAAACATAGATGAAGCTTTAACTGTTATAGGAAAATCTTTTTTACAATTAGAACATTTTATATCGTAATTTCTAACTTCTTCGTATGTAATATGATAGAGAGCATATAAAATAGCATCTCTATCTTTTAGTGTAACTGTCTTTAAAAATGTTTTATAATCTTTAATACTATCCGGTTTATTAACACAAGATTCATACAAACATTTATTTAAATGTTCAGTAATTTTACTTGGAGTCATCAAACTCCCTTTTAGTTTTTCTTCTTCTGAAACACTCAAAGATCTAACAGAAAATGATAAATTAGTTTGAGGTGTCACTACTTCGTACTCTGGATATTTTAAATTAAATCCTTTAAACATTTTTCTAGCTCCTTTCTGATCTATTCTTTTTTTATTGTTTGCTAATTCGTTATTTTTTTATATTTTATACTTGACTAATACTAGTTATATTATTAGTAGATGCAATAACTCTACTTAGACTCTTACATTTATCTAAAACCCATGGTTCATGCCAAGCATAGTCTAATTTAAATTCTTGATCTATATCTAATCTACCTACAGTTTCAACATCACCAGAATATAAATCCTGTGGATCTTTAGTTGGGTATATACCATCATAACATGCAAAATAATCTATATTTAACCCATCTGGGGATGTAGTCCAATAATACATAGTTGCAGCATATGTCTTTTTTGAATATCCATCACCTTCTGTATTATCTTGAAGTATATCAGATATTCCCAATCTATAATCTCTAATCATCTTAATCCAACTATGGAAAATATCAAGAATTGGTGTTCCTTTAAATTCTAAGAACTTAGCAGAAACAGAAGTAGTATAATCAATATTTCCTGGTACTGTCCATTTAATTCCACCTAAACCAGTAAATTCTATACTATTTAAAGTTCCACCCGGAGGAGTAACTCCCAAACATGAAGCAGCTAAAATATTTGAAACATCAGAAGTTGAAGATATTCCACTTCTCAATTTATTAGTATAATTAATAAGAGCCTCTGGAATATTATCAAACCATACAAAAAATGTACCTGATGTATATGGTTCAGCAACTCCACCTATTGATCTACCACCAAACTTTCTAGTTAACTGATTAACGCCTAACCCTGAAAAAGAATATTTCATTGTCATTTTTACTTCCTCCTATAAATAAACAATCGTTTATTTAATTTTTAAATTATTCTTCATTATCCTCTATTCCAATTCCATCACCATCTAAAGACTCATCAACATCATCTTTTGGCATTTTAAATGGCCTTTCATGTGGTATAGAATCAATTGCAAAACCCATACCTGCAGCGGAAGATACTTGTTCATTAGATAAATATTTCAAATATCTTTCTATGACATTCAAATTGTAACACCGGTTCCTTTAGAATTTATTATTTGTTCTATAAAAATCTAAGGTTTAGAATTAGTTTTCAAAGTTAAATGTATATATATTAATTACTAAGTAAAAGTTTATCTAATTTTTGAAGGAGGAACAAATGGAAGATAAAGAAGAAATAAAAGAAAAAGAAAAGGATATAGTATTTTCAAAAAGAGCAATAACGATAATAATTATAATCTCAATTTTGGCGATGTTTGAGTCGGTAAGAGAACTAAATATTCTATCCTATTTTGGATGGTTTATTAGTTTAGTATTATCTATTTGCACTCATCAAGATCTAAAAAACTATGAAAAAAAATTCAAAGCATGGTTGCAAAAAAATAGTGGTTCGATTCCACTTTTGAAATCAAGTGAGAAAGGATAAAAATGTTACCTATAGAAATAGTAGATATTCTTCAAAATAAAGGTTATGAGGCATATTATATTGGTGGGTGTGTTAGGGATATGCTGATGGAATTAAAACCAAAAGATATTGATATTGTTACATCAGCATATCCTAATGAAATAATTAAAATTTTTAATCAACAAAATATTAAAGAAGTAGGAAAAAACTTTGGTGTTATTTTAGTTGATGATATTGAAGTTGCTACTTTTAGAAGTGATGTATATTTTGGTGGATCAGATAAAAATTGTGAAATTAAATATGTTAAATCATTAAGAGAAGATGTTTCAAGAAGAGATTTTACAATAAATGGAATTGCATTTGATCCAGTTGATAATGTAATTTATGATTATGTAAATGGTCAAGAAGATATTAAAAATAAAATAATTAGATTTATTGGAAATCCAAAAGATAGAATTATTGAAGATCCTAACAGAATAATTAGAGCTTGTAGATTTAAAGCAAAAATAGATGGGAAATTTGATAATAAAACTGAAGATTATCTTTTAAAATATTCTGATTATATTGAATCTTTAATAGCTCCAGAAAGAATTCGTATAGAAATATTAAAGGCTATGGATATTAAAAAAGCTTCAATATTTTTTACAGCACTTCATGATATTGGTGGATTGAAATATGTTTTTCCTTCATTAAATAATTGTTATAAACATAAGGGTGGACCATATCATATAGAATATATTTTTGATCACTGTATGATGGCTGGAGATCATATAACAACTAAATATCCATTAATTAAATTAGCTGGATATTTACATGATGTGGGTAAACCAATATCTTGTGAAATAAATCCAAGGACAGATGATATATGGTTTAAGTTTCATGAAAAAGATGGAGAAGATGCAGTTTTAAAAGAATTAGAAAATTTAAGATTTTCAAATGAAGAAGCTAAATATATTTCTAAATTAGTTGGTCTTCATATGAGGATTAGTCATGAAAGGTTATCCCCTTCTGGTGTGAGAAGGACCCTACGCTTTCTTTCTGAAGATGGTATACCATATAAGGATCTTTTGAGAGTCTCGATTGGAGATAAAATGGGAGGGTTAAAAAGTCAGAAGTTTTATAATATTAAAGACGTTCGAGAACTTGCTAAAAATTTTAGGAAGATTTTAAATGAAAAACCAGTTAGAAAATATGGCGATTTAAAATTAAACGGAAATGATATAATGGAAATAACTGGTTTAAAACCAGGAAAAGAAATTGGAGTAATCCTAAATTATTTGATGGATCAAGTAACTGAGAATCCAGAACTAAATACAGTTGAGGAACTTACTAAATTAATTAAGGGGGAAAATTATGAAACTAAGATTAGTCCCTAATATTAGACCTTGTGTTGGATGTGGATATTGTTGTATAAAATCTAAATGTATGGTTGGAATAAGACTATATCCAAATTTAAATCCTTGTTTATCACTTGTATGGTCAGAATCTAAAAATAGATATATGTGTGATTTAATGTCTATACCTGGGATAATTGGAAATAAGTATAGGGAAGAACTATATGAAGGTGCTGGATGTTTCTCTGGTTTAAATACTTGGAGATTAAACGTAATAAAAAGAGATAAATTATAGGGGGATTAAATGAAAAAGAATGTTTATAAAGTAATTAGAAAAAAAGATAGAACAAGCGCAATAGTTGGAGGTTATAAAGATTATTCAATTAAGTATATTAAAAGTTTTGAGACTAAAGCTATTCCCGAAACTCTTGGAATTTTCTGTTTTAAAAAAAGATTCGATGCTGAAAGATTTATAGATAAATGTGATAATTTTAAACGTTATGAAATTATTCAAGTTGTTCCTCTTGGAAAACCTATAATTCCAAAAATGATATCTGATGCTTTTGGTTCAGAAGCAATTAAAAGATTCTATAAAAATTTAGATGAGTGGACATTTCCCCCAGAAGGTACTGTTTGCTATCAAAGTGTTTTGGTTTTAGAATAAAAAGAATGAAAAATATAAAATAATTACTTAAGGAGAAAAATTATTATGAACGATAAAAATGAATCTAAAAAGAAAAAAAAGAATCCACCAAAGAAGTCCAAAAACACATATCAACCGGAAAATTCACTTTTCAAATATAAAATAGAAGATACAATAAATTTTAAAAAAGTTCTTATTTCAATCATAGATAATGGTTGTGAAGAAGCAGCAATTGAGTTTGAGAAAGCTATAAGAGTTCTAGGAATTGACTTCGAAAAGATTACTTTCCATGATCTTATTGACCATCTACTTAATCATCCTAAATGGATGAGTTGGTTAGAAGATCAAGGTTTTATCTCAAAAATCAGTTCAGGAATTTCAATCGGTGATATATTTATATTTGATGGGGAACAGTGTATTTTATCTGACAACGGTGGTGGGGATATTGCTCTAATATCTCTAAAAAGTGGGGAAATAATATCAGATGGTGTTTCTGTTTCTAATCAAAACCTAATCACTAACGTTGATGAATTACTAAATATCTTTGAAATTGATGACGGGGAATCTGGAAAATTGGAATCAATTCTTCAAACCAGAATTCCAAAAGGTAGTTATCAAATAGTTCCAAAATAAATAATCAAGGAGATTAACTTACTATGGTAACAAAGAAAAAGAAGAAAAATGTAAACGAATTCAAACATGGTTTGTTCTTATACACCAGAGTTTGTGAAATATCATTTGAAACAATACTTGAGACTATAGCAAATACTGGTGGGTGTAATGAACTACGTAGTGAATTTAAAAAAGTTGTCGAAAACTATGGGATTGATTTTGGGAACTTAACTTTTCCATCTATGATGAAAATTCTTTTGAAAGAAGAGGAATGGTTAAAATGGTTAATAGATCAAGATTTTATTGATAAAGACGAAGACTTCCTGGTTTCTATTGGTGATATATTTACATTCCGTGGTGATCCTCATATGGTAGTTAATTCCAATGATAATCTTTGTTTGGTGAATCTATCAAATGGAGTCGCAGGTGATAGTTTTGATGTCAACGATATATTTTCTTTAACTATAGAGAATCTATTTGATATCTTTGAAGTAGATCCAGGTGATCCTGATTCATTAATAGATATAATATCTAAAAGAATTCCGGTTGGACAAACACAAATCAAAAGAAAAGGAAAGAAATGATTAATTTTCCAGATACGTTTAAAATGATCTTCACTTGTATTTCTGGATCTCATCTTTATGGAACGAGTACACCTCAATCTGATGTCGACGAAAGAGGTGTATTCATTCCAGATTACAGATACTTCCTAGGTTTTGTAAATAGGATTGAACAATTTGAAGATAAACAAAGTGATACAGTATACTTTGAAATTAGAAAATTCTTACATTTATCATGTGAGAATAATCCAAATATAATTGAACTACTATTTGTACCAGAAAGTAAAATGACATTCTGTACAAAAGAATGGGAAGATATAATTAATAATAGACAGTATTTTATTTGTAAAAAATGTAAATTTACATTTACAGGTTATGCTCATTCTCAATTTAATAGAATAAAATTGCATAGAAGATGGTTAATGCATCCGCCAAAAAAACAACCAGAAAGAAAAGACTTTGGTTTGTTAGAAAATAGATCTACTTTAACTAAAGATCAAATTGGTGCATTTAATGTTCTTCTAGCTTTAAAATTAGAAAACATAAAAGAATTTCACCCATTAAAAGAACAGATTGAAGCAATGAATGAGACTTACGATTTTAAAGCTTTATGTCAACAATTTAGAGATGTTGACCCAAAAGCTTTACAAGAAATTATTCCCATAACAGACGAGTTTATTGAAATTATTCAAAAAGAAAATGCTTATGCTGTTGCAAATCATGAATGGAATCTATATCAAAATTGGAAAAAGAATAGAAATCCAGAAAGAGCAATTCTTGAAGAAAAATATGGATTTGATACAAAACATGGATCTCATTTACTAAGATTAATTTCAGAAGGTAGAGAATTATTAATGGAAGGAAAGATAACTTTTCCAAGACCTGATGCCCAATATCTTTTAGAAGTTAAAAATGGTAAATATAAATATGAGGCAATAGAAGGTCTACTTGAAAATTATGATAAAGAATTTGAAGTATATTATGAAAATTCTCCTTTACCTCATACACCAAATAGACCAAAAGTAGATGAGTTATGTATAAAAATTGTAAGAAATTTTTTAGGAGAAAAGAATGTTTGATCAATTTTCTAAAAAGGGTATGATTGTAAAAATTAGTACTTTAACTAACGAAGAATATTTTTTTAAATCAAATTCTAAGTCTGACGCAAAAAAATATTCTAAAATAATATTGAAAGATGGATTTTATACAACGGAAATTGATAATTATATAAAATTTTATCCAAGTCACATGGTAAAATTTATTGAAGTGTATCCAGAAAAATAGGTGAAAAATGAGAGATATTAATAGAATAGATCCGTTTTTAAAAGAAGTTGGAGAGCAATGGAAAAAATCACCAGATTTAAGATTTGGTCAACTAATGGAAATTTTAAAATTTAGAGCTTATGATTTATTTAATTATGAAGAACCTGCATTTCTAAAACTTTTAAAAGACTTTATGAAAGAAGGAGAATAATTATGTTTGTTACCAAAGAACAAAGAAAGGAAAAATTACTAAAAAAAATTGATGACAATATTGATCTACTTCCAGATATTTTAATTCATGTTGCACTTAGACAAATTGAATATGCAACATTTTGCAAAAAACAAAATGATCATTCTCTAAGAGAATGTGTTGGGGATGCTCTAGTATTATTTGGATCAGAACGAAGACAACCTAAAGATGTTATTGCAAAAATGAGTACTAGAATTAAAAGAACTATTTTTCCTAATGGAATCACATCAAGTCATCATGAAGGAGAAAGAAAATTTTATGAAAAGTATCTTGCGAAGGAAAAAGAAGATGTTAAACAAACCAATTTGTAAATCAGAAATGGGAACAACTAAATATAAAGTTATAAAAACAGATAAATATATGATTATATTTGACCAGAAAACGGGTCAGGAAATTCTTTCAGGAATTTACTTCAATCCTGATCCGTTTTCATTAGAATATCCTTCTTTAATGGATATTGGGATTATGGGTCATTGTAATAATAATTGTAAAATATGTTATCAAGGTGATGTATTTAACCCAAATATGACTTTAGAAAATTTTAAAAGAATAATTAATGAATCAAAAGATCATATAACTCAAGTTGCACTAGGAGGAAAAGGAGATCCAAATCTACATGAAAACTTTAAAGAAATAGTTGAGTATTGTAGATTAAATAATGTAGTTCCAAACTATACAACTAGTG